>Ga0310690_10001679_pt1 | contig 38585 bp, 33 predicted proteins | sample AusTroGonzalo_MG_2_FD_207661 | JGI IMG/M metagenome (GOLD analysis project Ga0310690, IMG submission 207661) | Bovine rumen microbial communities from tropical cattle in Woodstock, Queensland, Australia - Gonzalo_04 (v2) (version 2) | ecosystem: Host-associated > Mammals > Digestive system >... | reverse complement strand
ATCTTCCGTTAAATCAGGATCAGAATCAATTCTTATTACTTCATCTTTTAATTCAGTAATTTTCAGCAAACTATCCCTAAATTCTTTATATGCATCTGACATATTCAATTACCTTCTTTCATGTAAAATGGTAAACCTCTGCTTTTTCAGCAGAGGTTCATGTTTATCGATTGGAAAAGATTCGATTTACCAAGTTTGGAAGTAGGGCTTCCCCGCAAATTTCACGCAAAAGTTTATCATTTTTTCTAGCCCATGGTGAAATTGCATCAGTATAGCGTTTATCAATACCAGTTAAAGCAAAAATTTCAGCTGGGGAAAAATATCTTGCGTTATCATAGGTACCATCTGGCTGTAAATTTCCAGGATGCAATGTCCAGTCACCACATAAAGAATCACTTCCTTGTATAATGGTATGCGCTGGTTTATTCCAATCATTTCGTCCACCTACACCATCGTGAGAACCTTGACATAAGCTACCATCAATATTGACAAGCTTATATGGTTCGGGATTATTAATGGCTGCACATCCTGTTGCTGTATGACGTATACATTCTACTTGCAATGGATTAATGTAGCCAATCCGATGGAATTCATTATTCGGATCAAACTGATTTGATTCAAGCGAAATAAATTGTCCATTACCGATTACATCACGAATAACCAAAGATTTTTCATCTGGTATAGGAAATTCCCACCGCTTATTGCGTTGAGTAAGGATAATCCCACGAACTCGCGCCTGTGCTGTTCCATAGCGACTTGCATCAATTTTACTCGCATTTACATCATGTCCCAAAGAATTCATGACCGTTGTAATATGTTGCAAAATTGTTGCCCCATTTAACCGATCAGTGATAATTTTATCTTGATTTGGACTGATGAAATACGGGGCGTTTTCCCAGAAGGTAAACTCTAAAACTGCGTCTTTTTCTTTTGCAATCATTCGACACAATTCCAAAGCTGACAAAAACAACCAAGTATCATAGTCCCCAAGATGTTGTCCACCGGCCAAAGAAAACGGTTGACATGGCAAAGTAAAAATTATGCCCCGACACTGACGTTCCTTATAGATTTTAACCAATTCAGGAATGTGTTTGGCAAAATCAAAGAGTAGCGTTTTGCATTCATCATTTTTATCATAAATATCATGGTGCAGACGCCATCTTTCGGGCAAAATTTCTACCGCTACTGACACGTTATAACCAACATCATGAAGCTTTGATGACCCCACCCCCGAACTGCATGCGATAAACATGCAGTTCTGATAATCATGCGGATTAAACATTGTCAGCCTCCTTTGTGGCAAATGAAAACCATTGATCGTTATATTGGCGTGTTGAAAACACTTCCAAATACGCACCACCTGGCACAAGATTTGACATTGAATCATAATAGAAATCCGGCAAGTTTTTTTGATCGCTAAGTGGATGCTCGAGGTGATCAGACTGTGGCCGAAAGTAGCCTTCGGGTTCTTCCAAGGTACCTTTGATACCAAGTAAGATATTGGTGTGCAGATTGACAGACCAAGCATACCCACCTTTAACAGTATCTCTGTTCCAAACAACGTTATCAATGTATTTTAAGCTCAACGTTTTAAGAAGTTCCATAGCTTCCGGCAATTCCTTAGGCATTACAGCCACCAGAACAAGTGCATTTTCCGCCAAAGGCAAAGTCATAGAATTGAAATCAGTGTCTTCGGGGCGTTGTGTCAAATCCACAATTGCGCCATTAAACACTTGAGCTTCGCTTGCCTTTGGGGCATTCGCAACATGCTCAGCATAGGCTTGATCCTTCTCTGCTTGTTTTTTCATGCGTTCGGTTTCTTTGGCTTTTTGTTCAAATTCTTTTTTTAAACGAAAACTTAGAATGCGCGTGGCTGGTTCGTTATATTCCTGTGCATACAGAATAGCCTTTTCAACCCATTCAGCTTCAAGATGTTCAATCTGTTCACGTGCATATCGACCCAAGCCATACAAATTTTTAACAAGCACATCTTTAGATGGTCTCCCTTTGCCAGGATGAGCTCCCGGACGTTTGGGGATTGACAAAAGAAATGGTTTTAAAGCCAATTCATACCGCAACCGTGTAATGGAAGCGCTGACTGACACCTTGCCTGTTCGTTTGTATTTTTCTGGTGGAACAAGTATTACCATCTTTTGCAACTTGTAGGTGGCAATAGCCTGATCGACTTCTTCTTGTGAAAGAATCTCTTTTTCAATCTCAGGAACAACAGCATCCTGACCGGCAGGTACTGTCGGTGGTGTTGGTTGCGCATTATCATTGATTGCTTCTGCAGCTGTCGGCATTTCTTTTGAAAGATACGCTTCTGCAGCATCTATTAAATTTTGGGTATCAACAGCCGAATTGCTGCCTTCCCCGATTGTTCCAACATCCGAACCTACGGCCATCTGTTGAATTTCTTCTTGATTGCGATTAACTGCAACCGATTTTTCAATGACATCTGTCATTTTCTTTCTCCTTCATAATAGACCCCAAAACTGGGGTAGGTTTTACTGGGATTCGGAGAAAGTACTTCCATTTTATAAAAAAGTATGTTATAATACTTCTTGCATGTGGGGTTTGGTTTCTCCGAACCTTACGGGGGATTGGACATTGCAAGTGTCTAATCCCTTTTTGTTTTTACTGCTCCCACCCGTAAAAACGAATCGGTGCATTAAAAACGGCGGTATTATACAAATCTTTTATTAATAAGTCAAGTAATATTTTAATAAATCTTTTTTAGAAAAAATATACTATTTTTTCTATCTACCTATTGACAAATGAAAAAATTGATGTTAAAATAATTTTATATTAAATCAAGAAAGAAAGGAATTACTAATGAATGAAAGCCTGTTTACTGTTCCGGATAATATAAAAAATAAGCTTAATATCAAAGTCAAAAAGAAAGAAACCGTTAAGGATAAGATTCTGCGGATTTTTTACGAAGCCGTCAAAATAGGAAAGAAAGAATTGTCCGTTGATGAAATAACAGCTGCCTATTATAATCTCTATTCAGCTTCTGGGAAGGAAAGTATTAAAAATAAAAAGTTAATTACCTTGTTCTTGTTTACTTTAAAGGGGGGGAAAAAAGATGATGGTGTTTTAGAAAGTGTAGCAAGAGGAAGATTCAGACTTCGCGAAAACAAAAAGTAGTTACTACTGAAAAATGCCTCTTTGTGTGAGGACAATATATACAAAAAGCGGATTTTGACTTTTTGTGCTGGAATGGAAATTTTTTCTGATACTGACCGGTGATTGTTTGTTTAAGTGTTAATTTTGAACCTTTGTTTTTTGGGCAAAGGTTCGTTGTTTTTAACCACATTTTTTACCAAAACAAGATTCAAATTTTAGCCCTGATTCCTGGGATAGCAATTTTTAGCTCCCGGAGAGCCTGTACTGATTTTAAAGGATTTTTTTGTTCAAGAGTTCGTAAATTCAAGAAAATAGCTGTTTTTTGCCTTCCAACATTCGAACTCTTGTAAGTGCTTGTAAATAAAAGAAAAAACGCCATTTTCAGGCGTTTTGTGTTTAATGGTTGCGGGGATGGGATTTGAACCACATGACCTCCAGGTTATGAGCCTGGCAAGCTACCGGACTGCTCTACCCCGCGTCAAGTAGGTTTTTATTATACGGCAATTTTCATGATTTGTCAAGAAAAATTTTTAGAAGTAGTGTGAAGAAACACTCGATAAAATCAAAGTGTTAATATATAAAGATAACAAAAACCACCCCTTCAAAAGAAAGGGTTTGTTTTTGTTTTTTCAAAACCTATTTACGTGATCCGTAAAAAGGAACGGCCGGTTCCCTCAAAGACTTTGTTGTTGGTCTTGCTTGAACCCTGATTACCATCTTTTTGACGGGTTTTGTTGTTTTTGCAACAGGTTTCACCGAAACCTTAACCGTCGGCTTCTTAAAGGGAGCAACCTTCTTCTTGACGGGTGCACTCACTTTTTTTGCGGCTGGCTTTTTGGGTTGAACCTTTTTTGTAGCAGGCTTTTTGATTTCAACTTTCTTTGGTTTGAAGAATTGTTCGCAAGCCTTCATCCAAAAGTATTCAGCAGAACCATCAGGACGTCCTGCTTTTTCCCACAAGAAATAAGCAGCTTCCCGAATCATATTTTCAGTAATTTGTTGAGCCATGTTAATACTCCTTTTAAATCAACACGAACCCACTATAAAACAAAAAAAATGTTTTTGCAATACTTTTTTTTAATTTTTTTGCACTTTTTTTTGCAAAAAATCCAAAAGTTGACTAATTGGTAACGGACGAGAGAACCAATATCCTTGTCCCATGTCGCATCCGTGTTCTTGTAACCATTCTTTTTGACCTGTAGTTTCAATTCCTTCAGCTAAGACGGGGAAGCCCAAGTCGTGCCCGAGTTGGATCATAGAGGCCATAATTGTTTGGTTTTTAGGATTGTCAAACATTTCACGTACAAAATCTTGGTCGATCTTTAATTTTTTAATTTTCAAAGAGCGCAAATAATCAAAAGATGAATACCCTGTGCCAAAATCATCAATAGAAATGGACACATTCAAATCTTGTAACTTTTTAAATACATCGCTTTCCATCAGTTCATGATCGATGCCTTTTGTTTCTGTGATTTCGCATTCCAAGAAAGAGGAATTAATATAGGCCGCTTGCAAAGCACTTTGAATCTTCTCCGCAAGATCGGGTTCTTTTAATTGAACGACAGACAAGTTGATAGCTAAAAAGACATTCTTTAAACCTGATTCATGAATTTTATGCAAATCTGTCAAAGTTTGTTTGAGCAAAAAATCTGTGAATTGACTAATCAATCCACTTTGTTCCAAAACAGGAATAAATTCATTTGGAGGTACAATGCCGCGTTTGTCATTTTCCCAACGCATCAAAGCTTCTACTCCTAAAACTTCCCCAGTTTTTAGATCAAATTCTGGTTGGTAATAAAATACAAACTCCCCTTTCTTTAAGGCCTTTTGCAGGACTTCTGGGGTGATTTTAGATGAAAAAATACGACTAAAAATTGACATTTTTAACTCCTTTGTCTGGTAATTCTGATAATAGGTATACACATTTTTTTTACAAAAAGCACGCTTTTTTTTAAAAAAAAGTACACTTTTTTGAAAATTATCGTTATAATAAGAGAAAAATTTGTAAAGAAAGGATATAAAAATGACTCAAAAGCCGGTGATGCTCTGTATTTTGGATGGATGGGGTTATCGTCAATGTAAAGAAAATAATGCAATCGAAATGGGAAAAACGCCTGTGTGGCATGAACTTATCCAAAATTGGCCCACAACAATGTTGGAAACTTCTGGATTGCATGTGGGACTTCCTAACGGTCAGATGGGTAACTCTGAGGTGGGACACACTAACTTGGGAGCTGGGCGTGTAGTAATGCAGGATTTACCTCGGATCGACCAGGCAATTGAAAATCATACCTTGGATCAAAATCCAGTGTTGTTGCAGTTGATTGAAAATTTAAAAAAGACAAAAGGCGCTTGTCATTTGATGGGTTTGTTAGGGCCTGGTGGCGTTCATGCACAACAAAAACATATTGTGGCTTTGGCAAGGTTATTAAATCAAGCAGGTGTTCAAACGGTGATTCATGGCTTTTTAGATGGTCGTGATACACCTCCCAGTTCGGCCAAAGGTTTTGTGCAAGAATTATTGGACGAAACGAAGGATATGTCTTTGGTAAGCATTGGCACGTTAGGTGGACGCTATTATGGTATGGATCGTGATAACCGTTGGGAACGCGTGAATTTGGCCTATGAAGCTATTGTGAATGCTGAAGGTCCCCACTTTAATTCGCCAATTCAAGCAATCGAAGATTCTTATAAAAAGGAAGTTTTTGATGAATTTGTGGTGCCCTGTGTGATCGGTAATTATCAAGGTATGAAAAATGGTGATGCGGTTGTGATGGCCAATTATCGTTCAGATCGTGCCCGTGAGATTACACGCATGATGTTGCAACCCGATTTTAATTTGGCACCACGTTCTCGTGTTATAGCTTTTTGTGATGCAGTTGCGATGACGGAGTATTCATCTGATCATACGGCATGGATGCATACTTTATTTCCGCCCGAAGATTTAAAACATATTTTTGGCGAGGAGGTTTCCAATGCAGGCTTAAAGCAACTGCGTATTGCTGAGACAGAAAAATATGCGCATGTAACATTTTTCTTTAATGGTGGACGTGAAGCTGTCTTTAATGGAGAAGAACGTATTTTAGTTCCCTCACCAAAAGTTGCTACCTATGATTTGCAACCTGAGATGTCGGCTATTGCTGTGACAGATAAGTTAGTGGAAGCTATTGAAAGTCAAAAATTTGATGTGATTGTAGTGAACTATGCTAACGGTGACATGGTGGGTCATACAGGATCATTACCTGCGGCTATTAGGGCTGTTGAAACGGTGGACACTTGTGTAGGACGGCTATTGGAAGCCCTTAAAAAAGTGGATGGTTGTGCTTTCTTTACAGCTGATCATGGTAACTGTGAAGATATGGTGGATGAAAACGGTAAGCCGAAGACTGCGCATACAAATACACCTGTTCAGGCTGTTTTGTTTAATGCACATGGGGTTAAAGAATTGGAACATGGTAAATTGGCGGATGTTGCGCCGACTTTGTTGCAACTGCTGAATTTACCTCAACCGCAAGAAATGACAGGGAAGTCTTTAATTAAAGGATAAACTGTGAAAAAATTGTTGTTTGGGGTAGGAATTTTATTGATTGGTTCGCCAGTGATGGCGGTGCCTACTCCTAACGATTTACGTGAGGTGGAAGCTCAATTACGTCAAGAACGTTTAACACAAAAAGAGACAGAACGTAAAGCAGCTGTTTTAGTCAAAGAAGTAGAATCAGTTCAGGGGCAATTGGTATCAGCAGCTAAACAAATTCAGTCTCAAGAAGGCCGTTTATCTTTATTAGAACAAAAAAAGATAGAATTAGAAGCACGTAGAAAACATTTGGAACAACGGTTGAATTTGTCAGATAAACAATTATCTCGAATTATGAAGGGGATGCAAACATTGGCTCTTCGACCAAAAGAGTTACTTATCTTTCAAACCAAAACACCTTTGAGTATGTTTCGAAGTCGTAATCTGATGAAGTATAGTTTACCCATTATTGGTCAAATGCGCGATCAAACAAGGGCAGATTTAGCGGAATTGTCAGAAGTACGTTCTGAAATTTCTCAAAAAATGACGGATATCCAAACAACTTACACAAATTTAAAAGATAGAACAGATCAAATGAATCGTCTATTGCTACAAAAAAAATTGATGCAAGCACAGTATACAGCTTATTATAACGAATCCAAGAAAAAAGCAGAAGCCTTGGCTGCTAAAGCTCAGGATTTAAAAGATTTATTACAAAAATTAGAAAAAGAAAAACGGGAGGCACAACAAAAACGTCCTCCAAAAGTTTCTGCGAAGCCTGTTGTCTCTGGTTCTTTTGCCCAAGCTTATGGACATTTAGCTTGGCCTGCGATGGGAAGAATTATCCAAAAATATGGTGATCAAAGTGCTTCTGGGGTCCATACAAAGGGAATTATTTTAAAAACGCGACCCAGAGCACAAGTGACGACCCCTTACGATGGAACGATTTTGTTCGCTGGTCCTTTCCAAAACTATGGTCAATTATTGATCATTGATCATGGTGATGAGTATTTATCTGTTTTGGCTGGATTGGGAAGTATGGAAGTGACGGTAGGTCAGGAGGTTTTGGCTGGCGAACCTGTTGGAGCGATGTCGGATACTTATACAGATTTATATTTAGAATTACGTTATCGAGGGCAGGCTGTTGACCCTGAAGCATGGTTTAAAAAAGGAGGAAAATGATGTGTTCTTTTTTGTTTAGTTTAATGGCGACTGTATTTTTTTCGGGGACTGTTTTTGCTAAAGATGTAGAAACAACTGAAAACAAAACAGATGATCCGTATTTATTGATGGATTTGTTGGGAGCAACTTTTGAACAAATCAAAACAGATTCTGTGGAGGAAGTTAGTTATCGCCAAATGGTGGAAAAATCTATCAATGGTGTTTTAACTTCATTGGATCCGCATTCTGGTTTCTTAAATCAAGAAGAGACTCAGGAGATGGAAACTCAGACAACGGGAGAATTTGGCGGTTTAGGATTAGAAGTTAGTTCTGATAAAGACTTAGTTCGTATTACTTCACCCATAGATGATACCCCAGCTGCGAAGGCTGGTTTACAAGCTGGTGACTATATTAGTCATATAGATGGAGTTTCCGTGATGGGAATGGGTTTAAATGAAGCAGTAAAGAAAATGCGTGGTAAGCCTGGAACGAAAATAAAACTAGGTATTTATCGTAAAAATACAAAGCCTTTTACTGTTAATTTAACACGTGCTATTATTAAAGTTCAACCTGTTAAATTTGAAGCTAAAGGAGATGTTGGTTACTTGCGTGTTTCTACGTTTAGTGGTAAAGCAACAGATATTTTGAAAGAAGCTATTGGAAAATTAACCAAGGAAATTGGTAAAGATAAGTTGAAAGGTTTTGTGTTGGATTTACGCAATAATCCAGGTGGATTATTGGATGAAGCAGTTGGTATTGCGGATCTGTTCTTAGAAAGGGGTGAAATCGTATCTACCCGTTCGCGCAATCCTGAAGAGACACAACGTTATTCAGCGACTGCTGGTGATGAAATAAATGGTTTGCCATTAGTGGTTTTAATCAATGAAGGCTCTGCCAGTGCTTCTGAAATTGTATCTGGAGCTTTACAAGATCATAAAAGGGCTGTGATTGCAGGACTGAAATCTTTTGGTAAAGGTTCTGTACAAACTGTACGCCAAATCCCAGGGTTCGGTAGTATTAAGATTACCACAGCACGTTATTATACACCATCGGGGAATTCTATCCAGGCTAAAGGTATTGTGCCGGATGTGGAAATTCCACGTGGTAAATTTGAAGCAGCACCCATCTTAACAGGTTATGGTGAAGAAAATTTGAAGGGAGCACTGGATTTAGATCATGCGCCTGTGGCTGAAAATCCTTTTGATGAAGAAAAGAAAGACAAAAAGGATGAAAAACCTGCTGATTACCAATTGGATCGTGCATTAGATTTGGTTCGTGCTATTTGGGTGGCCAATCAAAGGGAAGGATAAATGTCAAAGTATCGTGATGCGGTCGGCTTAATGGTCATCAATCGTGACAAGAAAGTTTTCTTGGGGTATCGTGCATGGACACAAAATTCTCCTTATCATTGGCAAATGCCCCAAGGGGGGATTGATCCCGGTGAAACACCAGAGCAGGCTGCATGGCGTGAACTTTATGAAGAAACGGGTATGACTCAAGAAAATACGCGCATTATAGCGGTGAGTGATAATTGGTATACTTACGATATTCCCAACAAAGATCGCAAATTGATTGATGGCGAACGTCAAAAATGGTTTTTGCTTTATTTTAATGGACTGAAAAAGGATATTAACCTGCATGTCCAGAAGCGTCCTGAGTTCATTCGTTTTCGTTGGGCTTTGGCCGAAAAAGCCCCGTTTTTGGTAATTCCTTTTAAAAAAGAAGTCTATGACCAAGTGGTAGCAGAATTTGCGCCTAAGATTTCAGAATTTATTTCCGAATAAATATCAATTTTTTATGCAGATGCTTTGGTGACAATCACCATTGCTTCGCGCAATACGCGTCCATCTAACTCATAACCTGTTTGCATTTCCTCAATGATCGTTCCTGCTGGTTTAGATGGATCTTCTACCTGTTGAATCACTTGATGTTTATCGGGATTAAAGATCTGTCCCACATCTTGCATTTTGGTCACTTTATGTTTTTCCAAAGCACTTAATAATTGTTTGTGGGTCATTTCTACACCCTGATAAAGACCTGTTAGAAATGGGGGGAGTGATTCTGTCGCTTTACCCATTTCTACACGTGTATGCTTTAAAGCATTTTCCAAATTATCCACCACGGGAAGCATATCTTTAGCGAAATCTTTATTGGCATATCTGGCAGTGTTTTGCATATCGATTTGGCAGCGTTTGCGTAAATTTTCCATTTCAGCTGCGGTGCGTAAAGCTAAATCTTTCCAATGCAATATTTCTTTAGCTAAAGCCTCTACTTGTTCCTGGGGAACAGGGGCAGGTGTTGTTGCTTTTTCTTCATTTGCTTCGGTTTTAATTTCTGGTTGTTTTTGTTCTTTCTTACTCATGTTTCCACCTTTCATTGATTATTCTTATATGTAGGATAGATTGACGTAAAAATCAAGATGTATGACTTGATTTTTATGATAAAAAAGGCTATAATCCCCTGAAACAAAGGAGTTTAAAATGACCAGACCATCCGGTAGAAATAATAATCAAATGCGTGAACTTTCTATTACCTCGCATGTCAACAAACATGCAGAAGGTTCTTGTCTTGTCAAATGCGGTGATACACATGTTTTATGTACGGCTAGTGTAGAAATGAAGGTGCCCGCTTGGATGAAAGGCATGCATAGTGGTTGGATTACCGCTGAATATGGTATGTTACCGCGTGCCAATGCACAGCGTATTGATCGTGAAGCGATTAAAGGTAAACAAGATGGTCGTACTCATGAAATCCAACGTCTCATTGGACGCAGTTTGCGTGCTGTGGTGGATTTGCACCAAATGCAAGGCATGACAATCAAGTTGGATTGTGATGTGTTGCAAGCTGATGGCGGTACACGTACGGCTTCTATTACAGGGGCTTGGGTGGCTTTGCGTCAAGCGATGGATAAGTTGTTGGCCGAAAAGAAATTGGAAAAGGATCCTATCTTGGGGCAGGTGGCTGCGATTTCTTGCGGTGTGGTGCAGGGAACACCTGTTTTGGATTTGGATTATACAGAAGATTCCAATGCCGGTACAGATGCTAATTTTGTAATGAATGATAAAGGGCAATTATTGGAGGTTCAAGGCACAGCTGAGGGGGCTCCCTTTACCGCGGATGAATTGATGACTTTAGTCAAAATGGCCTCAGATATTATGCCCGATATTATGAAAAAGCAAAAGGATGCTTTGAAATGAAAGTAGCCAACCCAGTTGAGCTTTTAACTGACGATGTTTGTTTTCAAACAAAAGACAAACGACGTTTTCGTTTAAGGGCGGCGGCGATTATCATTGAAAAAGGTTGTGTTTTATTTGCCAAAAATGATGCGGGTGATTATTATTATTCCATTGGTGGTGCTATTGAATTGGGTGAAACAATATTGGATGCGGTTAAAAGGGAAACACGGGAAGAAACCGGTATTGATTATGAAGTGGATCGTCTGGCCTTTATTCATGAGAACTTTTTTGATCGTGATGATGGCATGTTAAAGGGGCTTTCCTGTCATGAAATTACCTTTTTCTTTTTGATGAAGCCCCGTGGTACACAACAATTGGATAGTCACAGTACAACGGGTGGTATCCCCGAATATATGTGTTGGTTGCCGATTGATAAATTGGCCAATTATGATATCTTTCCAAAATTCTTTATTGAAAAACTCAAAAATTTAAAGCCCTATCCTGAACACATTACGACTCGGGAAGGTTAAGGTAACTTTCTGCTCATAATCTGAACAGTGTAAAGGGGTTGTTGATACCCTTTTCCTGTAAAATTAAATCCATTCTTTTGCCAAAACTTTTGGGAAATTTTATTTTTTGTGGCAACACCCAATCGGACTTCGGTGTATATAGCAGGCATATGAGACAGAATTTCCTGAACGATTTGGCTGCCGATACCTTGATCTTGATACTTTTTATGCATCATAAATAGCCCAATAAAAATAGTATGAGAATTAGGATAATTGAAAATTAAATCCAAAATAGCAATTAACTCTTTATTTTTAAAAAATCCGACATAAAATTTATCTTTCATTGTAGTGTTAGGGGGCAAAGCTTTCATATCTTTTTCAATGGCATCAGCCGTAATGGAAGGGGGTACACATTCATAATAATAAGGATTCGTTTTGGCCAATTCCAAAATAATTGGAACCTCTTTTAGAGTTAGTTTTTTAACTTTGTAGAGCGATGATAATTCTTGAATTTTAAAGCTCATGTGTTTTTCTTTTCTAATTGAATATTGGGAAAAAGCCTTTGGGCGACTTGTGTATAGCTGGGTGATAATTGACTCACAATAAAACGGCGTGTGTTGTTGCGTGATAATTTCGTTTCAATTTCACTATGGCGTTTTAGGTAATTGGTGAGTTTTTCGCCCATTAAATCATCCTGTGCAACAATACGTGTATGGGATAGATATTTTTGGAAAAAGTTTTTGACAATTGGGTAATGTGTGCACCCTAAAATTAATGCCGGCACATTTTGAAATTCTTGAGAATATTCTTGAATAGCTTGTTCGGCAGTTACAAAATCATTGGATTCTATGGCGGGGACTAAACGAGGTGTTGCTAAAGAAACCACTTCTACCTTTGGGGAAATTTTGCGCAATTCTATCCCGTAAATATCTGATCGGATGGTGGCTGGTGTTGCTACCACACCAATGGTATCCGTGCTTGTTTCTAAGGCTGTTTCTACGGTTGGAATAATGACTCCCAAAATTTTGACAGTTGAAGCATATTGCGGACAGAATCTTTTTTGTAAATAGCGTAAAGTAATGGCTGTAGCCGTATTGCAGGCAATAATAATTAACCCACATCCTTGGTCAATTAAAAAACGCATTGCATCCAAAGTATAAGCTAAAATCCGTCCTGAAGTTTTTTCACCATAGGGTAAGTGTGCTGTGTCTCCATAATAGACATAATCGTATTTTGGCAAAGCTTCCATCAAAGCTTTGGCAATGACTAATCCGCCCAATCCTGAATCAAAAACACCTATTTTCATGGTGTGCAGTATAACCCAAAATTTCCTGTTTGTCCACTTGCTTTTTAAACTATAACGTGATAAAGTGAACTTATGCGAAATGGTTTTAAAAAACATTATCATCAACGTCGGGAGCGTTCTGTACCACAAGAAAAGCCGATTTTGGTATCAGGGGTGTGGCAAAATGGTCAGTTTTTGCCAGCTGATAAAAAGATTAAGCGTACTTTTTATGTGAAACATGTTCCACCTTCAGTTAAACTGAAAGAAGGTGATATGATTGAAATTTTACTTCCCCGATTTGTATCCACAGATGCAGCCGGTGAATTTCAACGTAAAATTGGCAATATCAATGATCCTTATGCACCGACAGAACTCGCGATGGCTGAAGCACATTTGCCACATGCTTTTTCTGATGACGCAGAAAAAATCGCACAAAAAGCTACTGTTCCCCCCTTGGAAAAGCCACGCCAAGATTTACGAAGTTTGCCATTTTGTACGATTGATGGAGCAGATGCGCGTGATTTTGATGATGCGGTGTGGGGTGAAAAAACATCCAAAGGTTATCATGCTATCGTGGCAATTGCGGATGTTTCGTGGTATGTATTACCAGACACAGCACTGGATAAAGAAGCTTATCAACGTGGTAATTCTACCTATTTTCCGGACAGAGTGGTGCCAATGTTGCCTTTTGCACTTTCCAATGGGATGTGTTCATTGAATCCTAATGAAGATCGTGGCGCTCTAGTTTGTGATATCGAACTTAATCAATCAGGCCAGAAAGTCAAACATAAATTTTACAGGGCCTTAATTCGCTCAGCAGCACGCCTGACCTATGACGAAGTGCAAAAATTTATGGATGAAGGGCAGGGGATTGCGCCTGTGGTTCAAGATTCATTAAAAACGTTGATTCGTGTTTATGAATTATTGCTTATCAAACGTCAAGCGAGAGGTGTGTTGGAATTGGATGTCCCCGAACGCAAAGTGGAACTCAGTTCTAAAGGTCAAGTTTTAGCAGTGCATGAACGCATCCAAACACCATCTATGCAGTTGATTGAGGAGTTAATGATTTTGGCAAACGTATCTGCAGCCGAAACATTGGAAAAATTAAATGCGCCTACCATGTATCGCGTTCATGATAAGCCCAGTGCTGAAAAGATGGAACGCTTTAATGATTTTTTAAAATCGCTGGGGCATAAATCTTTGGGAGGCGATATTCGTTCATCTGATTTTAATACAATTTTACAAAAAACAGATGGTAAAAAGATGGATTATGCTATGAATACATTTGTTTTGCGTACGCAATCCCAAGCTGAATATTCACCCGAAAATATAGGGCATTATGGTTTGGCTTTAGCGCGGTATGCCCATTTTACCTCGCCCATTCGTCGATACGCTGACTTGCTGGTACATCGGGCATTGGTGGGGGCTTTAAAGTTGGGTAAAGGCGCTCTGAATGATCGTCAAACTGAAGATTTTGATGAATTGGCTGAACACATTTCCTACACGGAAAGGCAAAGTTCTAACGCTGAACAAAATGCTTTTGATAGATATATGGCGCGTTATATGGCTGATAAAATAGGGACTTTATTTTACGGGCGCATTTCATCGGTAACAACCTTTGGTGTCTTTTTAACTATGAATGAAACAGGTGCTGATGGTTTTGTGCCATTTCGCAGCATTCATGGGGATTATTATCGTGCGGACGAAAAAGGTGCACGCTTGGTAGGGCGTCACACAAAAAATATTTATAAAATGGGTGATGAAGTACCTGTCGTTTTGCGCGAATGTGATCCTGTTACAGGTATGATGATGTTTTCTTTTGCTCGCCCAAGAGATATTTCTAAATATTAAATTTTTCTAATCGTCTTCGTCTCCTGAAGGGAGGACATCGATCTGGGTTAAACGATTGCCAATTTTATGGCGTACAGTGTAAAACCAACCATCAATGTTAAATTGCTGTCCTACGTGGGGAATTTGTTCGGCAGCATACATGACATACCCTGCCAATGTAGTGGCTTGATCATCTGGTAAGTGCCAATGAAATGCACGATTGATATCGCGGATAGTTGCGTTTCCATTTAAACGATAAGATCCATCAGGTAACAAATGCCAACGCAACCCCGAATCTGCAGGTAGATCGGATTCATCGGCAATATCTCCAACTACTTCTTCTAATAGATCTTCTAAAGTAACAACGCCTTGAATATCACCATATTCATCTACGACAATTGCAAAATGCTCTTTGCGTTTACGAAAAGCTGCTAGTTGATCCAACAAAGAAACGCTTTTGAGTACGAACCATGGTTTTGTGCAAAAATCTCTGACATTTGTTTTTTTGTCTTTGCGCCAAGCATCAATGAGTTGGATGGCTTTTTTAATGTGTAAGATCCCAACAATATTATCGCGTCGACTTTCCCACAAAGGAATACGACTGTAAGGTGTTTTTCGCAAAAAATCCAAAATTTCTGGTACAGGAGTTTCCACATTTAAACTGACTAAGCGTCCCCGATCTGTTAAAATGTCACCAATGCTCACTTCATCTAAATCCAACACACCACGCAATATACCTCGTTCGGGTAAATTTTTGTTTGTCATCGACAAGGTTCCACGCAATTCTTCTTTTAAATCATCATCATTTGAATTTTTCTTTTTGGGTAATATTTTTAGTACCATTTTGCTAATCATATTAAAACAGTTCGCAATAGGTCCAAGAATCCATACAATAAATTGTAATGGATAGGCGACTGTGAAAGCGAATGGTAATGTCTGATGAATAGCATAAGTTTTAGGCAAAATCTCAGCAAAAATTAATACCATGAAACTGACGGCAAATGTGGCTAATGCAACCCCTTTAACAGGACCAAATATGTCTATTAACATACTTGTTGAAATGGCAGTTAGTGCGATATTAACTAAATTATTTCCTAATAACAGTGTTCCCAATAATTTGTCTGGGTTGTTTTTCAAATTTAACAATATCCTAGCACGCTTATCACCTTTATTAGCTCGTAAGGATAGCAAGGGAGTTGAAATTGCTGTTAAAGCTGTTTCTACACCGGAAAAGAAAAACGATAATAACAGCAGAATAATCAGTTTAATCATGTCGTTCCTTTGGCGAAATAATCCCTCTCTTCTCCAGTTGTGTAAAAATGCGATGAATTGTATAGTAAGGGGGTTCATCAAACGATTCGACGGTGATGTCAGCTTCGCTGTATAATGGATAACACTCTTCTACCAGACGTTGAATAGTTTTTTTATTATCTGCAGCTGGTACCAAAGGCCTGTGTGTTCGTCCTTGTGTACGTCCTGAAATAACATCTGGTCCTGCCTTAATCCAAATAGAGACAGAATTCTCTTTTGCAACCGCACGTGTGCGCTTGGATAAAAAAGCTCCGCCGCCACTTGATAAAACACAGGGGGGGCCTTTTAGTAATCTTTCCATAACTTTTTCTTCGCCTTTGCGAAATTCTTCTTCTCCGTAGCGGGCAAATAGATCTGAAATTGTAAAACCAGTCATACGTTCAATTTCTTTATCTGAATCGACAAATGGTAGGTGCAACTTTTTTGCCATCATACGTCCCAAACTTGTTTTGCCGACACCCATCATGCCGACTAAAAGTAAGATTTTTTCTTGTAATAATTTCTGACTCATGCTATAACTATACCACGTTTTTTTATAATTGTCCAGTTTAGGAGGTAAAAATGTTATCGCATGAAAAAAAATCAAATCATTGGGGGTGGGTTTTGGCTTTGATTATAGTAGGAGTCATTGCTTTGTTCGCTTATTGTGATTTTTTACCTAAACCTCAAATGGTTGAAAAACAAATTATTCATACAGCAGATTAAATGCAGAATAATGCTCAAATTGATGCTTTTTTGGAAATGATGCAAGCCGAAAGGGGTGCTTCAGAAAATACAATTATGGCCTATAGGCGCGACATGTGTTTTCTGGATAAATATATGCAAGACCAAGGAAAAGGTTTGTTACAAGTTTCTGAAAAGGATTTACAAAAATTTTTGATTTTTTTATCGGACAGTGGAGAATCTGCTAAAACTCAAGCACGTCGTCTTTCCTGTATTCATGAATTTTATCGATTTGCTTATTCTGAAGGTTGGATAAAAAGTAATCCTTCTGATTATTTAAGCGGCCCTAAGTTGCCACAGGCTTTGCCTAAATATTTAAGTGAAGATGAAGTTTTAAATCTTATTCAATATGCGCAGCATAACAATAAGCGCTTGTATGTTTTATTGGAAGTTTTGTATGCTTCAGGTATGCGTGTTAGCGAGTTGGTTGGGCTACCTTTAGGTGCATATGTAATTACAGAAAATCACTTACAGATTATTGGTAAAGGAAATAAAGAACGCATTGTTCCTCTGAACAATCATGCAATTAATGCCTTAAATGAATGGTTGGTTATTCGAGAAAATGATATTTTAAAAAATCGTAAGAGTAAGTGGCTTTTCCCATCGATCAAAAGTCATTTAGGGCACTTAACTCGGGATACTTTTTTTAAAGAGCTTAAAAGATTAGCTGTCCATGTTGGTATTAATCCAGATAGGGTATCGCCACACGTTTTTCGTCATTCATTTGCTTCACATTTAATTGCACATGATGCGGACTTACGTTCAGTTCAACAAATGTTAGGACATACAAATATTACAACGACTGAAATTTATACGCATATTTTACCTGATAGATTAAAAAAGATAGTTGAAAATTCTCATCCTTTGTCGTATAATGTCCATAGGGAAAAAGATGAAAATAGTTGATAAATACATTTTACGGCAATTGATTGTCGGATTTTTGCTAGTCTTAAGCTGTCTGACTATGTTGGTGTGGTTGACGCAGTCATTGCGTATGATAGACATGATTGTCAGTAAAGGTGTAGGGGTGGCTGTTTTTATCGAAATGACCTTACTTGTTTTGCCTAATTTTATGCAAATTCTTATGCCACTTGCTTTATTTGCTGTTGTAATGTTTACCTTTATTCGAATGCAATCAGATAAGGAGTTAATGGTATTAAAAGCAGTGGGTATGAGCTCAACTCAGTTAATGAAGCCAGTTTTGAAAATGGCTGTTTTTTTAATGATTATTGGATATTTTTTATCTTTTGTAATCATTCCATGGTCTACAACGGCTGTTCGCGAAATGCGTTGGAAAATTCAAAACAATCTATCACATGTTTTATTACAAGAAGGTCAATTTAATTCCTTTAAAAGGGGTATGATGGTTTATATTCGTAGCCGTTTGCCAGATGGTGCGATCAGAGGTATATTGGCTTATGAAATTAAGGATGGTAAGAAATCTGTTCTGATTGCAGATGAGGGGACCTTGTACCAAACACCAGATGGACTAGAGATTTTATTTGGACAAGGGGTACGTCAAGAATATCATCCTCAGACACAGCAATTTTCTGTACTTAAATTTGATAAGTATACAATTACTTTAAATGATCAAGCACGTTCAGGTAGTTCGCGTGTGCCAGGGGTACGTGAATTGCCATTCATGTACTTATTGACTGTTCCAAAGGATAAAGTGATTGATCCAGCAACATGGCGTAAATATAAGGTGGAAGCGTTTAAGCGTTTAACCCAACCGTTGTACAACATAGTTTTTGCATTGTTAGCATTGGTGGGGGTTTTAACTGGATATTACAATCGTCGTGGACAATCTGGCCGTATCAACTTTGTTGTAGGAGCCGCTTTGTTAATTCAAGTTTTTGCGTTGATGTTTGAAAATGCATCTGGTAAGAATTTGTGGGCAATGGTTTTGATGCTTTTGAACATAGTTGTACCAATATGGGTTATTCGTCGTATTTTCCGAAAGGAAAAAGGACCTGCACTTAAACGACTAGTTTTCTTAATATGTTTTTTGCTTTCCAGCCAAACTTGGGCTATGGCTAAATTGGATACTTCAGCATTTAGTAATGATCAACCTATTGATTTTGAAGCTGATAATGTTTCCTATGATCAACATGAACAAATTATGACAGCCTCCGGAAATGTTGTTTTGAAACAAAACGGCATTTTGTTTCAAACAGACAAGATTACTTATAACCAAGAAAAAGATTTAATTTACATTCCTGGTGAAGCTAAAATGATTTTACCAGATGGAACGTCATCTATGGTAAAAGATATTCAAATTAAGGCCCATGGGGAAGAAGTTGAGACAGGTAAAGGTCAAATGGATATGATTGATGGCACACATTTATGGGCAAATCATATCGTGCGTCAAAATAAGGGAACAGAACATATTCTAAAAGATGCCTTTTATACACCCTGTGATATGTGTGAAGGAGAATCTCCTTTATGGCAGTTACATGCTTCTTCTGTTGAACAAGATGATGAAAGTCACATGATGCGTTTTTGGAATGCCTTGATTGAAGTTAAAGATATTCCGGTTTTTTATTTCCCCTACTTTCAAACACCAGATTATACTGTTAAACGCAAAACGGGTTTCCTGACCCCTAGTTTTGGCAGTGGTTCAGCCTTAAAAACACATATTAAAACTCCTTTTTTTGTAGATGTTGCTCCCAATCAAAATCTGACTATAACCCCTATGATTTCTTTTACGCGTAATCCTCTGGGAATGGTGGATTACCAAGGGCTTTTTTCAAAAGGAAAAGTCAATTTAAAATCCAGTTATACTGTGGACAATGAACATCAAAATCAAGGCCATATCCAATCTGATTTTGAATATGACATTGATTCTTCTTGGCGTGTAACGGGGGGATATAATCGTTCTATTACAGATACTTATTTTCGTCGTTTTAATGTATTAGGTGTGGATCAAACTCAATCTTATCTAACATCGCATTTAACGGGTGAATATTATGGGCATCGTTTACAAGGGGCGGCAACTTTTTACAATTTTCAAAGCTTACAAAGTGGGGTGTCATCTAAGGAAATTCCGGTTATCTTACCTGTTCTTAATATGCACTATACTACTTTGCCCTTTACAGACAATGGTGGGGTAATGTTTTCGGATATTAATACAGCTCTTATCAATAATCGCGAACACTTTAAATCTAACCGTTTGTCTTTGACTCAGGGTATTCAGTTGCCGTACCGAACTTCCTTTGGTTTGATGACGGAAGTATTGGGAACAGTACGTATGGACGGTTATAGTGTTGATACGGGAAAAAATGGCATTGGTTACGGTACTAAGGATGATTCTTATTTTACAGGACGTATTTTCCCACAGGCTGTTTTAAAATTAAGTTACCCAATGATTCAAAAAAGTCAGCAGTATAGTCAAATTCTAGAACCTATTGTTATGATGGTCGCTGCTCCTAATGGATCAAATAGTGAAAAGATTCCTAATGTAGATAGTACAGTGTTTGATTTTGATGATGCCAATCTATTTTCATCTAATCGATATGTAGGATATGATAAGGTTGAATCGGGTTCTAGAATGAATTATGGAGTGCAGTGGACTTTGTTTAAAAACGGAGTAAAGCGTTCTATTCAGGCTTTAATAGGTCAAAGTATTCGATTGAGAGATCACAGTGAATTGGATGATGCGATGGGATATGAAGGCCGTTTTTCAAGTTATGTTGGACGGTTGCGTTTGAATTATGATTATTTTACTTTAGCTTATCGTTTTCGTGTCGCAAGTGATAACTTAGAGGCTCAAAAAAATGATATTACATTAGAAGTTGGTTCATCTCCTTTGCGTGTGGGTATTGATTATATTTTTCAAGATTCCTTTAAAATGAAGGATGTCTATTCTTCTGAAAAGAAGGAGATCTCAGTATATGTGCGCTCACGTTTGAGTAAAAATTGGTCAGCAGAGGGACGCTACCGGTATAATTTTTTAAAACCATATAGAGGGGCTCTGGAAACTCATGGTGTTTTGCGCTATGATAATGAATGTACTGCTGTTGAAATTGTTGGGAGTAAATCCTATACTTTTGACCGTAATTATAAAGGTGGTACATCTATTAACGTGAGACTCTTCTTAAAAACATTAGGAGGTATTGGACAATGAAATTTTTGACTGTCTTATTGATGTTATCAACTGTTTTTTCAGTTCAAGCAGCTGATTTAAAGGCAATAGTGAATGATGCGCCTATTTTTGAAACAGAAGTATCAGCACGTGCGGCTTTGTTAAAAGCACAGCAGCCCAATGTTTATCAAAATATGTCCACAAAGGAATTAAATAAGAGAGCTTTGGATAATTTAGTGGAAGAATATTTAAAAGTTCAAAAAAGCCAAGCTCTAGGGATGAAGGTTTCTGAAAAAGAAATTGATAGTGCAATTGCGCATTTGGAACAACAAAATGGTTTTTCAGAAGGGGGATTAAAACGCTTATTGGATGAACAAAATGTCCCTATGAAAAATTTAAGGCAACAAGTTTATGCTGATTTGGTTTGGTTGACGTATGTGCGCTCTAAAGCTCCTCAAATTACGATTCCGGATTCGGCTGTCAATGTGCGAATGGAAAAGATTCGTTCGGAAATGGCAAAAGCCACTTTTACTGTGGGAGAAATTCAATTACCAACTTTAGAAGAAGCTCAAAATGTATGGGGACAATTGCAAGAAGGAGCTTCTTTTTCAGAAATGGCAAAAAAATATTCACGTTCTAAAACGGCTAAATCTGGTGGTTATGTAGGAGTAATTTCGCCTAATCATTATGGTGAAGAAATTGCATTAATTTTAAAAGAGATGCCAGTGGGTCAACTATCACGTCCTCTTATGACGAAAGATGGATATTTACTCTTATATATGGTGGATAAAAAAGCAGCTATTACTTCTGATTCTGTTGATTTGTGGGAATTGTCTCAAGGAGGAATGACAAACGATTCAGATACACAGGCAATTTTAGCATCCAAGAATTGTGAAGATTTTATGAAAGCTTTGCGTATACATGGTGTTGCTGATTCCGTTCAACGTGGATGGACAGATCCATATCAACTACCTAAAGAATTGCAATCTATGTTAGAAGATAAAGCTGTAGGAGAGGTTTTGGGGCCTGTTCGTGTGCCACAAGGTAAGCTTTTCTTTATGAAGTGTCAAGTCAAAAAACAACGTGTTTTACCGACTAAAGCTGAGATAAAGGAACAATTGGAAATTGAGCAGATGGAACATCTTGCTAAACGTTTGTTAAATGCAGAAAAACGGGAGGCTGTTATTGAGTACAAGTAAAAAAAGAAAAAAGTTATCATTGAAGGAAGGATTATTAAAATATAACATGAAAACAATATGGATTGATGGTAAGAAAATGGCAAAAGATGTGATGGACAATTTGCGTCCGCGGATTGATCGTTTGCAACGTGTTCCAAGATTGGATGTTATATGGGTAGGAGATCATTCTGCAAGCAGTATATATGTGCGTCATAAAAAAGAAAAAGCAGAGTCCTTGGGGATATGTGTTAATATTCATCATTTGCCAGAAACGACAACTCAAGATGAGTTATATCACTTGATTGACAAGTTGAATCAGGATGATGCTGTGGATGGTGTCATGGTTCAAATGCCATTACCGAAGCACATGAATATGAACGAGGTTCTAGATATGGTTGCCCCGGATAAAGATGTTGATGGGTTAACAACCATTAATTTGGGAAAACTAATTTGTGGCATAGATGGGTTAATTCCTTGTACACCCAAGGCATGTATGAATTTAATTGAATCTGTTGTGCCTGATTTGTCTGGTAAAACAGCTATTGTGATTGGGCGTTCACGTTTGGTTGGAAAGCCAATGTTTCATTTGTTATTGTCTAAGCATTGTACAGTTATTCAGGCACATTCTAAAACAGAAGATTTATGTGGCCTATGTCGTCAAGCGGATATTGTGGTGGTAGCTACAGGTCATGCAGGTTTGATAGGTGGGGATGATGTAAAAGTTGGTTCTGTTGTGATTGATGTGGGGATTTCACGTCAGGAAGATGGCACGATAAAGGGTGATGTTCGATCCGACGAAATTGATGGTATTGCTTATGCGGCAACCCCCGTTCCTGGAGGAGTGGGGCCTATGACAGTTGCTATGCTTATGGAAAATACAGTTAAGGCCGCAGAAATACATCAAGGTGTTTAACCTTTTTTCTTTCTGAGTTCATTCCAATAATCGATACGTTTTTGAATTTCGCGTTCAAAGCCACGCGCCATCGGTCGATAAAAGACATGGTGCTTGATTTCATCAGGGAAATATTCTTGTCCTGAAAAACCATCCTTGGTGTCGGGGTCGTATTGATAGCCCTTACTATATCCGATTTCGGCCATTAATTTTGTGGGGGCATTTAAAATATGTTTTGGGGGCATCAATGAATCTGTTTCACGTGCCAATTGCATAGCCTCATTCCATGCGCGATAAACACCAATAGATTTTGGTGCTGTTGCTAAATATACTACCAATCCAGCGACCGCTAAATCACCTTCGGGTGATCCCAATCGTTCATAGCTATTCCAAGCATTGATGGCTTGCACCAAAGCATGCGGATCAGCCATGCCGATATCTTCTGATGCAAAACGGGTGAGTCTGCGCAAAATATACTTCATATCTTCGCCTGCTGATACCATTCTTGCCAACCAATAAAGTCCTGCATCTGGATCTGATCCACGCAATGATTTATGTAAAGCGGAAATAAGATTGTAATGACCTTCGCGGTCTTTATCATAGTTAGGTAAGCGTTTTTGTAATAGTTTTTCTAACTCTGCCTTGTCTAAGATTTCATCTTTACCAGCATATTGCCATACAGCTTCCATTAAATTGATAAAATAGCGTCCATCGCCATCAGCTAAAATCTTCAAGTAATCTTTGCCAACTTCATCCAATGGGAGGGGCTTATTCATAGTTTTTTCGGCGCGTTCAATTAGGGCAGATAAAGCTTTATCATCCAATCGATTTAGTACAAAAACTTTACACCGTGATAAAAGAGCGCTGTTCAATTCAAAGCTTGGGTTTTCAGTAGTGGCACCTACCAAAATCACGGTACCATCTTCTACATAGGGTAAAAAACCATCCTGTTGTGCGCGGTTAAAACGGTGAATTTCATCTACAAAGAGCAGTGTGCCTTCTCCAGCTATGCGACGTTTTTTTGCCTCATCAAAAACTTTACGTAAATCAGCGACACCTGAAAATACAGCAGATAGTTGCACAAAATTTAATTTGATCTGATCAGCCAAAATGCGGGCAATTGTGGTTTTTCCACACCCCGGAGGTCCCCATAAAATAAAGGAGGATAGAGATTGGTTTTGAATCATGCGATGTAGAGTGCCTTTTTCGCCCAATAAATGATTTTGACCGACAACTTCATCCAAATTATTTGGACGCATTTGATCGGCTAAAGGCTTATGATTCAAAGTTTCAAACAAGCTCGACATGAACTTATTTTACCTGATTTTAGGAAAAAAGGCAACTATTCTGATGAATTTTTAGGTTGACGATGATTTTCATCTGGTCCTTGCGTACAAAGTGTTGTAGAGAACATATCCAATAGCCCTTTTTCATCAGGTGTTTCAGTGAAATCTTTTTCATGATTTGGAGGCAGTCCAAAACTTTTACTACTGTCGGCATAAATATATGTGTTTACAGGATCGCATTCTGCATTAGTTGCTGTATTTTCGGGGATGACACCATCTGATAGAACAAAAACAATTGTACTTTCTTTGTTAGCATTACATTCTTTTTTGACTTCAGTAATAGCATCTGTAAAGCATGTGATACCTCGTCCAGTTTCACAGCTATAAGCACATAGATTTTGATTTAAATCAGGTTGTTCCGTTCCTTTATCAAAACTTTGAATAACAATTCCATTTTTTATTCCTTCACAAACAATACCACTCATAGTTGGATCGGATGTCGCATGATTATTTGTTTCGCGGAAAACACCGATTCTAATATTCGAATTAATTTTACGTATTCCTTCGACAATTGTATGTGCGATATTTGTTCTTTCATTATTAAATATTTTGCCACCGATAGTCGTATTTTTGGAGGAATAAGAGTAATCTAACATCATTGCAAATGATGGGACTTCGCCAGGTTTACAGATACGCATACATTTGTATTCTTCATCATCATTAATTTTAACAGGTGTTTCACCCTCTGGGCAACATTCGTAGGTTGGAGGTGTTGTATCAAAGCGTGTCCAATAATCGCCTTCACTTTCACAAATACATACACCATTTTCTTCTATCAATGGATCAGAGCATTCACATCTTTCGTTTCTGCACGTATTATGCCCATCTGTGTTTTCTGCGCAATCATTGTCTGATTTGCAGCCGCAGATATGTGTTTCTAAACATTTTGTTCCATCCACATTACCTTCACAATCCGTATCATTTTCACAACCGCAAATACCATCTTTACATTCTTGTCCACCATCACAATCTGCATCTATAATGCATTTTCCACATGTTCCATCTGTACGACAAACAAAATACGGATACGCAACATCATCCAATTTTTTACACTCAGAATCAACAGTACATTCTTCGCAAGTTGTATTATCGTCTGTTTCATGACAGATAGGAGTTGTAACATTACCAATTTCATCGTCCGTTGTTGCACCATTTAAACAGTATTTCTTTACATACTTTTTGCAAGATGGTACAAACCAATTTTCTTCCCAATAACTTGAATCTTCGTGCTTTTGAGGACACTTTTCAACCGCTGGATGGGTACACTTTTTACATTCATGTTGTGTAGTATCACAATATTCGTCTTCACCAGAACAATCGTTATCTGTTATACATCCACATTTTTCAATACCATCAACAGTTACGCAGGCTGAAGTACAACATTGACTTGCACAGCAAATTGCACCACTGGCACAGCAAGAACCGCCACAACATGTTCCATTGGGACAACCTGGATCTGATGGGGGTGTACAATCTGAACATTCTCCATCTTTGCATAATTTTGCGTTAAGACAGCAAGTTCCTAATGTTTCTCCAGATTTAATACAACAATATTTCCCTGTAGGACATTCTGTATTGTCATGGCATACGCAGTGGTTATCTACACAAACCATTGGAGATGGACAGTCCACATCTGTTGTACATTCGCTCCAAGTACATCTTTTTGTGCCTGTACCGTCATTTAGACAACTTTGTCCATGAGGACAAGGACATTCCCCAATTTCATCTTCACATACATTCCCAATACGTAAAGATTTACATTGGCAATTACCGCCACTTATTTCGTGTGCATTAACACAAGGTAGGCATGTATAATATTCTGAACAATATCCTGCTAATCCATCACATACTCGGCCTGGAATAGGGCATTCCTCACAACGATTATTAACGCAGTATTTTTTATCAGAAGGACATTTTGATGTATCAGAACTGGTACATTCCACGCAGGTTTTATTATAACAAATGCTGTCTTTACAATCACCGCATGTACCACATTCACCAATAAGACCATTTAGACAACATCCGTTAATATAATCTGCGCTTGTACCAGGCAATGATTGAGTATAACCTTTGGGGCAAACACTACACTTTCCATCGAAAAAGTATCGTGATGATTCACCACAGTTCCCTCCATAAATCAAAACAAGAGGTTGACTATCTGAACAGTTGCATATTTCTTCAATCTTTTGGGGTGCATCATTGGGCGAATATATTTTATCAAGAGTTAAAGTATCTCGATTTGATTTAAAGGTAGCTAGTTCACTTTTTGTTGTTGGAACGATAGCATCATAGGCCTTCATTTTTACGATTTCATAGCAAGAAGTACACTCTAAATCAGAAGCTAAAATAACAAAAGAATCCGAACTTTCATCAGTGTATAATTCGGCTTTGCCGTTATCAGGTGTGATTAATATCCCAGGATCATTATATTGCCCCTCCGGAAAAAAATCTGTCAAGCGAACCTGACCAGATTTTTTCTTTGCCGATAGCTTGTGTAGCTTATAGCGCGTCGCAAGAGTTGCAATTTGGTCGGAGGTTTTTTTACAGTTTAAATAATCCCGTAATATCTTAAATCCGAAAAGAGAACCAATCAGCAAAATAGCGATCACAACCAAAACGGCAATGATCTCTATAATGCTGCGCCCAGATTCTTGAAATTTCGGAGTTAAAGAATGCAATATATCCTCCCATTATGAATTACATATTGCCGTGATATTGCAAGCAGCACATTTATTTTCTAGGTCAACACTGATAGAGTATGTATGTCCCGCTTTTAATGGTACACTTTTAGAAATACTATTGGTTCCACTGCAATAATTTGTACAATCGAGGCCTTCACAAAGTTCTATTTTTGTACAGCGTGTTATGGATGCAACACTGATACTTAATGTCATATCCTTTTGGGAATCAACGGTGAAGGTCGAATTGTCGGACCATTTCCAATGATCAGAATATATCTGCTTATTACCAAAGCTCATACTTTGACAACAGCCTGTTCCCGATCTATTACATGCTTTTGAGCAGCATTGATTTCCACAGACAACTTGAGCACCTGGATCCAAGTAGCTGCATGTTCCATCACTATTTTGAAATTGGCAAATGTTACATGGACTACAGGTATTTGAAGGTCTTGTAGGAGTTGTTAATGGACAATAATTTTCCGTAACGGATCTACAAACCCCATTGACCATTTTGGTATAAGTCACACTTTCCATATGAGATTTTGGGGTATTTTTACCACAAACATCTGTTGGGGTACCATCTAAAGCACAGCAGGCCATATTACCACACGTTTCTGTTGGACAGGTCAAACACACATGATCCGGACCACAATAAGTATCTCCTTCACAATCTGCTGGTTTTAAACATTCAACGCAATACGTACCAGAGCTATGACACATATCTTTTTTGGGATCATCTGTTGGTCTAGGACATGTGAATTTCCTTTTTTCAATACAGCGTCCAGCATAAACACCTGTTCTATAGAGTTGATCCGCATCAATATCACATCTATTTTCTGGAGCCGGACAATGACGACATACCAGTGAAGGATCACAATACTCGTTTCCTTCGCAATCTTCATGTCTGGTACATTCTACACATCTTCCCGTCATTGTGTTACAAACCTTTTTGTCAGATGAATCTCCGGGCATAGGACATGGTGCTAAATCATATTCCAAACAACCATCGCTATCATATATTTTTTGATCGCAACGATATCCCTTGATGGGCGGACAACACTTCTTCGAAGCGTCACTTGTGTCATTTCCATCTTTACAAGTTGTTCCTGAAACACATTGTTTTGGACAAACCTCTTCTCCAGCACAAGCTTGACCTTTGGGGATCCTTAATGAGAATTTGGGCGGGTTACATTCACACTTATTGTCTCGACATTCGAGTGCTGGTCCACAACCACAGGCCCGCATACAGGAAGCTTTTTCTGTGGCTGGCAAAGGTGTGATACATTCACATTGTCCAAGCTCAGCACCCGATGTTGAACAACGTAAGAATAAGCTATTTGCACAACCGCATTCTCCCCAACATGCATCGTTTTTGGAGGTTGGTAAAGAATTACATTCGCATTTAGCATTGTCTTTAGAACCATAACACATCAATGCATCACCTGCTTCAGGATTACATGGACATTCTGTGGGTTTACAGAGATGGTTTTTATTTCTGGGTTGTGTGCCAAAACCCTTTTTGGGACATTCTGGACTTTCTGGTTTAACACAAACATGGTTAATGCAATCCAATCCTTCATTACAAGAATTTGGACAGCTTCCATTATCACAACTTCCTCCTTCACCAACACTGTTTTCGGGTGGACACTCACATGTTTCTGTGCTGCTCCTACATACTAATCCTGTTGCACATTCAACCGGACAACCAGGGCACTTATCTGCTTTACATGAGCCGCCTTTTTGAACAACTTTTCCCTTGTTCTTACAAACACATTTTTTATCGACATCATCCCAGTTCATACAGACCTTATTGCATGAACAAACGCCATTGAGACATGTTAAATCTTCTGAACATGCGTCTGGGCAGGCACCGTTACAACTTTCTCCTATACCAACCGTATGAGGATCAGGACATCCCGTTGGAGGACACGGTGGATTGGGACAACCGGGGCATGGAGTTGGTCCGGGACATACAGGAGGACATGGTGGATTAAGACACCCTGGACATGGATCTGGTCCGGGGCAGACAGGGATGCATACGCCGTCTTGACATGTCAATCCATATGCACAGCCACATTTAGGACTACATTTCGCGCCTTCTCCTCTTGGTGGCTTTCCAAATTCACGTTCACAGTCACAATCGGGTGTCACACAACACATTTTTTCTGATGGTGAACAATACAGACCTGAGCTGACGGAACCCGTATCGTTATAGCAGACATCACCACTATTCAAGCATTCCTTACATTTATGATCTTTGTCACAATAAGGCTTGCTGGGCGAATTGGCTTTACAATTGGGATTGAGTCCTTGAGAATCATTTTTAGTGGGATCACATTCGCGGCACATACCATTGACGCAAACATCTTTACCGCATCCGCCGCAAACACCACATTCAGGATGTGCACAACAGTTGCCGTTTTTATCTTCCTGTTCACCTTTGGGGCACCGATAGCATTTTCCAGAATAGAAATGTTTGCAATCCCCTTTTTCTTTTCCATTATAAAGGAAAGAATGAGTGTTGCCTTTACAAAACTTTTTTAACGCGACAGGATCTTTTTTAAAGTCATCCGGTGTAAAGAATTTAACTTCTCCATCTGAATTGATAACTCCTTCATTGAACGCATCACTTAAATCTGCATCAGTCACTAAATCATAAGATGATTGTAACATTGCTTCTTGACAGGAAATAAAGTCAATGTCCTTTGCAACGACAACAAAACTGGTTGTATCTCCAGATGCATGAAGACTAACTTGTCCACGGTCTGGGGTTGTACAATATTCAGCGTTACAATCTCCTTCTGGGAAAAAGTCTTTTATGCTAACCGTCTGTTCGGAACCTTTTGTAACATCGCGAGCGCGTCCCAAACGACTGGATTTATAGCGCAAAGCTATTGTTGAAATTGCACTGGCCGTTTCTCTCTTTTTGAACATATCCAAAATAAGTCTAAATCCAACCAAAGCACCAATTAACAAAATGGCAATCACAACCAGAACGGCAATGATCTCAATTAAGCTGCGTCCTTTTTCTTGTTCCTTTGAATAAGGTTTTGAAGAGTTATTAAAAAACATGATTTCCCCCCTTTTTTCTATATGGTATCAGCTTTTTTTTGTTTATGCAAGTATAAATTTCAGTTTTTTTAGAAAAAGAGATATTTTCTTTATTTATTAAATTATAAGGATTGTTTTTGGGTGAATATTGTGCTATGATCAGCCTTATTAACAAAAGGAAAAACTATGGTTCTATTTTTATTGGCTTGTGCTTTGTTGGTTTTGGGGTATATTGTTTATGGGGCGCTGGTGGAGAAAGTATTCGGTATCACTGGTACTAAAACGCCGGCTGTAAAACATCCTGATGGGGTGGATTATATTCCCTTTCCGACCTATAAAGCCTTTTTGATCCAGTTTTTAAATATTGCTGGACTCGGACCTGTTTTTGGTGCAATTTTAGGGGCGGTTTACGGACCGGTATGTTTGTTATGGATTGTGTTTGGTTCTATTTTCGCGGGAGCAGTGCACGATTATTTATCGGGTATGCTTTCGCTGCGCCATGACGGAAAATCGTTGATTTACTTAATGGAAATTTATTTTGGTAAAAAGATAAAATATGTGGCATTATTTTTGTTGGTCTCTATGCTTTTGTTAGTGGGGGCGATTTTTGCCAAAAGTCCAGCCCAAATTTTGGGACAATTAACGAATACATCCATGTGGTTTTGGTTAGCAATCGTTTTTGGGTATTATTTTGTAGCAACATTATTACCAATAGATAAATTAATCGGTCGTTTTTATCCCATTTTTGCATTGTGCTTATTGGGATCTAGTGTAGCTTTGATAATCGCTTTATTTATGCAAGATGTTCCGACATTTTTGAATTTTACAACCGAAAATTTACATCCCAATGGATTGCCTTTATTTCCCTTACTTTTTGTGACGATTGCTTGCGGAGCTATCAGCGGTTTCCATGCCACTCAATCACCTATGATTGCACGTTGCTTAAAAGATGAAAAATACGGTCGTCCTGTGTTTTATGGTGCCATGATTGTGGAAGGTATTATAGCACTTATTTGGGCAACATTGGGTATTTGTTTTTATCCAACGACTAGCCATTTGCTCGCGACTATCAGTCATGTGGAACCCGGTGGTGTTGTGTCCGAAATAGCCAAAGGTTTATTAGGAAATATTGGTGGTATTGTCACAATCGCTTCTGTAGTTATTTTAGCTATTACCACGGGTGATACTTGTTTCCGTTCAGCACGACTTACTTTGGCAGACTTTTTTAAATGGCCCCAAGAAAAAATTAAATTCCGTTTGATGTTATCGTTGGCTGTTTTAGCGGGTGGTATTTTTATTTCCGTTATCAATGTATCCACCATTTGGCGTTATTTCGGATGGTTTAACCAAACATTGGCAATGTTTACACTTTGGTTGGTAACAGTCTATCTTTATAAGATGAAAAAATGTTTTTGGGTTTCATTGATACCGGCGGTTTTTATGACCGCGGTGAGTTCTGCTTATATTGCTTATGATAAGTTGTTTTTGAATTTACCAGTTGCTTTGGCGCACAAGATAGGTTTATTAGTCGCCTTAATCTGTTTAGTTGTATTTTTATTAGGTGCACCTAAATGGTTTCAAAAAAAGTGAATTCAAAATAATAGAGCAAAGAATGTCAACAGTTTGTTATGAATTAAGTAAAGAGTCGAAGGCGATGTTGAAGGCAAAATTTCCGCCTAAATACCCTGATGTTCGATATGATCATGTTACGATCGAAATGGGGGGATTGGGCGCTCATCTACCTGAACCTGCACAAAAAGTTGAAGTTGTTGGTATTGCTGATGATGGGAATGGAATAGAAGCCTTTATTGTTAGAGTTAATGGTACACCAATGCGTAAAGATGGTAGGGCCTGGCATATTACAGCAAGTTTTGATTCTTCAAAAAATGCACCAGCGGTCTTTGATATTTTTTCAGAGCCTGGGGAGGAAAAAGAAAAGCCTTATAAGCCGGTAACATCTAATGGTTTTTTAGCTCAAGTATTAGATGAAAAAGGAAAACTAAAGCCGATAAAGAACCCGAATTGGAAAGTGCAAATCTTTGATAAACCGATTCAAGTACAGACTCATCCAGCGGTTCAATATAAAGCTGCAGAGCTGCAGAAAATGCAAAAAATGGGTATTTCGATAGTTTGAATTGTTTGTTTTATAAAATATAAAGCCCCGATTGCTCGGGGCTTTATTTTGAAACGATGTTCTTATTATTTTAACAACATCTTGAAGTCCACAACGACGGCACGGTCTTTTGTGACCAACACTGGGTTACCGTCAATGGATTTGATTTCGGGAATTTCCAAAACCAACTTTTGAACTTTAGCGAGTGTGTCTGCCAAAGGTCCAACGGCTTTGGGTTCTTCACCACGTACACCATTTAAGATGGTACCAACTTTGGTTTCTTTGATCATGGTATCAAAGTCATTGGCAGGCAAGATACGCATCGTTGTATCGCGCATCACTTCGGTATAAATACCACCTGTACCGAACACCATCACACGTCCAAAGTTCTTATCGGAATTGACGCCGATAATAGTTTCGGTGGCTTTAGTAATCATTTCCTGAATCAAGACACTAGCACCTTTCAATTGGAATTTTGCAATTGTGGCGGTTAAAGCATCAAAAGCTTCATTGAACTTTTCTTCAGAGTCAATGTTCAGGTAAATACCTTTCATTTCTGTCTTATGAAGTGCATCCGGAGCGGACAATTTCAATACGACAGGGAAGATATTCTTGGCAAATGCTAAACCTTCGGCTTTATCGGTAAAGTTACCGCATTTTGGATAATCAATACCATAATGATCCATAATCATGTTCATTGTGGATTGAGGAAGTGAAGCTAAACCTTGTGCTACAGCATCGGCTACAGCAGCTTTAATATCGGCAGGTACTTCACCCACTTCAGCAGTCACTTCAGGCAATCCTTTGAATGCCATCTGAGCTTTCATCAATCCCAATAAACGGATACAATCTGTTGGGTAATCATAGGCCAAAATCTTGGCAGCTTGCAAGATCTTTACGGATTCACGCACACGAGATCCACCAATGAAAGAACAGAAAATGTTCACATTCGGGAACTGGGCAGAAACTTTCACAACTGCTTCGGCCGTTTCTTTTGGATCTGTGGCTTTTTGTGGTGTCAACAAAACGATGATGTTTTTGTATTCACCAGATTCACACATGACACGCAAAGCATTTTCATAACGATCTGCTTTAGCATCGCCCACCACGTCAATGGGGTTACCTACAGAGGCCTCTGGTGTTAATACAGCGCGTAATTTTTCGATAGTTGCATCGGAAGGACGTGCCAAATCCAATTTAGCATCTTCACACAAGTCGGAAGCCAACACACCCACACCACCGGCATTGGTCACAATACCAACAGAACCGGAGAAGTCTGTATGTTTGACATTTTGCAACATTTCCAAAGCGCCAAATAATTCACGTGTTGTATAAACTTGGATAGCGCCAGAGCGTTGTAAAGCAATTTCCAATACGCGATAGTTAGGTGCCAAAGATCCCGTGTGGGACAAACTGGCAGCTTGTGCTTTGCTGGATTTACCAGGTTCCATAATAACGCATGGCTTTGTTTTGGAAACTTCCTTCAAGACTTTCAAAAATTCTTGACCTTTTTTCAAACCTTCCAAATAGAATACAAAAGCTTTGGTATTGGGGTCATTTTGAATGGCTTTTAAAAGACTGGCTTCGTTCAAATCAGCTTTATTACCGATCGAAATAAAGTGGGAAAAGCCAATACCTTTTTCTTCAGCCCAATCCAAAATAGCGCAACAATAGGCACCTGATTGTGACACAAAAGCTACGTTACCTTTTAATGGGAAACATGGGGCAAAAGAAGCATTCAAGTTAGCATAGGTGGAAATATAACCTAAGCAGTTGGGGCCTAACAAATTGATACCGGCATTCAAACACTTTTTAGCAATTGCCAATTCCAATTCCTTGTTGCCAGCTTCACCAAAACCTGCAGTAATAATACAAATGTTCTTAGCACCGTTGGCAATGGCATCATCCACAGCTGCATCACAAAAACGAGCAGGGACCAACAATACGACTAAGTCCAAAGCCTCAGGAATATCCTTTGTTGAGGCAAAGCACTTTTTACCTTTAAGTTCCTGGCCAGCTAATTTAGGGTTTACACCATACAAATTACCTTGGAAACCTGCTTCAATCAAATTTTTAAAAACTACCGCGCCCAATTTGGTTTCATCGGCAGACACCCCCACAACAGCCACAGACTTTGGGGCAAAAAAACTATCTAAACTCATTTTGATTCTCCTTTCTGAAAAAATGATGGCAAGAGTGTAGAAAATTATCTCTGAAATGTCAAGGAAAAATTCAAATAGATGGTTGTGAATTTTTGTTTATATAAATTTAATAAAAAAAACTTGTTTTTTTGAAAAAAATTTTGTAAAGTGGGTTTATCCAAGATGAAAGGTTGCAAATGAATAAAATTTTCCTTCTCCCATTATTGTTCTTGTGTGCATGTATGCCCCAACCAACTGTTCATGATTCTGCTTGTGCTAAAGCAAAGTCTGTGCGTGTTATACGTGTGATGGGTGATATGATTTTGGGATGGACTGACACAGGGGCAGATAAGGATTTTTATTCACCTTCGACTTTCTATATGCCAAATGATGAACACTATATTTATTTGAGACGTGAATCACATCAAATTTATTATCCGGGCCAAGTTATTCAATTGCCTGATTCGGCATGTATCAAATATGCTGGTTCGTATAGTTATGTTATTGATAACAGGTATGGCGCTAAAACTTTGAAAGGTGTGATGGGACCATCAGAATATCCAAACCCAGAATATGAAGCTTTGATGCAAGAACGTTATGAGAAAGCTAAGACGTCCTGTTGGATGCGCCGTCGTTTAGGACAGAAATGCAATAAAAATAAAAAATAGGAGAAGATATGAAGCCAATTTTACCCGCCTTTGTGTGTTTAAAGGGCTTTGAGTTGTTGTCTGATGAAGCAGCTATGCTCAGTGAATTTAATCCGATGGGGATTACTTTATTCAAGCGCAATATTGATAATCCAGATCAAGTTAAAAAACTGACAAGCGATATTCGTTTGGCAGTTGGGCGTGATGATTTTTTAATTGCGACGGATCAAGAAGGTGGTGTGGTGCGCCGTCTGCGTCCACCACATTGGCATGAATATATTTCTCAACAAAAACTAGGGGCTTTACCTGAGAATGAAGCCAAAGAGGAAATCAAATTACATGGTACTTTGATTGCACATGATTTGCGCGCGCTGGGTATCAATATGGATTTTACACCGGTTGCGGATACTTTGCACTATGATACAACAGGTGCTATAGCTTCACGTTGTTTCTCTGATGATCCAAAAGAAGTGGCCGAATATGCTAGCATCATGGCACAAACTTTGGTAGAAAATGGTGTTTGTCCTTGTATGAAGCATTTGCCGGGACATGGTTTGGCGAATACGGATTCTCACACGGGATTACCGGTTATTACAGCGGATGAGTCTGTAATTCAACGTGACTATTTACCTTTCCAAAAAATGGCCGATTTTATTCCGATGGGTATGACAGCGCATATCGTTTTACCCCACGTGGATGATCAACCGATTACACAATCGGCAAAAGGCATTGAACTCATCCGTCAGCAAATTGGTTTTGATGGTTTGTTGATTACAGATGCTCTGGAAATGCAGGCTTTACAGGGAACATTGCCTGAAAAGGTTCAAAAATCTTTACAAGCTGGTTGTGACGTGGTTTGTTATTGTTCAGGTCATGATCAAAATAACCCCAACATGTTGCAAGACAATATTGATGTTCTAGAGGCTTGTACACCGATTTCGGATAAAACTTTAGCCCGTTTAGCAAAAGTGAATAATGTGATTTCTAAATCTGCTCCCAAAATTGATGTGGCAACTTTGACAGTGCGTTATGATGAATTGGCGCAAAAAGCTCAAAGCATTTTAGAGCAGGGTAAGGACCACACTGAAAACTGGGCAAAAAAGTAAAATTCAAAATCGGCTTTTGTGTAGGGTCTTAATTTGTAGGTCGTTATATCTTTTTATTGTCTTTCTCTGCAAAAGGGTTTTCGCGTTTTCTTAACTGAATGCGCACAGGGATTCCTGTAATGCCAAATTCATCACGCAACCCATTGGATAAATAACGGATATAACTATCAGGCAAACGATCTGGATTTGTGGTAAATATCACAAAGGTTGGTGGACGTGTACTGACCTGAGTCATGTATTTGAGTGGTACGCGACGTCCGTTTTTAGCGAGTGGCGTTGGATGTGCTTCCTTCATCATATCCAAAAACACATTTAGTTTATGAGTGGGAATGCGTTTGTTCCACAGAGCATAAACTTTGAAAACAGCTTCCATTAATTGTTTTAATCCATAGCCTGTTTTGGCCGATACAGGAATCACATTTAAATCTTTTACTTGTTGCAAAGATTCATACATACGTTCTTTGAGTGGACCCCATACTTTTTGTGGATTTTCTACGGTATCCCATTTATTTAAGGCTATTACCAAGCAGCGACCTTCTTTGAGTACTCTGCTGGCAATCAATAAATCTTGACGTTCCAAAGGTTGCCCTACGTCCAAGACCAACACGACCACTTCAGCAAAATCAATCGCATTTTGGGTATCTTCACCGGACATTTTTTCCAAGTCATCTGAAATTTTACCGAACTTGCGCAAACCGGCTGTATCAGTCAGTTGAATTTTTTTACCTTCCCATTCCCAATTGACCGAAATCGCATCACGGGTGACGCCAGCTTCTGGACCTGTCAATAAACGATTTTTGCCTAGCATTTTGTTGATGAGTGTGGATTTACCCACATTAGGACGTCCTACAACGGCCAACTTTAAAGGCCGTTCGTTTTCAAGTGATTCTTCTTCGGGTGCTTGAATCAGTGGCAATAATTTGCCTGCCAATATATCAAACCCTAGCTTATGTTCAGCAGATAAACAGATGGGTTCGCCCAATCCTAACTGGTAAAAATCTCCTAGATTTTGTTTTTGTTTATCGCTTTCACATTTATTGGCTACCAATAAGACGGGTTTATGGGTTTTATGCAATTCTCTGGCTAAATCTCTGTCTAAAGCATTCATTTCAGTGCGTGCATCTGATACCATAACAATCACGTCAGCCTCAGAAATGGCAACCCGTGTTTGTTCCCACATAGCTTTGGCCAATTCTGTTGTTTTTTCTAAGCCCGCTGTATCAATCAAACGAAAGGTTTGTTCTTTGAGTGTGGCAGTGGCTTCTTTTCTGTCGCGTGTGACGCCAGGGCGATCATGAACTAAGGCTAAGCGTTTATGACAAAGCTTATTGAATAAAGTGGATTTACCCACATTGGTGCGCCCGACAATCGCGACAGTTTTCATTGTACTTGTCCTTGGTGAATTAATTTCCCATTTTTACGTAAATAATACCATCCATCTTGTGCTAAAACAGGAATAGAACCATCAAACTCTGCCGTGATAAAATCTTCTATCTGACCATTTAGAGCATTAAGAGTAATCACTCTTTCTTGTCCTATGACGATGATTTTTTGATCTAGGAAATACAAGCCTTTTAATTTTTTGATTTCAGGTATTGCCGTTTGCCAAAATAAATGTCCGTCTTTTTTATTAAGAGCCATTAGTATATTATCTTGGGTTAATATAAAGATGGCATTACCATTAACGATGGGGGTTAATTGACTGCCATATGGAAGAATCCAAATATTCCGACCACTTTTCAAATCAAAAGCTCCAGTTTTATTGGCATGTCCTACTAAATAGACAATTTGTTCATCAATTACAGGGCTAGACGACATTTGAGCAATGTTGGAAATACGGTCAAAAGATTTTGTACCATTCATATCTTCTTCCCATAAATAGGAGCCAGAATTTTTATCAAAGGCAACAACAATACCTGTTGAAAAAGGTACAATGACTGTTTCTTGCGATACAGCGGGTGTTCCCATTTGTTGCAAGAATAGAGCAGGAGCGTCTGTTTTATAATGCCATTTTTCTTTTCCTTTTTGGGCATCTAATACCCACATATCGTTACTGGAGGAAAGCAGATATAGGTTTCCTTTTTCTAGAACAGGGTTGTTTCTGAAAGGTGTCTTGAAATCTTTTTCCCATAAAATCTTACCATCTGTGTTTACACTTATCACCTTTCCTTTTGGGGACAAGGCAATTAATTGAGTTCCTTTTTTTACCAATGACAAACCTATATCGTTTTCTCCTAAAGGTGTTTGCCATAGGATTTCCCCGTTTGCACGGTTATGTGCTCGTACAACAAAGTTACTATCTAATGTATAAACATTTTCTTTGCCAATGACTGGAGATGATAAAAATGGGCCATTGTCTTTCTGACTCTCTGCGGCACTTATTTTCCAATCTTCGGATGATGATAACTTATTTAAAGCTGGGCGTTTATTCTGGGCATTATAGGCTGGGCTGTCAACCAAAAAGATATTTTCAGAAGATTCCAATTTTATTTTTTGTTTTGCTTTTGGAATAATTAATTCTTCTTGTAGCGTGATGCGTCCATCCTTTGGCGCCACTTTTTTATCTGAAGAACATGCGACTATCCCCAAACATAATAATAAAACAATCCCCCAATGTTTCATTCTTATTCTCCTAACAAGTGATTTAATCTTGATGCTGTATCTGATGTTGTATTTGGATTATCTAAAGCCTTCTGAATTAATTGTTT
>Ga0310690_10001678_pt1 | contig 38597 bp, 28 predicted proteins | sample AusTroGonzalo_MG_2_FD_207661 | JGI IMG/M metagenome (GOLD analysis project Ga0310690, IMG submission 207661) | Bovine rumen microbial communities from tropical cattle in Woodstock, Queensland, Australia - Gonzalo_04 (v2) (version 2) | ecosystem: Host-associated > Mammals > Digestive system >... | reverse complement strand
CACAGGTCGTCGCTTGCGGGCGAAGGGGCAGCAGCTGATCCTACGCTCCAAGGGACATGAAGCAGGCTATTATATCTTTGACCGCCCCGAGGGTGGAGCCGTCTTTGTGGCTGACGATGATGCCATCGGTCGCACCGTCCTGGGATATACCGACCAGGGCAGCTACGACCCTGAGCACCTCCCCATAGGTCTGCAAGACTGGATGCAGCAGGTGACAGTGCTCATGAATGCGGTGCATGAAGGGAAAATCGTGCAAACGCAAGTCGTCAGACGGGCGGAGGAAAGAACTGTTCCCCTGATTCAAACCCATTGGGACCAACATGATCCATATAATAGACTATGTCCTTCGTTGGGTGGCCAGCGGTGTATCACGGGTTGTGTGGCTACAGCCATGGCACAAGTTATGTATTATTGGCAATGGCCAGAGCGCGGCAATGGCACAGTATCCTGTAAGGATCCTGCTACTGGCCAACCGTTGAGCGTGAATCTCTCCGGCCATAAATATGATTGGATCAATATGCTAGGTGAGTATAATACGGGTCAGTTTTCCAGCGAACAGGCAACTGCCGTGGCAACGCTGATGCGCGACTGCGGCTATGCTGTAGATATGAGATATACGCCCAGTGAGAGTAATGCAAGTATTTCAGCCAGGCATATGCAGAAGTACTTCATGTACAGCCCTTTGGCTAAGGATAGAAATGCTCCAGACTACTCTGTTGACATGTGGCATGAATATATTCAGGAGGATTTGTTGGCAGGACGCCCCGTGCTGTATAACGGACAGAGCACAACGAGTGGCCATGAGTTCATCCTTGACGGCTTTAACAAATCAGGTTACTATCATGTCAACTGGGGCTGGAGTGGACATCAGGATGGTTGGTTCACGCTGACCAATCTCAATGGCTACAATTCGGACCAGTGGATGATCAATCACTTAGAACCGGATTATGCTGGCGGTGGCACTCCTGTTTCTTTCACCTACTCCGTGAACGAAGAGGGCACCCTAAAAATCAACGGAAAAGGAATGATGCCCGACGAATATGCAATGGAAACAGCTCCCTGGCGAGAACTTAGTTCTGAGATTAAGAAGATAGTCATCGGTGAGGGTATCACGAGCATCGTGGAGAACTTTGGCTATGCTTGGTTGGCAGGGAATAGTTACTCGTTTGAAAATCTGGAGGAAGTCGTGCTGCCCGAAGGACTGCAGTATATTGGTTGGTCTGCATTTCCCTATACATACAATCTGACCTCCGTCCAATTGCCCTCTACCGTAGCCGTTATGGACGATGCTTTCATGGGCAGCAATATCACGTCGTTACACCTGCCAAAAAGCCTTGAGGAATATACGGATTATTTGCCTAATCTTGCAGAGATATCTGTGGATGAGGCGAACCCCAAGTTGACCGTTATGGACAATATCCTGTACAATAAGGATTACAGCGTTTTATATCTGATTCCAGCGAAGATAGATCACATCACGATTGCAGAAACAACAGAGGGAATCTTGGACGAGGAACTTTTTGATTTAGGTGTTCCTATTCTCTCGAAGGCCACCACCGCTCCCACCTTACCAACCAATATTAAATACTATATCGGTAACAGAGGCACTCTGTTTTACCCCTATGAATCCAAAGGCTATGATAGCTGGAAGAAACTGCTGCCCGAGGGGTGGCAGGTGTTGCCCTACACCGATATTGCCCACATTCCGGAAAACAAGATTACGTGGTCGCAGTCCGATGGCACTCTCATGCTCTCCGGCTGGGGAGGGTTGGAATGGAATGAATACGGGAGCGACAATGCTCCATATTACGAGAATCGAGCTCAGTTGGTAAAACTGATTGTTAACGAAGGTATTACCCGTTTATGCGAAAATGCTTTTTGTTGGTATCAATTCACGGACGTAGAACTGCCATCCACCCTTTTTTATCTGGGAACTTTCTGTTTCCAAAATTCGAGAATTACTACCATCACCTCTCACTCCCTGCAAGCTCCGAGATTGGGGAACTACGTTTTCTCTGCGCTTCCCCAGAATGGTAAGCTCCGTGTGCCCGAGGGCGCAGACTACTCAGCCTGGCTTGCGCAGCTGCCCAGCGGGTGGGCAATAGAGTATATCGAGCCTCAGCCCCTGGCTACTTGTCATCTCTATACGGGTGAGATTAAACCTGTTTATGACCTGGAGGGATGGGAATCCGTGTTGAGTCAAGCCCCCAATACTGTCGGCATCCTCTCGCCTGGCAGGGAGCAATGGGCCTATTTCACGCGCAATATGCTCCTTCAGGATGCAGAGGTTGAAACTGGCTATCGCTGTCCCTATTTCCGCCTTACAGACTTCGCCTCAAGCTACTCCAATACAAATAAAGCAGCTACGACGGGCTTCGTGCCTCCCGTGGCGTTCACCATTACACGCGGTTCTTATACCCGTAATCTTCGTGAGGGTTACAACACCATCTGTATGCCTTTTCCCGTCAGTGAGGAAGAACTTCCGGAGGGCTGTCGCATGTATGCTTACAGCACCTTCGACCGCGACAAGCACGATGTCATCTTCACGCGACAGATTGCAACCGAGGCGGGACATGTAGGCTTCGTCACCTGCGAGACAAATGTGGCGTGGCATCAAGACCTATCCGGAGCCACCATCACTACGCTGTCACCCTTCATGCAGGATGCCCATATGCAAGGCACTTTTGTTTCAACAGATGCCTATCAGGGGATTGGTTACAATCCTCGCACTAACGACAATATCTTCGCCCCGCTGGAGAAGTACCTGCACCCCTTCCGTGCTTGCTTCCTCATTGATACCCCAGCGGCTACACAACTACGTCTTCGCCTGATGGGAGATGCTGATGGCATTGGGGATGTAGAGAATGAAAAGGATAAGGGACTTTTGAAGGAGGATGTTCTCTACACGCTGGATGGCAAGCGTCTGGTAGTACCCCTCAAAGGAAAGCCATTTATCAAAAACGGTAAAATTGTGATACGATGAAAAAGATTCTTTGCCCCATATCCCTATTTGCTGTTGCTCTCATGGCTGCCCTCAGCTGTGGCGGCGATGAGTTGGAACCCAGTACCAACACGCCCCAGCAGCCTCAGCAACCGATAGCTCATGATGCTCCCTATATCGATGAGTCGTCCATTACATGTGACGTCACCAATATGATCATCACCTTCAAGGGCGTGCCCAACGATGGTTCCATTCGGATGTTGTTTCGCCAACGCACCAATGGTACAGCTGAGCACTGGATGAACGTGTCGCATAACACCTCTACGAATACCTACTACGTCAATCTCTATAAGCTCACGGGTGGCTCCGAGTATGCCTTTTATGTCGTCGCCTACGATTTCTATGGCGTGGAGTCGTTCCGTTCGGTAGAGCGCACTTTCACCCTGCCCAAGAATGGTCCGCCGGCAGCACCTAGTATGGCGGGCATCAAAGTGTATGCCCCCACGTCCCACGTCGCTGCCGACGGCTATGCCGAGGGTGGCTGCATCACCACCGCGATGGAGTACAGCGTTGACGAAGGCGAGACCTGGACACCTATTGCCGTGGCAGGCTCCATTAGGGACCTGCGGCCTGGCAAAGTTCTGGTACGCCTGAAAGAAACGGCTACCGCCGAGGCCAGTCTCGCGACCTTCTTCATCATTCCCAAGTACGTCAGCAACACCGACCTCGATGGTGAAGGCGGCACCTCCCCGGGCTTTAGAATCCCCAGAAAGTAGTCAAAAAAGACCTCTTGCAGCGTGAAAAGATATAGGTGGTATTGTGAAGCTTTGGTCATCGTGGGCGTGCTACTGCAGCTCTGCGTAGGGCCTGTGACGTGGGATGCCTTAGCATGGCCTGTGAACGGAATCGTACTGGTGGCCTTTGTAGCTTTACTTGTTCTTATGCACACGTATGGCGCAAAGGTGAGTGCCCTTCGCTATCTCTGTACCACTCAGACGGCAGTATCGGCGTTAGTGTATGCCGTGGTGCTGACAACCGTCATGGGCCTCACGCGCCAGACGGAGGATGGCGGATGGCTGCGGAGTATGCTCACCTTTTGGCCCTTTGTACTCATCTATGCCTATCTCGATTTCATTCTCGGTCTGACCATCCTGCGCCAGTTAAAGGCGTTTCATCTTGGCTTGTTCATCGTACTGACGGCGGCTACACTGGGGAGTGCTGATGTGCAACGCCTGAAGATGATGGCTGTGGAGGGGCAGCCTGAATGGCGTGCTATGGACAGCGAACGACGTATCTTTTCCTTGCCGATGGGCATTGAGCTGAAGCGTTTCATCATGGAAACCTACGACAATGGTGCGCCCAAGCGTTATGCCTCGGATGTGGAAATCACGACATCGGAGGGGAAGCACCTGTGTGGTACTGTAGAGGTCAACCATCCGTTGAAGGTAGAGGGATGGAGTATTTATCAGATAGATTACGATATGGCGGCTGGAGCCCAGAGCCGCGTCAGCATTTTGGAACTCGTGCGCGATCCGTGGCTGCCCTTTGTCTATGTGGGCATTGCATTGATGCTGCTGGGTGCCTTATCACTGGTGCGTTATACACGCTGGAGCTACAAGCATTTGCTGCATGTAGGTATACTGGTGGCTGTGGCATTGGCGTGTGTCAGTTACCTGATGCCCGTCATCCGTTCCACGCAACTTGTGCCAGCCCTGCAGAGCCCTTGGTTCTATCCCCACATCATCATGTATATCGTCTGTTACTCCTTGATGGGCGTGGTGGCTGTGATGGCGCTTTGGACGCTGTTGCGCGGACCGCAGTCGGAGGGTAGGGGACAGACGATAGCCAACCTAGTGTATGTCGGTCTAACCTTTATGACATTTGGGATGCTCTTCGGTGCATTGTGGGCCAAAGAGGCATGGGGAGATTATTGGGCGTGGGACCCCAAGGAAACGTGGGCAGCAATCACCTGGTTCGCCTATCTCGTATATATTCATTATCGCCGCATACCGCACCACAGTGACCGCCTCGCGCTGGTGATGCTTATTGTGGCCTTCGTGCTGTTGCAGATGTGCTGGTGGGGGATCAAATTCCTGCCCTCGGCACAGGGCATGAGCATCCATGTTTATAGTTCGTAGATGAAAAAATAGAGCTGTGTGCCTACTTTTTTGGGAAAACATTTGGTCACATCGGGGAAAACACCTACTTTTGCACCCGCAAAACTCAGACAGCACACTTCGGAGAGATGCTCGAGTGGCTGAAGAGGCACGCCTGGAAAGCGTGTATACGTCAAAAGCGTATCCCGGGTTCGAATCCCGGTCTCTCCGCAATCCAGCGTGCCAGACAAGAGTGAAGCGCTACGTACAGCAGACATGGGAAAGTCCTGTACGGCCAGCTCCCTTCGAATCCCCCAGGGCTTGACCGCAGCAAGGGTAGTTGGTTGTAGCGGCGCGATGCAGATCGCTTTCCCACCCGCCTCTTTAGCTCAGTTGGCCAGAGCACGTGATTTGTAATCTCGGGGTCGTTGGTTCGAATCCGACAAGAGGCTCACAAGAAAGGCAACCAGGTTGCCTTTCTTCTTTTTTTAGCTTCAATAAAGCGACTCGATGATGTTCAGGAGCTTGATGGTGGCTTTGATGGCGGCTTCGGTCTGGTCGGCATCAAGGGCATGTGTGCGATAGGTCTTCTCCTCGAACACCCATTCGATGGTGGTCTGCACGAGGGCGTCAGTGCGGCCTCCGGGCGGGATGGTGACGGCGTAGTTGGAGAGCCAGGGGAAGTGGCGGTTGAGGCGGTCGCGGTAGATGTGGCGCACAGCACGCACGAAGGCGTCGTACTGACCGTCGCCCTGCGCGCTCTCCTCGTAAATCTGGTCTTCGATCTGCAGGCGAACCTGGGCCATCGGACGCAGGCCGTAGGCCGTGGAGACCATGTAGGAGAGCAGGCGCACGCGCTCCTCCTCCTCGCTATGCTTGAGCACATCGCGGATGATGAAGGGCAGGTCCTCCTGTGTAACGTGCTCCTTCTTGTCGCCCAACTCAATGATGCGGTCGGTGACTTTCTTCATGTCTTCGTCGCTGAGGTCCAGTCCCAGTTCCTCCAAGTTCATGCGGATGTTCGCCTTGCCGCTGGCTTTTCCGAGGGCATATTCGCGACGTCGGCCGAAGCGTTCGGGCTTCAACGCGTTTTGGTAGAGACCCTGTTTGTTGTCGCCGTCGGCGTGGACGCCAGCCACCTGCGTGAAGACTGCTGAACCCGTGATGGGCTTGTTGGGCGGAATGGCAATGCCGCTGTAACTCTCTATAAGGTGTGCTATCTTATAGAGTTGATTCTCATTGATATTTGTATTTGCGTTGAAGTGGTCCTTTAAGATGGCCTGCACGCTGGCAAGCGGTGCGTTGCCTGCCCGTTCGCCCAATCCGTTGATGGTGGTGTGCAGTCCTTGAGCCCCTCCGAGGACAGCAGCGAGGGCATTGCTCACGGCCAGGTCGTAGTCGTTGTGGGCGTGGAAGTCGAAGTGCACACCCGGGTACCGCGCCACCATCTGCTTCATGTACTCCATCGTCTCCAAGGGGTTCAGGATTCCGAGGGTGTCGGGTAGCATGATTCTACGGACCCACCCCCAACCCCTCCCGTCAGGGAGGGGAGTGGGCTGCGCATTGTTATCGCAGGCAATGAGGTCCTTGATGGAGTCTAGGAGCTGGAAAACATAAATGTCTTCGCGCAGCTCCTCCCCGCCCTTACGGGAGGGGTCGGGGGTGGGTCTTTTCATCCCCCCGCTCCAATCTTCCAGATACAGGTTCACGGCGATGCCGCGCTGGGCTGCCATCTCCACATTACGACGGATGTCGGCGGCGTGCTCTTCGAGCGTCTTTCCGAGTTGTCCTTCGCAGTGGCGGCGGGAGCCTTTGCAGAGGAGGTTGATGGTGCGGGCACCGGCACGCTCGATCCAGTCGAGACTCTTGCCGTTATCGACGAAGCCGAGGACTTCTACGCGGTCCAGCAGACCCTTGCTGCCGGCCCAGCGTGTGATGCGCTGCACGGCCTCCAGCTCGCCATCGCTGACGCGCGCTGAGGCCACCTCCACACGATCCACGTGCAGCTCTTCCAGCAGCGCCTTGCATATCAGCAGTTTCTCATGTGGCATAAAGCTCACGCCGCTGGTCTGCTCACCATCCCGCAGGGTCGTGTCCATGATTTCGATAGACGATCCCCCCGCCTTGCCTATGGAGGGCGTGAAATGTGTTGACTGTTTGCTATCGTTCATATAAGCTATTCTTGACAGGTGACTACTCCCCTCCATACAAGGGAGGGGCTGGGGGGAGGGTCCCTACGTTCTTTAGTAAGAAATCAATATCATCCAGCCCGTTCATCAGACAGTACTTCTTGTAGCCGTTGATGTCGAAGTGTTCGGAGTGGCCACTGGCGAGGTTCGTGACGGTCTGCGCGGGTAAATCTACGCACACCTGCGTCTGCGGGTCGGCAGCGATGCTGTCGAAGAGTTCCTGCTGGAAGGCGGGGCTGACGACGACGGGCAGCACGAAGCAGTTCAGCAGGTTGTTGCGGTGGATGTCGGCGAAGCTGCTGCTGATGACCACGCGCACGCCGTAGCCTGCGATGGCCCAGGCGGCGTGCTCGCGCGAGGAGCCGCTGCCCCAGTTTGCGCCGCCCACGATGATCTCGTGAACCCCTTCATGTGGTGCCTCGCTATATTCCTGCTTGTTCATGACGAAATCCTGAACGGCCTTGCCGTCGGCATCGTAGCGCAGGTCATGCATGAAAGCGTCGCCAAAGAACTTCGGGTCGCGTGTGGTGCTGGCCAGGTATCTGGCCGGGATGATCAGGTCCGTATTGCAGTTGTCAATGGCAATGGGGATGCAGGTGGAGGTGATAGTATTGAATCGGTCGTTCATTATGGACTCTTTAAACTTTAAACCTTAAACTTTAACCTATAAAATCCCTCGGATCCGTAATCACTCCCGTGACAGAAGCGGCGGCTACCGTCAGCGGGCTGGCGAGGATGGTGCGGGCACCGGGGCCTTGACGTCCCACGAAGTTGCGGTTGGAGGTGCTGATGCAGAGCTTACCGGCTGGCACCTTGTCGGCGTTCATCGCCAGACAGGCGGAGCAGGAGGGTAGGCGGAGCTCGAAGCCGGCGGCCTCAAGGATTTTGTCGATGCCCTCGTCGATGATCTGCTGGCGTACAGCCCATGAGCCGGGCACGAGCCATGCTACCACATTGGGTGCTTTCTGACGACCTTTCACCACGGAGGCGAAGGCGCGGAAGTCCTCGATGCGACCGTTCGTGCAGGCGCCGAGGAAGACATAGTCCACGGGAGTGCCGAGCAGACGTTGGCCGGGAGTAAATTGCATGTAGGAAAGAGCAGACCCACCCTCGATCCCTCCCGTGAGGGAAGGGAGGTTAGGGATACATTCATCGATGGCGATGCCGGCTCCCGGATTCGTGCCGTAGGTGATGCGGGGTGCGATGTCCTCGGCGCGATAAGTGACCTCCTTGTCGAAGACGGCATCGTCGTCGCTGCGCAGCTGCTTCCACGCCGCCACAGCAGCCTCCCAGGCCTCGCCCTTGGGGGCGTATTCGCGGCCTTTGAGGTAGGCGAAGGTGGTCTCGTCGGGGGCGATGAGGCCTGCGCGCGAGCCCATCTCTATCGAGAGGTTGGAGAGCGTCAGGCGACCCTCCATCGACATCTCGCGGATGGCAGAGCCCGCGTACTCCACGGCATAGCCTGTGGCACCGCCGGTGCCCATCTGCGCCATGATATAGAGGGCTACGTCCTTGGCCGTAGTGCCTTTGGGTAGCTGACCTTCGATGCTGATTCTTATGGTCTTAGGCTTCTGCTGCAGGATGCACTGCGAAGCCAGTACCTGCGCCACCTCGCTGGTGCCGATGCCCATCGCCAGTGCGCCGACAGCGCCGTGGGTGCTGGTGTGGCTGTCGCCGCAGACGATGGTCATGCCGGGCAGCGACAGACCTTTCTCGGGGCCTACCACGTGGATGATGCCATTGTCTTTTGTGCCCATGTCGAAGTGGGTGATTCCGAACTCGGCACAGTTGCGCTTCAGCGCCTCCATCTGTTTGGCGCCCACGACCAGCGGCGCATCGTGCGTGCTGGGCGTGTTATGGTCGGGCATCGCAAAGATCTGCTGCGGGCGCAGCACACCGATGCCTTTGTCGCGCAGGGTGTCGAAGGCCTGCGGGCTGGTCACCTCGTGCATGTAGAGGCGGTCGATATACAGTTGTGTGGGGCCGTCTGGGATATTCTGCACCACGTGGGCGTTCCATATCTTGTCGAATAAAGTATTCATTTCTTAAACTTATTGATACAGTCGATATAAGCTTCCACGCTGGCAGTCACGATGTCGGTGTTGGCGCCGAAACCGTAGTAAAGCTGGCCGTCGTACTCCACCTGCATGTGGACCTTGCCCACGTCGTCGGAGCCTTTGGAGATGGCTTGGATGGTGAACTCCTTGAGGGTCATCTGTTTCATGATAATCTTCTTGAGCGCCTTGATGGCAGCATCCACAGGGCCGTTGCCACTGGCGGCGGCCTCGAACTTCTGTCCGCTGATGTCCAAGCCGATGGAGGCTACGCTCTTCACGCCCTTGCCCGTCGTCACCTGCAGGAAATCCAGGCGCACGGCATGGGCATCGGCGGTGTCGGCGCCTGCCAGCATCAGCACGTCGGCATCTGTCACCTCCTTCTTCTGGTCGGCCAGTTCCAGGAACTTCTCATAGATCTTATCCAGCTTCTCTTCCTCGAGGTCCACGCCGTTCACGTGCAGGCGATGCTTCAAAGCGGCACGGCCACTGCGGGCGGTGAGCACGATGCTGTTGTCGTCGATTCCCACGTCCTTCGGGTCCATGATCTCGTAAGTCTGCACGTTCTTAAGCACGCCGTCTTGATGGATGCCGCTGCTGTGGGCGAAGGCATTGCGCCCCACGATGGCCTTGTTGGGCTGAATGGGCATATTCATGAGCGACGAGACAAGGCGTGAAATCGGGTAGATCTTCTGGGTATTGATGTTGGTATCGATGCCTAAACCCTTGTGGCACTTCAGGATCATCGCAATCTCCTCCAGCGAGGTGTTGCCGGCGCGCTCACCGATGCCGTTGATGGTCACTTCCACCTGCCGAGCGCCAGCCATCACACCGTTGAAGGTGTTGGCCGTAGCCATTCCAAGGTCGTTGTGGCAGTGAGTGGAGATGATGGCGCGGTCGATGCCATCTACGTGCTCCTTGAGGTATTTGATTTTCTCGAAATATTCCTGTGGCAGGCAGTAGCCGGTGGTGTCAGGGATGTTCACCACGGTGGCGCCGGCCTTGATGACGGCTTCCACGATGCGTGCGAGGTATTCGTTGTCGGTGCGTCCGGCATCCTCGCAGTAGAATTCCACATCATCCACATATCTCTTGGCATAGCGCGTGGCAGCCACGGCACGCTCCAGGATCTCCTCGCGCGTGGAGTTGAACTTATAGAGGATGTGCTCATCGCTGGTGCCGATGCCCGTGTGGATACGTTTGTGCTTGGCATACTTCAGCGCCTCAAACGCCACGTCGATGTCGCGTTCTACGGCACGCGTCAGCGCACAGATGACGGGCCATGTCACGGCCTTGGAGATCTCTATGACGCTGCTGAAATCGCCCGGGCTGCTGATGGGGAAGCCGGCTTCGATGACGTCCACGCCCAACTGCTCCAGCGCTTTCGCAACCTGGATTTTCTCTACCGTGTTCAGTTGACAGCCGGGCACCTGCTCGCCGTCACGCAGTGTTGTGTCGAAAATGTAAAGTCTGTCGCTCATACTATATTTCGTTTAACGTTTAGCGTTTAACGTTTAATGTTTATCATTTACAACAAAAAAGCCTTTCATGCACTTGGAAGTGTGAAAGGCTCTTTGTTCTTATTGTTCTATTTGACCTTCGCGTCAGGCACTGACCACACTTCCGATTGCAGTACGCAGTCGAATGTCAAGAATGGCCAAAATAATGACGCTCTGTGGTTGCATAATCGCAATGATGTTTTGAAATCGGGGGCAAAAATACGGTTTTCTGTTTATCCGTGCAAGTAAAACGCCATTTTTCTCTATCATTTTTCACTTTTCACCTTCTTATTTATAATAATCGATTACTGTAAGAGAACGCCACGCTGTAGGCATTGTCAAGGGCTCGCAGGTTCAGTTTGCACTTGCCGATGCCCGGGGTGACTGACACAATAGCGCGGAGCAGTTCTCGGTGCAGACAAGGATAGAGCGTGGGCAGCGGCAGGATGGTAAAAAGCCGATTCGTAAGATTAGTTGGATTCGTGGTTTGAAAAAAATCAGGCTGCAGTGTCATGCAGCCTGATTTGTTATTTCCTTATGATGGTTTGTGCGCGGTCGGGACCTACGGAGAGGATGGTGATGGGGGTGTGGAGCTCGGTTTCCAGGAACTGAATGTAGTCCTTATAGGTCTGGGGAAACTGGTCCTCGGAGGTCATGGTGCTGAGGTCCTCGCTCCAGCCAGGGAGGTCGCGATAGACGGCGCTCCAGCCTTCGGTGTCGAAAGGCATATCGGTGACTTGCACGCCATCCTTCTCGTAGGCCACACAGGCACGGATGGTCGGGAAACCATCGAGGACATCGCTCTTCATCATGATGAGCTGCGTGACGCCATTGATCATGATAGCGTACTTCAGGGCCACGAGATCGACCCATCCGCAGCGGCGGTTGCGCCCCGTGACAGCCCCGTACTCATTGCCTATCTCACGTATGCGGTCACCAGTCACGTCAAAGAGTTCGACGGGGAAAGGACCGGCACCGACGCGCGTACTGTAGGCTTTGAAGATACCGAAGACCTCGCCAATCTTGTTGGGACCTACGCCGAGGCCTGTGCAGACGCCGCCGGTGGTGGTGTTGCTGGAGCTGACGAAGGGGTAGGTGCCGTGGTCGATGTCGAGCATGGTGCCCTGTGCGCCCTCGGCGAGGACGTTCTTGCCTTCTGCCAGCAGGCGGTTGATCTCTATCTCGGTGTCGGTGAGCGGGAACTGGCGCATATATTCAATGCCTTCAAGCCAGAGGCGTTCCTCATCGGTGATGTCGTAGTCGGTATAGTGCAGGTCGCGCAGGATCTGTTCGTGGCGCGCCTTGAGGGCCGCATATTTCTCTGTGAAGTTATCGAGGATATCGCCCACGCGGAGACCTGTGCGGCTGGCCTTCTCGCTGTAGGTGGGGCCGATGCCCTTGCCGGTGGTGCCTACTTTGTTCTTGCCCTTGGCGGCTTCGTAAGCGCGGTCGAGGACGCGGTGAGTGGGCAGGATGAGGTGGGCGCGCGTACTGATGTGCAGGCGGCTGCGGAGGTCGTAGCCGGCAGCTTCCAACTCGCGTGCCTCAGCCATGAACAGGTCGGGGGCGATGACGCAGCCGTTGCCGATGATGTTGAGCTTGCCCTCGTCGAAGATGCCGGAAGGTATGCTGCGGAGGACGAATTTCTTACCGTCGAAGATGATGGTGTGACCTGCGTTGGGGCCACCGGCGAAACGGGCTACAACATCGTAGCGGGGTGTGAACACATCGACGACCTTACCTTTTCCTTCGTCGCCGAAGACAATGCCTAAGAGGGCATCAACTTTACCTGTTTTCATAGGGTTTATGTGTTTGTACAATATTTACTTATGGAGACTTTTCATTGCTTTGTGCAGCTGCCGTTGGCAGGTGGCACAGGTGCCATAGACATAGACGATGCGGTGGCTGATAGAGAAGCGGCGCGGGTGGTAGGTGTCCAGACTGGTGGCCAGCTCCTTGCTCTTGATGCGGGTAATGCGGTGGCAGTCGCTGCACACCTGGTAGCTGCGGGGAACGTTGTCTGTGATGCGCTCAAAAACCGACGTGGACGATGAGAAAGGATGGCGGATGAGTAGGTTGGCCTGTACGAGGAGTTGTGTAGTGGCATAGAGCGTTCCAGTGCTGACGGGGAAGCGCAGCTCGTCCATCACTGTCTGTAGCTCCTCAATGGTGAAGGTGCCTTCGATGTTATAGATGGCGTGCAAGATGGCGAACCGCTCTTTTGTCTGGCGGCATTGGTGAGCAATAAGGAATGTTCGAAACTGCTCAGCGACAATCTCTTGTATGCTGTTTTTCTCGCTCATGCGGCACAAAAGTAGTTGATTTCTGGCGAATTGCCAAAAAAAGAGGGGAGATATAGCATAACGTCCTTTATTTTATGGTTTGTTTTACGCGCCGTGCAGCCTCCTCGGAGCACTCGCTGAAGTGCAACAGGGCGTTCTGCACAGCCTTGCGCAGGGGTAGGGAGGGGGAGGGTAGGGTCGCGGCGGCCTGGTCCAGAAACTCCGTCTCGGCGGCGGGTGAGAGCTGTGCGCCCTGCATCAGTAGACGTGTGAGCATCAGGAAGCCGCAGAGCTGGAAGATCTCGCGCTCGTCAGCCATCCATAGGAAAGCCTGCTCGGAGGTGTAGGGCTGTGTGGAGAGTCGTTCCATAGACAGCAGCTGTGCCAGCTCGGCCTGCTCGGGGCGGATCTCTTCGATCCAGAGGGTGGCGATGTCGCGGTCGAACTCCTCGTGGGGATAGAGAAGAATGGCTAGCATCTTACATTCGCGGATATTCTCCTGCCACAGCTCCTGAGCGAGATGGCGGTCGGGAGTGTAGTCGGCGGCAATCTCGCGCAAGCGCGGCAGCTCCACACCGAAGACGAACTTGTAGCCCATGCCGCTCTCGCGGATGGTTTTTGCCGCCACTCCATTCATGGCGGCGCGCAAGTCGACTTTGATATCTTTAATCATTGATATAGGGCAGGGTCTGGTAGTCGCGGCTGTAGCGCAGCATCTGGTGGTCGTAGGCCTCGCCGTAGCGGATTTGCACATCGGTGATGTTGCCATCCTTGTCCTCGGTGACGATGTATTCGGGGTTGATGAAGCCCTTGTAAGGCGCCAGGTCGAGGGCCTTGTAGCGGGCCAGCACCTCCTGGTGAAGCGTGGCATCCACGTTGACGCCGTAGGTCTCGATGAGGCGGCGGGCTCCCTCGAAATCACCCTCGCTCTTCACGCGCTGGATTTCAGCGAGCAGCTCACCAAAGAGAGTGCGGAGGGCAGCGTAGTCGTTGATCTGAACGTAGGTCTTGCCATCGCGCTGGATGAGTTCCACTGCGGGTTTACCCTCGGGAACTGCGGCGTGGTCGAGCACCCAGTGGGCGATAAGGGAGCGGTTGCGCATGTGGGCTTCCTCGATGGTGTTGCCCGGTTCGATGCGCACGAGCTGTGTCATCAGACCATTCATCATATAGGTGTAGTACTGACTCTTATAGGCGTCGTCGTTGGGCGTGAGGCCAAGCTCCACGAGCTTCGGGTCAGCGATGTAGTAGAGACCGAAGAGGTCGGCACGGGCTTCCTCGATGGCGCTGCCGTAGGCCTTCAGCGAGTCGGCATCCACACCGGGAAGCAGCTTGCCGGAGCCGTGGCCGAGACATTCGTGGAGGTCGGTGTGGAGGTCGTCGCACACGTCGCCGTATTCCTTTATTAAATCACGCGTAGCCTGGTCGATGACGAACTCTTCCTGGAAACCGTTGCCGCGGGCGGCCTTGTTGTAGGCATCGGTGAGGTTGCCGATGGTCACGCTCTTGGAGCCGTGCTCGGCACGTACCCAGTTGCTGTTAGGTAGGTTGATACCGATGGCGGTGCTGGGGTAGAGGTCGCCGCCGAGGATAGCGGCTACGATGACCTTCGCGGTGATGCCCTTGCAGTTCTGCTTCTTGAAACGGGCATCCACGGGTGAGTGGTCCTCAAACCACTGTGCGTTGGCCGACAGCTTCTCCGTGCGTTCAGTGGCTGCTTTGTCCTTGAAATTGGCATAGCCCTCCCAGCTGGCTTTCATGCCCAGCGGGTCGCCGTAGCTCTCGGTGAAACCATTGGTGAAATCCACGTCGCCCTCGGTGTCCTCGACCCAAAGGATGCTGTAGGCATCGAAGGTCTTCAGATCGCCGGTGCGGTAGTATTCGATGAGTTTATCAATGACGGCCACCTGCTTGTCGTTCTCGGCCACCGTCTTGGCTTTCTCCAGCCAGAAGATGATGCGGTCGATGGCAGCGCCGTAGAGGCCTCCGCTGCGCCACACCTTCTCCGTGAGCACGCCGTTCTCTTTGACGAGGCGGCTGTTCATTCCGAACATGATGGGGTGTTCAGGGTCGGGATCGGCTTCCTTCATCTTCAGGTAGAAGTCTTCGGCTTCAGCCTGTGTGACACCTGGGCCGTAGTAGTTGGCGGCGCTGGTGAGTACCAGGTCCTCACCGTCTGCCTGGTTAGTGCGCTTGGGCATCACTGTGGGGTCGAAGATGACGGGGAAGAGTTCCTCGGTATCGAAGGGCAGCTTCTCAGCGGCAACATCCTTCAATGCTGTGCGCAGGAAGTCCTCGGAGAAGCTGGGCTGGAACTTCTCGCAGCCGTAGTGGTGGTGGATGCCGTTGGAGAACCACACGCGTTTGAGGTAGATGACGAACTGCTTGAAGTCCTCGCTCTCGCGGTCGCCCTGATAGTCGGTATATACGGATTCGAGCAGCTGACGGATGCGCAGGTTATAGCGCCCGTTCTGATCCCACAGGATGTCGCGGCCGCTGAGGGCTGCCTGTGAGAGGTAATAGACAAGTGTCTTCTGACGAAGTGACAGATCCTCGAAGCCTTCGACTTTGTAGCGTAGCATCTGCAGGTCGGCGAAGCGTTCGTCGTTGTATTCGAAGTCGGTTGTATCCTGTTGTGTACCACAGGATGTGACGAGTGTTGCAGCTGTGATGAGCATGCCTGTGTAGAGATGTTTAAGGTTCATGATAAATTTTATTTTTTGTTCTTCGCGGGGCGCCTTTGTTCCAGACGGGCGAAGAAATCATTTTGGTACTCCTTGGGTGTTTTACCGTGGACCTTGTAGAAGGTGGCGTAGAGCGATTGGCGGTTGGCAAAGCCGCTGGCGGCGGCCACTTCCTCCATGCTGAGCTTGCGGTTGTGCTTGTCGGTCATCGTGGCGATGGCCTCGCGCAATCGATAGCCGGCAATCAGTTCGGGGAAGTTGCATTGGAAGCGCAGGCTCACGGCTGCGCTGATATATCGCGGGTTGGTGCCAATCTCCTCGGCCAGCCGCTGTGCGTTGTACTGCGGGTCGCGGTAGCGCTTCTCAACAATCATCTTGCGCAGAATCTGCTCGCAGATGGTGTCGATGACTTCAGACTTGATGGCTGTGCGGTAGAGTGCTGGGCTTTCTTTCTTCTCGCGGAGGTTATACTTGCTCATGTGGAAGGTTTTTGCGTAAGTCAGATGCCTGCTCATGCGCCTGCAGGCGGAACTCGTATTGAGCCTGTTGTTGCATGACGCTACGTGATTGTTGTTCTATGTCCTGAAGTTTGTCAAGCAGCACGTTGCGCTCGGCATCACCGTTGTCGGAGATGGGGCGCAGCCCTTCGGCCTGCAGGGCGATTATCTGGGCGCGGAGGTAATCCACGCGTGCTTGTGTAATGTTCTGTTCTACAAGCACCGAGCGCACCTGCTCACGGATACCTGTCCAGTCCTTGTTGCCGGTCAGCACGCGTTCGAGCTCGCCAATCTGCATGGGGGGATGGTTGGCGTTGAAGCGGCTCATCCAGAGATCCACGTTGCGCCGTTCCTCGGCCACAAACTGCTCCATCTCTTGTGTGTGACGGTCTAATGCTTTTTTGAAAGCCTCTTGTTCCTGCCATTCCTTCATGCGGTCATCATACTCTTTGCTTGCACGTTCCAGTGCGTCACACTGCTTCGTGTAGGCGAGTTGTGCCTGTGAGAAGACATTGCGGTTGTTGCCGTCGGGAATCAGTTTGTGCCACGAATCGTTGGCCTTGTCAATTTTATCGTGTAGAGCGGTGAGGGCGCTCTCGTGAGCCATCAGGTCGGCCTGCACTTGTTGCTGCTGCCTACGCAGTAGGTTCCCCTCCGCCTTTAGGCGTGTGGTCTCTATCTCATTGCCTTGCAGCTGCAGCTCTGTGGCATCCCATTGCTCCCGCATGTTCTGGATGCGTTGCTTCAGTCCTTCGGGCGATTCTTTCCATTGCGTGTACCACTCCGGGAGCGTGATGGCCAGCTCCAGCGCATCGTAGCGCTGGTGGAAGGATTTGATGGTATCCTGTTGTCGTTTTTGCAGGCGTTCCACCTGACCTGCCATCACTTGACAGGCCGTGTTGGCTTCGTTGAGGCGTACAGCGAGGTCGGCAGACTGCTGTTGCAGCTTTTCAATGTTCTCGCCAATCTGCGAGATAGAGCCCAGGTGGAAGGTGAAGGCTTCCAGTGCCTTCTCAGCCTCCTCGGCTTCCACTGTCGTCCGTTCTATCAGCAGCTGCAGGAGGGTGGTGCGGGCCTCGCGGTTGGTGGAGGCAGAGCAATCCGAGAAAGAGCGGTCGAGCATACTGAAATTCTTCCACTCTTCGGCATCGCTGTTCAGGCGTGTGCGGATGGTGGCCAGATGCAGGGCTTCCGTTTCCATACGCGTCAGCGTCTGGTAGAGATCCTTCTGCAGTTCGGCCTGGTTCTTCTGCTTGCTGGTGAGTTCTTGTTGCAGTACTGCGTACTCAGCTTTCAGCGAGGCGATGAGGGCGTTCTGCTCCACGATGGTCTCGCCTTCCCACGGATGGTGGGTGGCGCCGCAGACGGTGCAGGGTGTGCCCTCCTTCAGGTCTCCTCGCAGCTCAATCACATCCTGACTCTTGGATAGGGTGAGATGGTATTCCTTATGCTGCAGCTGCTGAGACGATTGCGGTATCTCCTTGTCGAGCTTGTCAAGGCTACGGTTCAGGTGTTCGGCATGGAGTCGCAGACGTGTAATCTCCGTCTCTTTCTGCTCCATTAGGTCGTAGTCGGTGGCGATGCTGTTCCATAACGTGGATGCGGTTTTCAGCATCAGCAGTCGGCTGTGCAGCTCCAGCGCGCGGCTCTGCAGTTTGTAGCTGTCCTGTCCCTTGATGCTGGTACGGTGGCCGTCCAACTCATCCTGTTTGCTTTGGATGGCGGCATCCAGATTCTGGTGCTCGGTGAAGAGGCGGCGCAGTTGCTCGTCGCGCTCTTCCTGATGGTGCGTAGCTTGACTGAGTTCCTGCGTAAGCAGTTCGCGCTGCTGTTCCACGCCCAACAGCTCGTCGAGCATGATTTTCACAGCATCGCTGCGCAGCAGCATTTGGCGGTGTACCTCCAGTGCCTGCTGGCGAGCGTGCAGTTCTGTGGCCTCCTCCCGGTATTCTTCAATTACGTGCTTATTTTCTTGTAATTCTTTTTCCAGCACGGCCTGACGCTCCTGCAACTGCCTGATGATGGACTCGGTGTCGGCGGCATAGCCTTTGCCTTCGTTGACTTGTGTGGCCAGATGTTCGCCGTCGGCCATCTTCAGGGCTGCCGTCATCAGCTGCTGGGTAGAGGAGTCGGTGTTGCCTTTCTCCACCCGCATCAGCTGCTCCGCCGTTTCGAACGCTTTTTTGGCTTCACTCGTGAGGATGGCCTGTCGTCCACTGGCTTGGCGCGTCTGCTCGATGTCCTTGGATAGGAGATGGATGCGCTGCACTTGTTCGTTCAATGGCTCGAAAGCCTCGAAACGCTCCAGCTCCTGCTTCTCGGTGTGAATGGTAGCCAGCTGCTTGTTCAGCTGATAGAGGCGTTCTTGCTGTTTCGTCAGCTCTGTGTTGACCTTCAGGAACTGATGCAGGCGTTCTAGCTGGCGCTGCACTCCCGTGCGCGTCTCTTCAAGATGTGCGAGTTTGGTCTGGCACAGGCGGCGACCTTCATGTAGCTGTTGCAGGCTGGCATCGTCTAAGAGGCGTTCGGACAAACGTACTTGCGAGAGCTCTTGGCGCAGCAGGCCTTGAAGCCATTTGCTGACATCGTCGGGCAGAGGCGCATCGAAGCGCTCCTGCCACCATTGGCGCAGGGCTGCTTCCATGGACTCGGGACGGAATGTGTGGGAGGAGTTTATCTCGGACATGAGGGTAACTGATTTCGTGGCGCAAAGATACAGAAATACTTTGAATAGGTGAAAGAAATTGTCGATATTTTTCCGCAGAAAAGAGAAAAAGGGCAAAAAACATTACCATGTGCCAAGTTTTATGTACCTTTGCGCACCATGTTGAAACAACCACATACATCTTACATAGGACTGACCGCCGCTCAGGTGGAGGCCAGCCGCGCTGCATACGGTGCCAATGTGCTGACACCGCGTGAACGTACCCCTTGGTGGCGTAAACTCGCTGAGAAATTCACGGACCCGCTCATCATCATCCTGCTGGTGGCTGCTGTCCTCAGCATCGGCATCTCCATCTACGAATATTTCGGTTTAGGGGCAGATGCCACGGCTTTCTTCGAGCCTGTCGGCATAGTCATCGCTATATCGCTGGCCACGGGCTTGGCCTTTTGGTTTGAGTGGAAGGCCGACCGTGAGTTCTCGCTCCTGAACCAGCAGAGCGACCGCGAGCTGGTGCGCGTTATCCGCGAAGGGCGTGAGATGCAGATACCCCGCAGCGAGGTCGTTGTAGGCGACCTGGTGCTGCTTTCTACGGGCGATGAGATATGCGCCGACGGCCTTTTGCTGGAAGCCGTGCAGATGCAGGTCGATGAATCGACACTCACCGGCGAACCTGTATGCCACAAGAGCATCCTCCCTGATGACCAAGATCCCGACGCCACCTTCCCCACGAACACCGTGTTACGTGGTACCAAGCTGCTGGAGGGACACGGGCGGATGCAGGTGACGGCCGTTGGTGACAACACAGAGAATGGTCGCGTGTTCACCGAAACACAAATCGATGCCTCGGTGCGCACACCCCTTAACGAACAGCTTGACCGCCTCGGTCTCCTCATCTCGCGTGTTAGCTACGCCATTGCTTCCCTCGTTGTCCTCGCCCGCATCGTGATGTGGTTTATTGTCGCATCGCCAGAGACAGTGGCTGCCCTTGGTGCAGAACTCTCAACGCTCAACTTTCAACTCTCAACTTTCACATTCCTTGCCTATCTCCTCCAATCCTTGATGATTGCCGTCACGCTCATTGTTGTGGCCGTCCCCGAGGGTTTGCCGATGGCCGTCACCCTCTCGCTGGCTTATTCCATGCGAAGAATGTTGAAAACCAACAATTTGGTGCGGAAAATGCACGCTTGCGAGACAATGGGAGCTGCCACCGTCATCTGTACTGATAAGACCGGAACGCTCACGCAGAACAAGATGCAAGTGGCGGAGATGATAGTCAATAATGAGCAGCATTTCATTTTCCACAACATCGCCATCAACAGCACTGCCGCCCTCGACAGCGACAACGTGTTGGGCAATCCCACCGAGGGCGCACTCCTGCTGTGGTTGCGTGAACAGGGACAGGACTATGCCGTCCTGCGTGCTGCTGCCAGCATCACTGAGGAGATTCCCTTCACCACCGAGCGTAAATATATGGCTACGCGTGTCGCTGCCCCAACTCCTGATGACCCTTCGCGCACGTACCTATATATTAAAGGGGCTCCGGAGATTGTGATAGGGATGTGCTGTTGCTTTGAAGAAGAAATAGAGGCTACCCTGATAGCCTGGCAGCAGCGCGGCCTCCGCACTTTGGCTTTGGCTCATGCTGAAGATGCCGCTACACCAGTCCTTGATGCCCTCGTTGCCATCTCTGACCCCGTTCGCGCCGATGTTCCAGCAGCCGTTCAAGAATGTCTTACTGCTGGCATCGATGTGAAAATCGTCACGGGCGATACACCTGCCACAGCCGCTGAGATAGCGAGGCAGATAGGACTGTTAGATGTGAAAAACGAAAAAGTGAAAAGTGAAAGATGTGTCCTCACAGGTCCTGAAATTGCTGCGATGTCCGATGGGGAACTGCAGGCCCGTGCCCGCGACATCGTCATCATCGCCCGTGCTCGTCCAATGGATAAACAACGCCTTGTGCAGGCGCTCCAACGCTGTGGAGAGGTGGTTGCCGTTACAGGCGATGGCACCAACGATGCTCCCGCTCTGAAGGCTGCCCATGTGGGACTCTCCATGGGCGACGGCACCGCTGTGGCCAAGGAAGCTTCCGATATTACCATCCTCGACAACTCTTTCGCCAGCATCGGGCGCGCCGTGATGTGGGGTCGCTCGCTCTATCGCAACATTCAACGCTTCATCCTCTTCCAGATGACCGTCAACGTCTGTGCCTGCCTCACCGTGCTCGTGGGCTCATTCATGGGCACCGATGCGCCGCTGACCGTCACGCAGATGCTGTGGGTTAACCTTATCATGGACACCTTTGCTGCGATGGCCCTGGCTTCGCTGCCGCCCACGGAAAGTGTAATGCGTGAACGGCCACGTGACCGCCGTAAGTTCATTATCTCCACACCCATGTGGCACTTCATCCTCTGGGTCGGCGGCCTGTTTTTTGTGTCGATGACCGCCTTGCTATGGTACTTCGAGTATGACGGTCACATCAGTGCCTACGACCAGAGCCTCTTCTTCACAGCCTTCGTGATGTTGCAGTTCTGGAACCTTTTCAATGCCCGTGCCTTCCTGACGGGCAAGAGCGCTTTCAACCTCCATCACTGCCGTGAGTTCCTCTTCATCGCCAGTCTCATCTTCTTCGGTCAAATCTTCATCGTTGAGGTGGGCGGCCTGATGTTCAATGTCGTACCCATCCGCGCCCTTGACTGGCTTTATATAATAGCAATCACCTCACCTGTCCTATTGACAGGTGAGGCGATTCGATGGTTTATTTCCAGATGACTTTCTTGCCGTTGACGATGTAGATACCCTTGGCGGTCGGACTACCGTTGACTTTGCGTCCGTCGATGGTATAGAAGTCATGGGGATCTTCAGGTCGGATGGTGATGGGAGCCACGCCGTCAGCTTTTGCGGCACCGCCGAAGAAATAGAGGCGGAAGTGGTCGAACATCGTCCAGTAGTATGAAGGTGCACTGGTACACTTGATACCTACGCGCAGGGAACTGCCAGTTGTTTTGAGCTCGGCACTCACACTGCTATCGTAGAGATTCTTGGCGAAGTAAGCCTCTGCACCTACCATGCAGTTTGGAATGTAGGTATTGTCACTCATCTTGACATCGCTGCCCCATCCGCCGTCGTTGAAGAGGGCTTTAGATTGACGGTCGTCACAGATGTGGTGGACGGCTGCTGTCGTCTTATTGATATAGAGCGATGTCGTCACCTTGGCCGTACCATTACTGTAGGCCGTGTAAACGGTCTCGGCGCTGCCGGGGCGCTGGAAGGCGTTGGCACGTAACTCGTAGGTGCCAACGGGCATATTGCTGAGTATCTGGTAGAAGTCGAATGTCTTCTCATAGAATTCTGCACCTTTCGCATCATAGCCAGGAGTGCCGTTTGTACTTGTCCAGCCGCTGATGGCATCGTCATCGAAATCCGGATTCTCGAGTAGGAACGTAAGATCGAAAGGCTGTGCTGCATCTGTTGCCGAGACACCGGAGAGGAAGGTTGCGGCAGCGCTCCAGGCCTGCGTCGTCAGTGCGCTGACCTCCGAGCCTCTGGTGCAGGCTGTAGCCTGGCTCTCGATGCTCGAGAGCTGGCTGTTGAGGGTGGCATCGGCGTCTGCGACATCTTCGGTGTGGGGAAGCTGTGTGAACTGTCGGATATGGGCAAGCAGATTGGCGAGGTTGGTACGTGCCTGGTCGAGATTACCGTTGTCAAAGTTCAGGGCTTCGTCTGCTGTCAGGATGAGCCAACGTTGCGTCGTGGCACTCTTAGCGATATTCCACTGCGCTGTGGCGGTATTGCCGTTGGCCGCAGCGTTGAGCACAGGCGGATTCGCCGAGCTCTCGGGGTGGATGATGTAGTAGCCTCGGTGCCCCTCAACATCCACGCGTCCGCGCATCAGATGGAAGTTATCGGCGGAGGTGGGTGTGGTGTGCTTCACGGTCTTGATGCCGCTGGCGTAGGTCATATAGTAGCCCGTGGCTGCATTGCGCAACTGGTAGTACTGGTTGCCGGGCGTGAAGGTGAGATACCAGGCTGCAGCATCATTCTCAAGGGCTTCTTCGGCATCCATTGTCTTCCACTGCAGAGTATGAGATGTCGTCTCCACGAGATAGGCGCTATGCAGGCCGCGATTCTCGTCCTCATTCTTGATGTAGTACTTTACCCCCTCTTCGTGATTGAAGGCATAGTAGGGCAGGGCGTAGCCGATGGCAGCGGAGGCGGGCAAGCCATCTTCGTTGAGGGCTTGTGCCAGGATACCCATCATACAGTAAAGGTTGTCTGAGTGTGTGTCCTCGTGGGCACCGTTGCAGCCATAGGGCCACAAGTGCATGTCATCACCGTCGATGACGGCGGTGGCGCTGTTGTCCCAGAAACGTACAGCCTCAGTGACGCGGTCGCCCAACCATACGCCGCGGTTGCCGCCAGCGCGCATCTCACCGTTCCACCACATGCTGTGCTGTCCTACGCCGATACCATGAAAAGCCTCGTGCATGATGGTGCCAGGTTGCTGATAGCTGGCACTCTCGCCAACGCGCATCCAGCCGCCATAGCTGCAGTCGGCAGTAGGTGTGCCGGGGCTGTAGTTCACGCTGATGCCGAAGTCATGGATGCTGGTGAGGTTGTTCCAATAGTAGTCCATCGACAGGTTGATGGCATAGTTGATGCGGTCGTTGGTGGCCTCGTCGCCGCCGTTGTTATACCAGTGGCCTACGGTACCCTTGGGCACAGTGACGACCTTGATGACATCGCCGTAGCCCACGGCATAGTCCTTGGTAATCGCGTAGGCGCGCATATAATAGATAGTGGCTGGCTTCAGGTCGCGCAACCAATAAATCTTACCGGCTTGGTTGATGTACTCCGTAGTGCGGTGGTCCGTCACCTTCGGGTCAGGTTGCTCGCTCCAGCAGAAACCTTCTTCGAGAATATTGCTGCCGCTGACGGTGCTACGTCCGAAGGCCCATGTGCAGCCTCGAATGAAGCGCGGGTCGGTGGTGACGGTGGGCGGCGTGCCGCTGCTAGTGCCATTCAGCACCTTGAAGGCAAAGGTAGCCTCGGCGAGGGCTGCGATGGCAGCTTCGGCCTGTTCATCGGTGGTCGTTTCAGCGTTATAGATGCCCTGTGCCGTATTGATGGCAGCGCGGTAGTCATCCTTCAGCGTGGCTGTCGGGTCACTCAGTTCTATATTGGCATTGGCGATAGCGGTGGCCAGCCGAGCAAAGACTTCCTGCGATGCAACGGCTGTGGCGTAAGCTTCTTCCAACGCTGTGGATGCTGCGGGGATGCCGCTGTCTGCGTTCAAAGCCGCCTGGGCACCTTCGATGGCTGCGTTCAAGGCTTGCTGGGCAGTGCTGTTGATGCGCTGTGCAGCCACCGCTTGGGCCTTGGCGATGAGAGCTGCGAGCTCTGCCCTCACGTCGTTGAGGTCGTCACTGATATATTCCAATTTGAAGTTATCGACGGCGAGCCAGTTGCCTGTGGCTCCCTCCGCCTCAAAGCCGATTTCCATCACATCGGCAGCCTGCACGAATTCCAGCGTGTAGGTGCCTCGCACGGTGACGGCTTTGGTGTGAGTACCTGCGAAGATCCAAGCTCCTGTCTGTGCTGCATTGGGTGTGTCCTCTTGGATGTTCTGTGCCGCCGCGGTCAGACGATAGCGTCCTGCTGGCGTATTAATGAGCTTCTGACTGAGGCGGGCATCGCCTACGGCGCCACCGCGTCCTGTCCAGCGCTCCACATACCAGGTGCCTTGTTTGATACTAAATACATTGTTGGCTTGTGTGGCCATACCTTCGTTCTTCCAGCCCGTCAGGTCGCCTGTCTCGAAACTGGGATTCTTGATGAGACTGGTCATGTCGAGCGGATTGTCTGCGCTGGCGTTGGCACGCAGGTAGATATCTGTAGCCTCATTTATAGCCACGATGGCGGCGGCCTGTTCGTCGGTTGTCGCATCGACCTTGGCTGCTATGCTGCGTGCGGCCTCGATGGCATCTTTCAGCTGCTGGTTTTCCTGGCCAGTGGCATTGCCGTAGGTTGCTGTCGTCTGCTCGATGACACTGTTCAGTTCGGCACTGAGGTCACTGCTGATAAGGGTCAGGCAGAAGTTGTCAACGGCAATCCAGTTGCCCGAGGCATTCACGGCTTCAAAGCCGATGGTAATGTTGCCGGAAACATGAGTGAAAGCGACGGTGTACGTGTCACGAATGGTGACAGTCGACTTTTTGTCACCTGCAAAGATCCAAGTTCCTGTCTGAGCTGCTGTCGGTGTGTCTTCTTGGATGTTCTGTGCTGCTGCCGTCAGCTCATAGTTGCCAGGGGGCAGGTCCTGCAGTTCCTGACTCACGCTGGCGGAGCCCACGGCACTGCCGCGTCCTGTCCATTTCTCCAGATAGATGTTGCCGCTCTTGATGGAGAAGATGCTGTTGTCTTGGGTGCCCAAGCTCTTGTGCTCCCATCCGTCCAAACCCTCCTCGAAGCTGGGATTGGTGATAAGGGACGTACAGTCCGTCTGTGCACTAGCAGTAGCCGCCAGGACAAACATCGTGATGGCGATAATAAGATTTCTTGTCATAAGGTAAACTATAAACTTTTAACTTTTAACGCTATCGTTAAACGATTGATTACTTCGGCAACCCGAACACATCACTGAGTTCTTGCATCTGCTCGTCAGTCATGCCATCGGGCTCAAAGCCCATATTCTTGGCAGCGATGTAGATGAGGGCTGCTTTGTTAAGTACATCGACCTGGTCGAAGGCGCTCATGATGTCCGTATCGACAGCGAAGACACCATGTTTCTCCCACATCACCACGTCGTAGTTATCGTCGATGGCCTTGATGGTGGCGTCGGCGAGTTCCACGCTGGAGGGCAGCATATAAGGTACCATTCCCAAGCCGCGCGGACAGAAAGCCTTCGTCTCGGGAATCATCGACCATAGCACCTTCGTGGCTACATCCTTCTCCATGAAGACCTTGTTGTGGGTTAGCGCCACTAACTCGATGGGGTGGGTGTGGAGGCTGGCGCGGTAGGGCGAACCTTTAGCCAGCAGGTAGTTATGCACGGCGAGATGTGAGGGCAGTTCGCTAGTAGGTTTTACGGGTTTGTCTGCGATGATGACATAGCTGGCGCAGTCGTCCAAGATGCGGATGACGCTGCCGTTGTCCATCGGCCAGCGTGCCAGATCGCGCATGCGCATATTCGTTCCCTTACAATAGAAATAGCAGCCTTTGAGGTGGGGCAGGGTAGTCCCGATCTGATAGACGGGAGAGATGGCGGGTAGTGCGCGGATGGCATCATCCACGTGCTCCGTGATGTTGATGGTAATGTTGCCACCGTTGCGCTCGGCCCATCCTTTCTGCCACAGGTAACCGGCCACCTCGGCCACATCCATTACTGTTTTCTTCAGCGCCTCGCGCTGATTTAAAATACTTTCCATCATATAATTCGTAATAGGTAAATGAACAATAATAGTTGATTCATATCATTGAGGAATAGTGTAATGATAGGCCAATCCCCCTGTAAACCCGCGGCCATGCACCAGACATACTTGAATGAACAAGTGGCGCCATAGTAGCACGTCGCTTCCTATATTCACGCCCGTCCCATCCCACTCGACAATCAATCGCCACGGACGGTAGAAGGCAGGGCGCAAGGTTACGCCTCCCACAAATCCGTGAAAATTCTTGTTAGCATCCGAAGAATAGTAGCGGTATGCTAAATGTGCGCCTATTTCGTAACCTTTGATATCGAAATGTTTACTGGCGGCGATATAGATATTTTGAAAAAAGTTGTTTCTGCCCCCCAATAAATCCTTATCATCTCCCCATCTAACATGAACATCATCCATCCCGAGAGCGATGGAAGGATACCATCTCCCCTCTTTCAACGGACGAATTTTCACATTAAAACGTCTGTCTTCATTGTTTAAATGATTACCACCGACACGAGTTTTCAAAAGCACAGCAGCATACGACATCTCTAACCATGTCCACGGTGTGATGGCTACATAATAACCCGCGGTATGGTAATCTTTTGTCGCCGAAAACTTAGGGGGAAGGAACGAACGATGCAAGAACATGGCTCCTCCACGGAATGTTCCTGCAGAATCCGTTTCTGCATTGGGTACACCTAAAAGCCCCGTCAGCCCGCTATATTCCTGAGCAACTATCCTCGTTGATAAGATGCAAAGAATATAAAACAGGCAAAACCGATGTCTCAAGTGTAGCTCCATTTGATTACCTCTGAAAGTTGATTGACATTAGTATGCTTTTTCATCGTGGATGAAAACATTCTTCAGGGTCTTCCAAATGAGAAAGATATCGAGGGCGAAGCTCCAATGCTCGATATACCAGATATCGCGTTCCACACGCCCTTCCATCTGCCACAGTTCATGCGTCTCTCCGCGAAAGCCTGTAACCTGAGCATAACCTGTGATGCCAGGCTTTGCAAAGTGGCGCACCATATAACTGCCAATCAGTTGACTGTATTGTTCTGTATGTCTGAGCATGTGCGGCCGCGGCCCCACAATACTCATATCGCCAAGCCATACATTGATGAACTGTGGTAACTCGTCGATACTTGTTCGACGCATAAACTCGCCGATGCGTGTCTTACGCGGGTCATTCTTTGTCGCCTGAACTTTGTCGCTATCTACATTCACGCGCATGGAACGGAATTTATAGCAGTAGAACACCTCTCCGTTCAAACCGGAGCGTTTTTGCTTGAAGAAAACGGGTCCGGGGGAACTAAGTTTGATGAGTGTGCCGAAGATGATATAGACGAATGGGAAGATCGTCAATAAGAAGATGCTGGAGGCAAAGATATCGAAGCTACGCTTAATTAGACGATTCCCCAGCAACGACAGCGGTTCATTGTGCAAACCCAAGACAGGTATGCCTCTCATCAAGCTGAATGACATCGTGTGTCGCTGGTAGTTGAAGGCATCAGGTATATGGTTGTAGCGCACCAGGTTTTGGGCACATGTTCGCATAATGGCATTAATTAGTTCGTTCTGTGAAGACGGAAGAAGGCAGTACACATTGTGTAGTTGGTGCTCTCTAATGAAGTCCAATGCCTCTTCAGGTTTGCCCAGATAATTCTTCTCTGTCACCTGAGTGCGAGGTTCATTTGCAAAATATCCTTTGAGGTTAAATCCAGTAGATGGGTCAGTCTCCATCCGTTGATAGAGTTCACGTGCAATGTTAATATTGCCAATGAATATGACACTCATGGAGTTATGGCCATGACTTCTATACCACTTGATACATTGTCTCAGTGCCCAACGGTAAAGGAAGATGAAAGCGATGATAAATCCATAAAAAGGCAACATAAAGTCCCACGTCATCAGAGGCCATCGGAACACCCACATAACCATCAGGCTGAGTACGATAAAAAGGAATGTACTTTTTGCGGTGCTACGTAGCAGCTGATCACCACGTACAAAGCGGTCGTGAATACGATGTTGGCTCTGCTGTTCACAGATGACATAGACAAGGGACAAGAGTAGCATCAGGCGCTTGTAGTGTGGAGTGGTGATGTGTCCCATGCTCTGATATACATAGGACATCGTCAACAGGGCGGCGTTGAGTGCTATTAATTCGCCCACCAGTATCATCCAGCGTATGGTGTTGTCAGAAGTCTTATTACTTTTAACCATTTATGAATTGTGCATTATGAATCTTCAATATTCAATTCTCAATTACTACAAGTATCCATTGAAGATTCTCCATATATACTGGGAGATACGATAGTAAGGATGCCAGAACACCTCTCGCGGATATTGACCAATGAGGCGCCAGCTCCAGCGTGTGCCCCATGTTAGTCTTTCCCAGCGGTTCATCTTACTCCAATTTCCCACTCGAATGTCTGAATGTCCGAAGTTGCCTGCGCGCAATACCTCGCTCAGCAAGAAACGTCCTCGTTTCTCGTCCGGCTCGGAAAGCATCTGTGCTGCTGGCATATAGAACACTTCGCCCAGCACCCACATCAAAGCCTTGCAGAAATCCATCAGCCCGAGCTCTTGGATGACAGGTAATACTTTTCGCTTTAGCGCCTCGCCATTCGAAGAGGTTAACATTTGACATAGATAATAATAATCCATGATTTGTCGGAGTCCAATACCTTCATAGAAAAGGTGTCGGTAGATGTGACTCAGTTGGAACACCAGGTTCATCTCGTCGTTGGGGATATTGATGACTCCTTCCCCTGGCACCTCCATTTGTTTGGGCTTGGCGAGTTGTTGGCGAAAGTAGCGCTGCATCTTGCGATTCTTGAAAGGATCGTACAGGAAGCTGGGTTGAAAGTGCACTTCAATAGGTGTATTCTTACGGATGGGGAATTTCATCTCAATGCGTGTCACTTCTAACTTAGGGAAGTGGCGGCGGATATATTGGGCTATCTTCTTGCGGTCCCCGTCAAGCCAGATGTCGATGTCTCCAGAGATACGCAGCATCGGGTCCGGATAAAGCTGAGCATTACCTTGTCCTTTGAGGATCACGTTCCGGTAACCCAGTTTCTCCCATCCTTGGCTCACCCAAACCGTATTCTGATTGAATAGTTTGTTTTTGTTGATAATCTTCTGCGTCATCGCATGCCAGTTGATGAGCAACTGTCGTGGCGGTTTTTGGTCAATAGATAGGTACCCTAAACCATCGTAGAGAACACCCACGAGGGTCTGTCTCTTCGCTTCTGCATACAGTTCGTTCCATTCCTCCTCAGAGGGCGTATGGCTGAACTGCGTCTGTTTGCCCAATGCAATGCGTATGAGTTCAAAGAATAGCATATTGTTTCTTGCTGCAAAGGTACACCTTATTCTTGAACTGACCAAAAAAAAGGCGGACTTATTATCTTCCGCCTTTTTTCTCCTTATAAATGTGATAGATGAACTTCGTATTGCCGATGATATATCGGCGCCACATGCGGCGTGGCTCCATTAACAGACGGTAGAGCCATTCCAGCGAATGAACCTGCCACCATAAGGGAGCTCTCTTAACGGTGCCTGCATAGAAATCAAACACTGCCCCGATGGTTCCACAGTGGCAGTGTATCTTGAGCTCATCCCAGTGGCTGAAAGTCCATTTCTCTTGCTTGGGAGCCGTCATCCCTATCCAAAGTAAATCTGGGTTGGCTTCATTGATAGCTCGAATCATCTCAAAATTATCCTCGTCAGAAAACTCTAGCTTGTAGGGTGGGGAATAGGTTATGACCTCTAAATGGGGAAAATCGACAGCAGCCCGTTCTCGAATCAGTGCCAGCACCTTCTCACTCGACCCAAAGAACATTACCCTGCCTTTTTTCATTTTTCCATTTTTGAATTCTTTCATTTTTGAGTTGAGATGGGACATCTCAAACTCGAACAAGTCCCAACCTGCAATGCGTTCTTTAGGCTGTGATTTTGCTCGAAGGTATTTGCATGCCTTGACGATGCTGGCACCATCTGGAATGAGGTATTTCACACACTCTGTCTCATTTTCAATTTTCAATTTTTCATTTTCAATTGTACGAAGTGCCTCAGCAAAAGCTTCATCCTTTTGTGCTGTATTGTAGGAGTGTGCATTAATAGTGTTGATGAGCACCTTCCCTTCGGGGATGTCCATCAACTGTTCCATTGATTCTACAATATATAAATCCTTAAGTTTCAGCATGAACTGCATTGCATCCGTCGTTCCTTAATGGAAGTAGCAACATACATAATTGATATTATGAATTATCGTACTTCCAGTTTTTGTTTTAACTTTCTTTTCACAATTGTGTGCGCCTCGCAAGAATGTCTTCATGTGGCATTTACAAATGTTTCAAGAATCCAGTGATAAAAGTTCTTCGTGTCGTTCCTCATTTCATTACTAATTCGGAAGGATAATTTGTGGAAACATACCTGTTCCGTCAATCGGTCCCACTTCTTCTGATTAAAAGCCTCTCCCCAATGACGGAGCAACACCAAGCTGTTCATGCTATTACCATGAGGCATAGTTCCTATCTTCTCAGGAAACTCTTTTGCTACCATCTGGAAGAACAGGTGGAAGATGTAGTAGTCTATCGTGCAGTCATAATCTTTCCAATATTCATGCAGCACATCCCGTACCGTCATCAGCACTTCATTATTCGTACAAGCCGTTATAAACCAGTTGCTAATCTCTATACCCTCTATCGTTCCAGGCGGGGTATATTGGAAAAGGAATAAATCAGCATCAAGGAACTCTTGGTACTTAGAACTAAAAACAGGAAATCCGGTACAAAGTACCGTAGCGTCTATCCACGTACCGCCATAGCGTATCAACAACTCCAACCGCAAAAGATCGCTGAAATTTGCAGCCGGAATCCATCCCCTTTCCCATTTCTGTATGATATATTCTGGTAGTTCAATGTATTCCTTCCAGTTGTTGTTGTCAATAACCTTGATCTCCCTTTCTGTCAGATGCAGCTGTAAAGAGTTGTAACAAGCTTTCACTATCTCAGGCGCATTCTCCAATCCCTGCAGCCAGCAAAACCATACAAGTCGACTCTGTTGATGCTCAAATGACTGACCCACATAATCTGTTATACGATTCCGCATAAAGCCTTCATATCGTCTCTTTAAGAATGGTTCTATCTTCTTCAGCACGACAGGATATATCCTCTTGAACGACTCCCGCCTCACTAAACATCCAATGAAAGCCTTTGCTATTGGCCACAACACCCCTAACTGAGCATACGCCCTTACCAATCGCAGTCCCCCGAACTGCTTATAGCGATTGATAAGTTTTCGGTAATCCATGTCAGAAACGTAGAGATTTTTTAGATTTTCTTTCCGAAAGCTATGCTAATAAGGTTAAATTTAATATAGACTTCTACAATATTCATTCTTATATTATTGCACTCTTTATGGTCTCCACTATATATCGGACATCCTCGTCACTCACGCATGGTCCAGTTGGCAGACACATCCCCACCTTGAACATAGCCTCGCCCACCCCGTTGATATAAGCCACGCTGCTCTCTGATGTCTGGCATACAATTTCTTTACCAGCAACCTGTATTTTGGAATTTGAAATCTCGCCACGTTGATAGACAGGCTGACAGTGCATCGGTTTCCAAGCAGGCCTTGCCTCTATTCCGGCATTATTAAGGAACATACGCATTGCCTCCACGTTATCATTGGGCTGGCAATCCGTTGTAGGGTTCTCCACCACATGAACTACACCAGCCGCTCCCCCCACTGCACCTTTCACTACGCTCTTGTAAGCCATCTCCTGCCCTTTCACCTTGACCGATGGGGCGATGGTGATGGTGCAGAGCCAGTAGTTGGAGTCGAACTTGTTAACGTGAAGGTTATCGTTTTCTTTAGGTTGACTGTGGACAGTTATACCGGGCACATTAGCCAGCAGCTCTTCGTAGAGGGCTTGGACGTGTTTATGGTGATTGATGTGGTCATTCAGAATAGTCATTTGCCCACGTCCGATACCGGCACAGATATTACTCATGCGGTAGTTATACCCAATCTTCTCATGCTGATAATAAGGATAGCTCTCACGGTACTGCGTGGCATACATCATTACTTCACGCCACTGGGCATCATTGGTAGTGATGAGGGCACCACCACCGCTGGTCGTAATCATCTTGTTACCGTTGAACGACAATACACCATACTTACCAAACGTTCCCAGCACCTGTCCGTTATAGCGGGAACCAAGTCCTTCCGCAGCATCCTCTATCACGGGGATGTCATATTTGTTTCCTATCTCCATGATTTTGTCAATCCTGTACGGCATACCGTACAGAGACACTGGCATGATGGCCTTTGGTTTCTTTCCAGTCTTGGCGACTCGGTCTTTTATTGCCACCTCTAGCAACGCAGGATCCATGTTCCACGTATCGGGCTCGGAGTCTATAAACACGGGCGTAGCACCCAGATATGTTACGGGATGACTCGAAGCACAGAACGTAAAGCTCTGCACCAACACCTCATCTCCGGGACCCACACCACAGCCGATCAGCGCCAAGTGCACCGCAGCAGTACCACTCGACAAGGCGACAACCCGCTTAGCCCCCTCTAAATCTCCCCCCGTAGGGGATACTTTGTTCGTGGTGAGGCTATCACCCTCCCTACTGGGGAGGGACGGGGAGAGGCTGTTAACGAATGTTTCAAGGTCCTTCTCGAACCCATCAACATTTGGACCAAGAGGCACCACCCAGTTTGTGTCGAACGCCTCCTTAATGTACTTTTGCTCCAGTCCGGTTTCCGACATGTGTGCTAGGCACAAATAAATCCTTTTATTCATAATATTTTAATTTGTATTCTATACTCATCAGATGACCCTGTTAACGATTCTTCTTTAACCTTTATTTGGATCCAACTGCGATAATATTTTTCTGTATCTCGTCAACGTGTCGATAACATTGCCCTCGTCATCTACAACCTTGATACCACCGTTCTTAATGGCAGTATGCCACATAGTGGCTTTCTTGAACTTCTGATTCTGGTCCATCAAATATGGCACAGGCAGGAATCCTTCAGTAAACACCTTATAGAACCCTTCTGGAGTATAAAGATTGGGGATGTTGTCCTCCAGCAAATCAATGGCACCTATAGCTTCAGCATACAGCGCCTTGAACCGCTCATTTACGTCCTGGTCATACTTCATATTAGGCACCTTGCCCAAGGCTCTGGCTGTACGATACTCACGAAGTGCATTCAGCGTTATCTGTATACTCTCCTTGATGACAGGTGGTGTCGCCAGTCTTACAGCTTCGCAATAGTTCACTACATGGATAATCTCTGGACTGTCATTATTCTCAGGCTCCAAGTCATCCATCATGCAGGTAACTGATGCTAACTGTACCTTTGCATGGTCCAAGTTGGGTGCAAAATAGTCCAGACCAGCACGTGACTGCAAACTCACCTTAAACTTATCATCCTCCAGACTTCTCACCAGCTTCAGCATAGTCCTGCCTTTGGCCAAGTCTTGTACTCCCCACGTGTACTTAGGCGTATTGAGCATATTCTGCAAGATAAGGTGCGAAACTCCCATCTTCTTACATGCCTTTGCTGCCAAATACCCAGATACAATATAGCTGATATCATCAGCTCCGCGGAAAGCAAAGTGGTGGGGTACATTAGGTTCCACAGGCTTTCCAGTGGTAACGATGTACTTCACGGTATCAAAGTGCTCCTTTAGGTTTTCAAGCAGCGTATTATGCCCACGACCGTCCAGCTCATCGAACCACCAAAACGACAGTGCATGCCATGAAATATTAAGTGCCCTTTCATGAATACGAGCCAGCCCTGGAACATCCTTCGTTCCCGAATAGGTTCTTACCAACATCGGTGACGCATTCTCCTTGATGATTCTATATTCCATTTCCGAGTTCACAGGCACTCCGCCTCCATTAGGCCGTCCGTCCCATTTCTCTCCGAAATGAGCTTGGGTCAGCTGAGAGCTACCAATCGACAACACATCGAGCAGCTGTGTCTGAGCCAATATTCTGCACCAAGAGTTGTATTCCTTCAGAGCCTCCATCCTGTTAGGATTGTAAGGGCCTGAGTGAGTACGGATGATAGGTAGCGAGTGTTTCTTCTTGGCATATTCCAGTCGCTTCACAAAACCGTCATTGTCTTTTCCGCATTCAGGGTAGCCGAAATGATCAAGAGGTGGTTCCAGCTTATATCGCTCAGATGCTATCAGTTTCTCAGCGAACTCCCAACGCATCTTTTCGTATGGGTTATCATTAATCAGCGATGCTGGTAACAACTCTTCTGGCACCCGATACATGCGCAATGACTCAACTGGTGTCTCATTTCCCTTAAACACCATCACACGCCCATTAGTCTTACCGTTCACCATCTCGCAGGTATCAGGTAGTCCTGCAAAATTTATCTCTGTAATGGTACCGCCATCCTCCTTCAGCATATTGTCACCCCTCAGATGTTCGTAGAGCGACATAAAATAGTCGCAACCTTCCTTGGGGTCGAGTCTATAGCTGAATCCGAGTCGGTTAATATGGTTGTCGAGTATCCATTTCTTTACATAACTATAGTTATTGACCTTATGGATATTCTCTATTGCCTCATTCACGTCATCGGGCGCAATATACACCTTATACCCGCAGTCCCTCAGTAGGTTGGCCATAGTGAAGATGCCCATCGTGTGCACGTCCACCAATGGCTTCATAAAACCAAATACATCTGTTAGCCGTGTCTCAGTTGCCATTCGTTACGTACTTTAGGATACCCTCTTTATCCATACCTTCAAGTCCCAGGTTCTTCAACGAACGACCATTGGTATGCAAATTCATGTTCAGCAATGCCTCACAAATATGCACCATCGATTCAAGCAACGGTGTTTCCACGCCTGCTGCCTTGCCCAGTTGCATAATAGGTAATACGCCTGTTGGAATATCTTCTGTCAGCTGTCGCGTAAAGATGGTTGATGGTGACTTAATATCATGATAGGCCGGGTTATTACGCATGCGCTCACACAAGGTATCACCCTCAGTATCCTTATAGGCGAACTTGATCCAATCCCGAACGCCCAACAGTTCTATTCCGTATGCCTTGCCTACTGCCAAACGCTCTGCATCAAACTTCTCTATGAACTCCGCCACCTGTTCTGTCATGTCACGGTAGAACCAGAATATTTCATTGCGCTCTATGGTTGCAGCATTAAACAGCAGCACACATGGATGGAACATCGCTCCGATGTTCTCCAAGCTGGTACGAAGTACATTGTCTGTTTTCATAAAACAGGGATAGATAGGGTTTATCTTCGCCAGTATATAATCTGTATCGGCTGCAGGAAGTCCTGCCAACAACACCTCATCCTTTACGCCAATCACATTTACTAAACCATTCTCAACTACGCGGCAGGCATACACTAACGTCTGCGCTTCACCAAGATAATAGCGTTTTGTACAACCACAATTGGCAAGCGTTTGTTTGAACACCAAGGCCCCACATGTGCGACCAGGATTAAGAATGATTACTTGACCTTCTTCTACTAGTGGTGCAAGACTCTTGGCCACAGCCCTATGGGCATTGGCCACAGTTGTCACCATAATGATTTCCGCACCTCTAACAGCTTCCTCTATATCAGTTGTGATACACCCCACTTTACCGAATCCCTTGATTCTTCCTTCCAATTCGATGCCACCCTTCTTTTGTAATTCTTCTATTTTAGGCGCATCTATATCATACAGGCTGACCTCGTAGCCTGTCATTCCTAAATATCCGGCAATAGCTTGTCCACCATTTCCAGCACCGATAACAGTTATCTTCATTATATAAAATGCCTACGTTCTTTCTTTAAATAATCCCGATACGACTTTTTTATTCGGAATTTCAATATAAAGTTCAGATTCTTTATCTTCTTTTCTTCGGTTTTGTTCGCCACATATTTAAAGTTAAGTTGAGGTTTGAAGCCTATGGAATAATTTAGATTTAGCGATTTCTTCCTTTTGAACGATATAGCAGATTCTCCATATTTTACCCCCATTGCTGCCAAATACGAATATGCGAACAAAACGCACACTCTTCCATAACCCTTACCTTGCACCGCTTTTGTTACACCTAATCTAAATGCACCACCCACATTGGGATTGGCCTTGTAAATTCCGATTGAAATCGTGGCTACAATCTTGTCCCCTTCAATTTCCTGGAACAAAAAAGTTTTTGTATGATCCATGAATCGATGGGTTGCTAAATAAGTTCTTGCCGAATCAACCGAATAATGACAATCATCATACGATGTATGGATAATACTCATCCAAGTTTCCAGATCTGCGTCGTTATTATAGTCAATTTGTCTCACCCGCAAACCATACTTTTCCTCTAATATACGGCTGTCAAGTTCAAAAGTTTTCAACGAAGCTTGCAGATATACTGTGCCTCTTAGTAATCTTTGTATTATTCTCATTTCTTTATTAGTATTATTGAAATAAATCGTGGCGCATAATGTCCTCGCCCTTATCGTTTAACACTCGCAACTTGTCGTTTGCCCCTGCCAGTTTCTCCTCTACTTCTTCCTGTGAAGCCCCTACGACTAAGAATCCAGCAGCTCGGTCACTGCTGGTATTCGACTTCTCAATCACCGAATCGGGACCTCTGTAAATAAAGTAATCCGTAATTACCCCTTTTTCTTTGAGTTCATCCAATCCTTCCACCGACTTATAAACGCCAGGATAACAATAGATGTAACTCATTATAGCATTGTTATGCTGCTTGGCCGGAGCTACCTTGGGCTTGTCGCCCATCACCATCTCCACATACACCTTCATGATGTCCACACCAGAAAGCACTTCTATCAGGCGATATTTCGAGCCCCCACCCATACGGGCACTAAACTCAAGTACGTTGTAGTTATCACCCTTCTGAATCATCTGTACCAACAGCGGCGTGTCATGAAGGTTCCACGCATTAACTATCCTTTGGCAGATTTCAAGAACCCGTTCTTCTTTATAGTCAGTCGGAGCTGGGTAACGGCTTTGAATAATGGTAAACGAATCTTTATTTTCCTCGATCTTCTTGGATGTCGTTATTAAGAGTAGTTTGGCAGTAGAACCCTCCACATACACATCCACTGACAGTTCCTCTCCTTGTATGAATTCCTCAATAATAACGTCCCCCGACAGTGAATACTGAAATGCCTCTTTCAGAGCCTTTTCCATATCGGTAGGAGTAAACACTTTCTTTACACCCTTTGAGCCGTTACTGTCAACGGGCTTCACAACAAGAGGATATTCAAAATCGGGAATCTTGCCATCCCAGTTCTTGTCAATATAGATATGTTTTGCAGTTGGGATACCAGATGCCACCATCTTCTCCTTCATAAAGCGCTTGTTCGTAAGGTCTCTCACGTCCTGCTCTGTTAAATAGGTGGGCAGTCCCATTTCCGTGGCCACGTATGCCATTGTCGAAAGAGGCTGATCACCACAAGCGGTGAGGATATAATCGATATTTTCCTCCCTCGCTGCAGCCAAGACAGCGGCTTTATCCATGGTACTTATCTTTAGGAATTTGTCAGCAAACGGTATTGCTCTTACCTTGTCCGACATATCTATAAGTACAATCTCTACGTCACCCTTAAAATAGCGACGCAGTTCCTCAATTAGTGCTATCTGGTCATTGCCGCCAGCCAGTATCATTACTTTCTTCATAGTCAATTATCTCCCGTAAATGGGCCTGTAGTCAATACTATATCTTTTGATGTAAACACATTCTTAATTGTAAGCAGTATTACCTTAATGTCTATCCACATACTGCAGTGATCAACATACCACACGTCCAACTTGAATTTCTCAGTCCATGTGATATTATTTCGCCCATGAACCTGCGCCCAGCCACTGATGCCAGGTCTAACTTCATGTCTGCGATGCTGTTCCTCACTATACAATGGCAAATACTTAGGGAGCAAAGGACGGGGGCCAATAAAGGCCATATCGCCTTTCAGTACGTTGATCAACTGTGGCAGCTCATCGATAGAAAACTTCCTGATGAATGCGCCAGCCTTTGTCAATCGTTTTTCCTCAGGTAGAAGATTACCATTTTCATCCCGCTCATCAGTCATACTCTTGAATTTAAAGCATTTAAATATCTTTTCATCCTTGCCGGGACGCTCCTGATAGAAAAAAGCACCTGCCCCTTTGTTGGCAAAGTGCAGAATGACTGCAATTATGATTAAAAACCAGCCTATCAGCAGCAAAGCCACCAATGAAATCAAAAAATCAAAG
>Ga0310690_10001677_pt1 | contig 38599 bp, 30 predicted proteins | sample AusTroGonzalo_MG_2_FD_207661 | JGI IMG/M metagenome (GOLD analysis project Ga0310690, IMG submission 207661) | Bovine rumen microbial communities from tropical cattle in Woodstock, Queensland, Australia - Gonzalo_04 (v2) (version 2) | ecosystem: Host-associated > Mammals > Digestive system >... | reverse complement strand
ACAGCGGAGAGATAGGCGTTTTTCCGCCAAAGTGCTATATTGACATAGATGACTATCTGGATGGTGATGATTATATAAATTATAATTTTATTGAATATACTACTGTGCCAACTTATGAAGAACTGTATGAAACCTGCAAAAATAAGATAGTTGCCCAGGTCGAAGATGAGGACCTTTGGATCACCAACAGAGATACAGGAGCATCGGAGACGTTTTCATTCCCAGATGCGAATACATTGTCTTTCGATGAGAACTATGGAAAGACAGGCTTAGATCTGGCAAAACTTGAAGAAGATGCACGCTCTGTCATGGTGCATATATATGAATGGGACGGTGATTCACCATATGATGATAATGGAATCTGGAATGCTCCTGTAATTAAATTTGCCTCTACAGCGGATTATAGTATGCCGGATTATGAAGAAATGCTGCATAATCCTACGAAAGACGCACCTACTAAATATACAGATAAATGGGTGTTTTATTATCCCGTTGAAGATAGCCGCTTCAAAAGTGTTGATGATATAAGGAAGCTTATACGAAGCGTTTACACAGAGGATAACAGTATGGCAGCCGAATTGAATAAGCGCCTTTACTCAGATACAGATTCTCTCAATGAGGGAGACCTTTTGTGTGTAGGTACTGTTTACGATTATATTGATTTCAGAGGAAAGCTGTATCAGCTCTGTCCTTCCGGCGGAAGGGGATCTCTGGGAACATATTACCCTGAAACTCTCCCTGTAATCATCGGTGATAAGACGGATAAATCATTTACGGCGTATGTGGCTGGTTCTCATTATCCTGATTTTAACGATCAGACTCACCTTAGGTTTATGTTAGCCCTCGACGTAGTATTCGATTCCGAAATCAATGATTGGTGTATTAAGGATGAAAAACTTGGTTCTTACAGCATATATGAAAAGCTCACTGAAATGATGAGCAAATGAGAAAAAGCGAAAACCGGAATTGTGCGCGATACTTATACTGCAGCTTTATTAGCAGCTTATTGGGGCAAACCTTTCTGATGTAAGATGTCCTTAACGAAGAAAGCCCAAAATAGGATAAAGAAGCCTCTCTTCCCGTCTGGGAAGAGAGGCTTTCAATGTTTTGAGGGCATCAGAGTTAGTCGCGAAAGGCATCTATCTTCCAGCTTCCGCCGTCCTTTACAACGTTGACTGCGATCGTGATATCGGCGCCGTAATTGTTGCTTCGCATCTCTATTGCGTAACCGTCGCCGGTATCTTTGATTACGGGATCCTCGTCGTAGAAGGAATATATGCCGCCGATGGGACGATACTCGATATAGAGCTCACCGTTTACATCTATACACTTGGGAACGTCTGTTTCGAAAAGACAATTATAGATTTCATCGACGAATTTTTCGGTCATATATCTGTAAATGTACTCTTTAACGTCATCGACTGTCTTGTAGATATTATCTATGGACTTGTGGTAGATCGTTCCGCCAGGTGCGGTATATACCGCGTTCTCGTCTGTCTTTATAGCGGCGCTCGTCATAAGCCTATCTGCAAATTCGAGTGCGTCTCTGAGGTCCTTCGCCTCGGGTACGGTCGGAGCGAGAGGCTTATTTCCATCGTTGCGGACGAAGGTCGTTCCGTCCTCGGAGTATATCTTGTCGAATGGCTTTTCAGGGCAAACGAAGCCGTTCCATAATTCTCCATCGCTATCGTAGAAAGAGTACCAGTAAGTCTTGGAGCCGTCGGGGTTCTCTGCGGCTTCTACCTTAATATTGCCGAGGCGTGTGCCTCCACCAGCATATTTGAGCGAGAACGAGCCGTTCTCGGAGACCGTGAGGATATTGCTGAATGAATCCGTCTGAGTCCATTCGCCGGCAAGGTCGGCGGGGGAGTAATCGGACTCGGGAGCAGGAGCTTCCGTCGCGGGCTGAGTAGCCTTCTCGGTGGAAGGCTCGGTCTCGGCTGCGGTAGTAACGGCTTCGGTAACGACCGCCGCCGCGGAGCTCTTGCCCTCGCTGGAGCTGGAAACGTCTCTTCCGCAGGACGCAAAGGTCAGAGTGCCGATAAGCGCGGCGATCATAATAACATTCTTTTTCATATTTTTTCCTCCTGTAAATCGGACGTTTTCCGTCTTTTGACGATATCATTATATCATACTGAAAAAAGTATTGCGGCGTAATTACGAAATTGTAATCGATGTTTTATTCCTCGAAGAGTACGAAGGTAATATCTTCGTCGGAGGTCTCTTTATCGTCTGACCAGGTCATATATTTTCCAGTGGCATCGAGAGTGAAGGTAGCGTTTGATCCTTCGTAATTGGTAGTTTCGGTCACGTTGCCGTCCTCGGAGCACTTCAGCTCGGTGCAGACTCCGCCGCCTTCGCAAACAAGAGCGCCTGTGAAGGGAGAGTAGTTGCAGTAATCATAAGACCACGAGGTCGACTCAGCGGCGCTGCTGCTCCACTTTATAAATACTGAAAAGGTATTGTTCGAGATCTTTTCAACGACCATGGTAGCTCTGCCGCTTCCCCACGTTCCTACGAAGGCGTCGCCGCTCCTTTCGCTTCCCTGAGCGTTTTCGCCGCTGGTATCGCGAACCAGACGGCTCATTCCGCCGTTGCCGATATAGAAAACGTCGGGCTCATTCTGATTGATATAGCAGCCTATCCAGAATTCTCCGTTATCGTTGCAGAAGGAATAGTAAGGAACCTTGTCGCCGTTGGAGTATTCATCATAAGCTATCTTAACGGTTCCGGTGGTAGTCGAAGCCCCGTTGTTATAGCTGTAAGTTCCGTCCTTGGATACGATAACACATCCCTTGGGAGTTCCCACATACTGATCGGTAAAGCCTGCGTCCTGTTCCTCGTATATCCATTGACCTACGATAGCATCGAGAGTAACATTTTCGTCTGAAGCTTTTGAAGTCGGCTCGGAAGTTGTCTCGCCCGTGGAGGTAATTTTTTCCTTGCGCTCGTGATCCCATTTGATATTTACGGGCTTGCCTGCGTTTCCGTCCTTGTCGTATGGAGTTACCACTGCGGACATATCAGTTATCGTGCTTCCACCGGTAATGTATCTGCTGTTTCTGTCGTAGTCCTTGGTGGAGATCTTGAACGTATTCTTTTCGCCGCAGTCTATAGCAGTTACCTCGGCCTCCCAGTAGTCGATGGTGCCCTCGACATCGAGGCGGAACATATAACCGTCGCCTTCGTCGGTGTATTCTGCGACTATCTCTGCCTTATCAATAACGGGAAGGCTTGCGACGGTCGATGTCTCTGCGACGGAAGCTTTTTCGGTTACGGAACTGGAGCTGTTGGTAGAACCGCATGAGAAAAGGTTTAAGCCAGCTAAAGCGGCAGCGAATAATATAATAGTTTTTTTCATTGTAGATTACTTCCTTTCGGGTAGGTTTTTTGTTTACAATGAAATTATATCACGATTTTTTCAAAGAGCAGTGAAAATTACAGAATTGTAATCGCAAATTGTTTTTCAGAAAACGACTCGTCTGAGAACGTACTCTCCCTCGGAGGTGGAAGCAATTTCGTAAGTGCTGGTATCGTCCATTTCAAGGTGTTTTTTCAGGCGGGAGATATTGACGCGGATAGTATTCTTCGCGTCGTCGACGTCGCAGCCGTATATGGACTGATATATATCTCGGTAGCTCGTCCTCTCTCCTATTTTAGATGCGAGCAGGTAAAGTATCTGCAATTCCCTCTGCGGAAGAGAGTACTCGTTTCCGTCGAGAGTCGCCGTTCCGGAGAAAAGATCTATAATAAGGTAAGGCAGTTCTATTCGCGGATGCTGCGCCGACTGGGAGGCGTTCCTGCGGAGCTGTGCCTCAATGCGCGCTTTTAACACGTTTAGGTCATAGGGCTTGGTGATATAATCGTCTCCGCCGCTGCGAAAGCCCTTTACGACGCTGTCGCTCTCATCGCGGGCGGTTAGGAATATAACGGGAGCCTGCGATTTTTTTCGCAGTATCGCACAGAAGTCCATTCCGTCTCCATCCGGCAGCATAACGTCGAGCAGGACGAGATCGGGGACGCATTCCTCAAGCTGAAACTCTGCCTTCTGCACGGAATCCGCGCAATGAACGGTATATCCTTCGTTTTCGAGAAAAGTCCTGTTGACGCGCATGATGTCTGAATCGTCTTCAACTAGTAAAATATGCGGCATAATAACCTCCTGCGATTACAATTCTGTAATTTCGCTTGAAATCAGAGCGAAAGGGTGTATAATATATGTATGAGACAGCGAGCTGCGGCTCGCAAAGGGGGAAACCTGATGAAAAATAAAAAGCGTATGAGATTAAAGAACAAGCTGTTCGTTCTAATACTGTTTTCGATGATAATAACGCTCGTATGTATGGGAACAGCGTTCATTATACTCGCCGGAAGGATACAGAAACGAGGAGAAGAGTCGCTTTCCGACTTTTCCGGCAAAATGGTAAAAATATTCAGAGAGGATGAAAAACTATCTGAGCTTAATGATACCGGAAAGGAAGCCCGTCTTCTCGCTTACATAGCCCATGATTATTTAAGTCAGCCGACTTCTCAGGAATACTTTGAATGGTCATGCGATTTTACATACAAAGCCTATGTTGAGACCATGCATATATTCCCGGAGCTTCAAAATGACATAATATTCTTTTATTACGACGGCTATTTTTACAGTCCGACAGGCATCTACCGCGACGAATTCGAGAAGAAGATAAACGAGATATACGCGGACGAGCGCCGTATGAGCGAGGCAACTTTCGGGGATGCGGACGGCGTTTCGTGGGTGCTTGACAACGATATTGGTGATTCCTACATTGAGACCGATACCGGTCTGATATCGGTATACTTTGCATCAGCCGAACTCAGGAACGACTATAAAAAAGCTAAGGTAGGCATAATAAAGGAATGGAATAACAAGGAGTCGCTCGATACGCTCGCACAGGCTAACGTCTACGAGGCGAGCGATTCGGAGAAAAAGAATTACAATGCGGCTTTTCGTAAAGCTATGCTGTTTATGTTCGCGGCGGCGATCGCTGTAACGCTGCTCAGTCTGATATACACGAGAAAGATTTCGGAGTACGTTGCCGATCCTATTGAGCTTGAAAGAATAAAGGCTCAGAGGGAAAAGGAGGCTCTCGAGGAGACGAACAGGATGAAGACTACTTTCCTGTCCGACGTTTCTCATGAGCTGAAAACTCCGCTCGCCGCGATGTCCGGATATGCTCAGAACGCGGAAATGGATGTTGCTAACGGTGCAGACAGCGGTGAGGTGTGCGAAAAATTGCAGCGTATATCCTCCGAGGCAAACCGAATGGCTCTTATGGTGACGCAGATACTCGATGCGACACGCATTGAGGAGGGAAGAATGGTTCTTGAAAAGGAGTCGTGCGACCTCGATAGTATCGCTCGCGAGACTGCGGAAACGTATTTTGCGGTGCTCAACAAGAACAACAACCGCCTTGCGATAAGGATACCGCTCGAACTCCCGAAGGTCGATGCGGATGCTACCAAGATACAGAGAGTTTTCGTAAATCTTGTGTCGAACGCGATGAAGCATACTCATAATGGTATGATAATCATAAAGGCCGAAGAGGAGGAAGGCTTCGCAAAGGTAACCGTCAAGGATACCGGAAGTGGTATCTCTCCCGAGGACCTTCCGCATATCTGGGAGCGCTACTATAAGGGAAAGCACTCGGAGACAGGCACCGGACTCGGACTTTTCATATGCAGGTTCATAGTCGAATCCCACGGCGGAACGATACGAGCTGAAAGTGAGCTTGGAAAGGGAACGTCGTTCATATTCACTCTGCCGCTCGCAAAATGACATATTACTATTATAACGCATTTACTGCTTTTTGTCTACCGTTTTCGTGTAAGACGTCCTTGACGGAGAGATGAATGAGTTCGGTATGACTAAGTTTGAATAACCAAAATCTCCGAGGATAACATCCTCGGAGATACCATACATATTATCTGCGTTAAGAACACAATAGTCCGGTCTGGCTTATATATTACTGCCTTTCCGTTTCCTGCTGAGCAATAGGATTATGAAAGCAGGGACGGCTATTGCGGTTACATTCATATCGTCGCCGGTCTGTGGACTGTCGGTTGCGTTTGAAGTTGCAGCCACGGTCGTGGCGGAAGAAGTTGTGGTTTCGGTCCGGACAGACGGCGTGAATGTGTTTTTTGTCCTGACCTCATTATGGATGACGTCGTCGGTGGAGACGCTCATAAGGTCGAAGTTTACTTTGTCACCGTCCCGGTAGAAGAAGGTAAATTTTGAGGCGGCTGAACCTATCACAGTTGAAAGGTAGCCTGCATGGGCATAGGTGAATTTCAGCGGCTGGGAGCCATAGCTGGAGTCGGCGTATTTTATGGGGCTGATAAGAGTGTCGCCGTCTGTGAGGAACAGCTCCGCCTCGTATCTTGAGTGGTCGTGACCGAAAAGATAAACTATATCCATATCATATTTTTCGGCGTAGCTGTTTATAGTCCGGGCGAGCTCATAGGACATATCCACATTGTATGCATTTTCGCCTATCCATTTGCTGAGCTGATAATCATTTCTGTTTACGGATTCTGGCTGGACACCGAGAAGGTGCATACCTGAATGTGCGGATATTACAATGAGTTCGCCGTGGTAGTCCTCGGCAGCCTTTTTCAGGAAGCTGTCAACGTCTCCGATAACGGAATCGTAGCTGATATGTCGCTGTCCGTCTTTGATATGCACGGCGGCTTCGTAGTTGATTCCGTAGACAACTATTCCCTTGGCGCTGAGGCTGTTTCTACCGTTTTTCTCCACATCCGGGGAGCTGCCATTGAAAATGAGTCCACCGTCAGCAGTCAGGGTATCCTCCCCACCCAGTCCTGCGGCAGCTGACATGATAGAAGCCGCTTGTGCAGGATCGTGATTTCCTGCAACAAACACAGTATCGAGTCCGCCGAGATTTGATACTATCTGCGGGAAGTAACGCTTCAGAGCCACGTCAGTATCGGGCGTAGGACCGTTGATGAGGTCGCCGCTGCAAATAATAAGGGAAGGTATATAGCCGCCGGTTTTCTGTATGACCTTTTCTATGGCGTCACCGATAAGGCGATATTCCTCATGAACATCCGAGAAGGTAAGCACGGAGTCGGGGAGAACTCCCTTTGCGATAACAAATGCCGCTTCGGCAGACTTTTCACGGTAGTGGATACCGCTGTTGTCATGGGCTTCGATAATGCACCATACATGGTGAACACCGGCTGGTCTGCCGGTAAGAGTGTCCGCCTTGAAAGTGAGGGAGGAGCAGAACTGCTTTTCGCCGTCCACGAACCAGCTTATGCTGTCTATGCTGACGTCCGACGTTTCAACTGAAAACACGGGGGCAGCATATCCGCTGTCCTGTAATACGTAGCTTTCAGCGGCAGGCTGACCGGTGATACAGCGTTCGAGAGTATCACCGTTGGTATAAATACTCACCTCGGAAGCCAGTTTTTCATCGCCTGTGAGCAGGAAAGGATTCTCGCTGTCCTCGTCGTATTGCAGGTAATAGGAAGCATCCCCGATGTTATAGCGGAGAGTCGAACCGTAATGCTCCCAGTACATATCAGAGCCGGTACTGAAATTTATCTGCGGCTCCAGCTTGCCGTCGCTGTAAACAAGAGCGTATCTCCACGACGAAAGAGTTGAGATCTTAGGATAGGTGCTCGGTACGATAGTCTGCCGGTAATAATGCCAGACATAGTCATCTTCTTCGCCTTCTGAGAGTGTAAGGAGCTGCTCCTTTCCGGAAGGAGAATTCACAGTAATGACGTAATCATTATTGTCCTCGAAAGAGTTTACCTTGTACCATTTCTGTCCGTCATCAAGAGTCAGGACTTCGTCGTTTTCAACTGTGACCTCGGACGTTTTCAGGTGAGGCAAATCATCAGCCGCAGCTTCCAGCGGAAAAGTCCATAAGCAGACTGCTGCTGTTATAAGTAAAGCAGGTATTTTTTTTTTATTCATAAATGTTACCTTCTGCTTGTAAGAGTTATATTATATACTATTATATCACGTATGAGGAAATATTGCAATCCATTCGCATTTTGTTAGTCAGACAGTGTGCTCTGTGAAATATATGTTGCATTCAATTTCAAATTATGATACAATGAATAATATATTTTCCAATTTCATTTGAGGTGTTAGAAATGACTTTACAGCAATTGAAATATGTTATTATGATTGCAGAAACAGGCTCCATCACAACTGCCGCAGAACGCCTGTTTATTGCACAGCCAAGCCTTTCAAAGTCTGTTGCGGAGCTGGAAAAGGAAATGGGTATCAGTATTTTCAACAGAAGCAATCGCGGAGTGTATCTCTCCGAGGAGGGAACGAAATTCCTGTCCTATGCACGTCAGGTCGTGGAGCAGGCTGCTCTTCTCGAACGTGAATACAAATCTGCACCGCCGCCGAACAGAGCATTTGCGGTCTCATCTCAGCACTATGCCTTTGTGGTGAACGCTTTCGTGGAGCTGGTGCGTGAATACGGCAGAGACAAATACGAATTTACGCTCCGTGAATTAAAGACGGCTGAGATTATCGAGGATGTCCGTACTCACCGCAGCGACATAGGTGTGCTGTATCTGAGCAAATTCAACCGCGAGGTGATACGTCATATCCTGCAGAATGAGGAACTGAGATTTGAACCCCTGTTTCAGGCTGCACCTCATGTGTTCGTCAGCAGGTACAATCCGCTGGTGGGAAGAAAAACGGTAACTCTTGAGGACTTGAAGGATTTTCCACGTCTGACATACGATCAGGGGGTAAAGAATTCGTTTTATTTTGCAGAGGAACTGCATATCACGGCGGAAAGCCCGAAAAACATTGTGGTCTCGGACAGGGCAACGCTCTTTAATCTTCTTATCGGACTGGACGGATACACGATCTCTTCCGGAATCCTCAGCACTGATCTTAACGGCAGCAATATCGTTTCGATTCCGCTGGAAAGCGATGAGGTAATGGAAATAGGCTATATCATCACAACTGACAGACCTATGAATACGCTTACCCAGCGATATCTGGAACATCTGGAGAGATACATTTCTAATTACACACCTCTGATATAGCTTTTAGCTATGGTGCTCTACTGCTTTTTGGTATTAACACATTTCTGACCGGTATGATATAATGAGTTAGACAAATAACATACCGGAGGAATATGAAATGAATACAACGATAATCGGATACCCACGAATCGGCAGACTGCGTGAGCTGAAATTTGCAAGTGAGAAATATTTCCGCGGCGAGATCACAGCGGCGGAACTGGAAGCAGTTGCAAAAGAGATAAGGCAGTATAATCTGAAGCTCCAGAAGGAGAGCGGTCTGGATCTTATCCCGTCAAATGATTTCTCGTTCTATGACGGAGTGCTGGATACAGCCTTTTTGCTGAATGCGGTACCTGCAAGATATACAGAGCTTGGTCTTCCAGTACTGGATACCTATTTTGCTGCCGCAAGAGGCTATCAGGGCGAAAAGGGCGATGTTAAGGCGCTTGCCATGAAAAAGTGGTACAACACGAATTATCATTACATGGTGCCGGAAATAGACGATAACACTACAATATCTCTTGTGGGTACAAAGCCTTTCGATATGTTCGTTGAGGCACAGGCAAGTGGTGTGAAGACGAAGCCAGTTATAATTGGCGCATATACATTTCTGAAGCTTGCAAGATATAAGGGAAGCAAAACAGCTTTTGATTTTATAGACCAGACAGCATCTGCTTATGCGCTCATCCTTGAAAGATTTGATGCACTTGGCGCGGAGTGGATACAGTTTGATGAGCCCTCACTGGTCATGGATATGACGTCAGAGGACATCAGAATATTTGTGGCATTGTACGAGAAAATTCTGTCCCATAAGGGAAATGTCCGTGTGCTGGCTCAGACATATTTCGGTGACGTGCGCGACTGCTACAAGGAACTGTGCGGTCTTGACTTTGACGGAATCGGTCTGGATTTTGTTGAGGGAAAACGCTCGCTGTCTCTTGTAAAGGAAAACGGCTTCCCCAAGGATAAGGTGCTGTTTGCCGGCGTTGTGAACGGTAAAAACATCTGGCGCAACAATTACGCTGCAACTCTTTCCGTACTTGACGAGCTGAAAGAGCAGGCATCGGAGATAGTGCTGAATACGTCCTGTTCACTGCTTCACGTACCTTGCACGCTTGAAAACGAGACAAAGCTGGCAGAGAGCTATAAGAAGCACTTGGCATATGCAGAAGAAAAGCTCGCTGAACTTGCGGAGATAAAGAAGATAACGGCAGCTCTCGTTCCAAGAGAAACTAAGGAATTCATATGCAACGCCGCCTTGCATAGTGAAGTCCGTTCCGGCAGAAATGACGCTGTCAGAGAAAAGGTGGCAAAGCTCACCCCACAGGATTTTGTGAGACTTCCAGAATTTGCAGAGCGTGAGCGCATACAGAAGGACCGCTTTAAGCTTCCTCTCTTCCCCACAACTACTATCGGTTCATTTCCGCAGACTGTCGAGGTCAAGTTGAAGCGCAGCTTATTCCGCAAAGGAGAGATCTCAGCCAGCGAGTACGAGTTCTTCATTGAAAAGCAGATCGCAGAGTGCATCGCACTTCAGGAAAAAATAGGAATCGATGTTCTTGTACACGGTGAATTTGAGCGAAACGATATGGTGGAATATTTCGGAGAGTGTCTGGACGGTTACATCTTTACTGAAAAGGCATGGGTGCAGTCCTATGGCACTCGCTGTGTAAAGCCTCCGGTGATCTGGGGAGACATTTCCAGAGCCAAGCCGATGACGGTGAGCTGGTCTGTCTATGCCCAGAGCCTGACAGATAAGCCTGTAAAGGGAATGTTGACAGGTCCCGTGACTATTCTGAACTGGTCGTTCCCACGTGAGGATATTTCTCTGAAAGAGAGCGCATTACAGATAGCTCTGGCTATTCGTGAGGAGGTACTTGACCTTGAAGCGAATGGGATACGTATAATTCAGGTAGACGAAGCGGCACTGCGTGAAAAGCTTCCACTTCGCAAGGCTGATTGGCACGAGGATTATCTTGACTGGGCAATACCGGCATTTCGTTACGTTCACAGCGGAGTAAAGCCTGAAACTCAGGTACATACCCATATGTGTTACAGTGAATTCGCTGACATAATCCGTGACATTGACGATATGGATGCGGATGTCATCACCTTTGAGGCTTCACGTTCCGATCTGACGATTCTTGACGTACTGAAAGAAAACAACTTCCGCACGGAGGTCGGCCCCGGTGTTTACGACATACATTCGCCCCGTGTTCCGTCAAAGGATGAGATAATCAAGGCTATATGCAAGATGAGAGAACGTATACCGGCGGAGAAATTATGGGTAAATCCTGACTGCGGACTTAAAACAAGAGGATATGCGGAGACTGTTCCAAGCCTTCAGAATCTTGTGGACGCGGCAAAAGAGGTGCGCGATGAAAACAGCTGAATTATTTGAACAGAAAACGGTATTTTCACTGGAGGTATTCCCTCCGAAGCCTGATGCGGATGAAAGCGTGATATACCAGACACTTGAACAGCTCTCTGATATCAAGCCTGATTTTATCAGCGTAACTTATGGAGCAGGCGGAGGAAAAAACGGCAGCAAGACTATACAGATCGCATCTGATATCCAGCAAAAGTACGGTGTTGAAAGTGTTGCACATCTGCCGTGTATTGAACTGACCAGAGCTCAGGCGACGAATATTCTCAATCGTATGCAGGAACGCGGGATAGAGAATATACTTGCACTCCGGGGCGACCGTACTGCCGGCTCTGACGGCAAAGGCGATTTTAGACACGCCAGCGACCTGATCTCTTTTATAAAAGAGAATTATGATTTCAATATTCTTGCAGCCTGCTATCCGGAAGTGCATACGGAAAGTCCCAGCGCAGCCGACGACCTGAAATGGCTGAAATACAAAGTGGACTGCGGTGCGGATCATCTTATTTCGCAGCTTTTCCTTGATAATGAGTACTTCTACGATTTTTGCGATAATGCGAGAAGAGCAGGAATAACAGTGCCTATTGAGGCTGGTATCATGCCAGTGACAAACAAGCGTCAGATAGAGCGTATGGTAAAGCTGTGCGGTGTGGCATTGCCTAAGAAATTCGTCCGTGTTCTTGAGAAGTATGAGCACAATGAAACAGCACTGCGAGATGCAGGTATTGCCTATGCGATAGACCAGATCACAGATCTTATCGCAGATGGAGTTGACGGTATTCACCTTTATACAATGAATAATGCGTACATAGCGCACAGGATATTTGATGCCGTACAAAGCCTTATATTCGCTAACGTCTGCGCTGTATAAGGTGCACAGCAGTTGAATTGCAGTTATATATGTAATTGAGTTAAGGACGCGCAGCTGCGCGTCCTTTAAATTTTTCGATGAACTGTGTAAATGGATATTATAAGCTTGATTTATATTATCTATGCCAAGTTGTATTGTGCTATTTGTGAAAATCGGCAAGTTGTCTGCAAAAATAGTGACATTTGTAACTGCTGAAATGACAGGTGTCATCTTTACAATCGCACACAAATGTTATACTATATTACTTGAAAAGCTGTTGCGCCTAAGGCGATTGTTAATGCAAATACTTTTTGAGAGGTGAATTATATCAGCGGAAAGCATTTTGGTTTTTATTTTTCATTAAGGGTTGAATTGATATATTGATTCCTTAGGGTAACGGCGATTTAATAATTTTAAAAAGGGGTAATTAAAAATGAAAAAGTGTATTACAAGAAGCACTTCGTTAGTATTGGCTCTACTAATAATGATAACATTAATACCGTTTTCTGCCAAAAACAGTAATTCATTTGCTGTAAATACTAGCATGAATTATTGGGAACATAGCGAGCCTACAAGAACTCTGTACTATACTGGCGGTTCACAATTATATGGCGACGATGTTAAGTGGTTTCAGTGTGCTATAAACAACCTTGTATGCCAGGGCGATTGTAATGGAAGCTTTTTATATACGTCAAAGCTTGATGTAGATGGATATTTCGGTAATGCGTCAAAAACCGCTCTTCTTGCGTTTCAGAAGAAATATAACCTGACACAGGACGGCTATTTTGGACCATCTTCACTTAGTACGATGAGAAGCAAGTTGAGAGGATATCAGCCTCAGATACCAGTAACAACAGAGGCTACTCGTTATGTTGGTCCTTCTTCGGGTACGTTAACATACTATAATTCATCTGCGTACAGACTTGATCATAACAATAGTAGTATTGTATCTTCAATCAGTAAAGTTGGTAGTGGAAGTTTCAATATAAATATTAATGCAAATGATAATGGAGACAGATCCTGTACTATAAGTGTATACAATAGTTCAGGTAAGAAAATCTCAACGTTTACCATTTATCAGAATGGTGTAATAGTTAGGATTGAAAGAATTACCAGGAATGAAGATATGCAGCGCACTGGTGGTTCGCTGTATAAGTATTGTGTTTCTTCGTTAGGTCAAGATAAAATACGCTATAGAATTACGTCAAACAGAAAGGTGAATATAAAAATTCATGATATGTATGGTTCTTACATATGTAAAACTGTAGGATCAGATAGATTTGATACATCAGCTATCAGTCAGGATGTTGATGTATGGTTCCCTGATAATCCGACAACTTATGCAAGAGCACTCTGGGTTACTGCAAATGCAGGTAATAAGGTAGCATATGTTAACGGTAATTCTAATTCTCATGAATCATATTATCAACCGCTCAAAAAGAATTACGTTAATGGTTCAAACCAAGATGCGCCACTCGGAACGATTTATTACAGAGGTTACGGATATAAAATAGTAACACAAGACGATCTTCCACCTGATGGTTTGACAACAGTATTGGATAAGACAACCGAATGCACATCCTTTGATCTTAGTCAATTTGCAAGCCTTGAATTAGAGGGTGAAGATTATCATTCTGGAAAGGTGCTGGGATGGGGTACACTATTTCAGGTTATGGGTTCAGCTGCAAGTAGTTTCTATAAAGTTAAAGTAAATGTAACTCTATATACCAGTAAGAGCAATATTAGATATGCTACCATTTTAATAGCGGATACTGCATTGCAGAATCAGCTTCAGAATAAAGCTGGCTATACACTTCCATTCGTTAATATGGATGATGGTAGAAAAATGCAATTATTTTTGGATACGGGACATAGAACCTTTTTTTATCAATACGCTGGGTATATTAATTGTAGTGGCAAACTATGTATTGCATTTCGTGGCCTTGCACAAGATAAAATGAAAATTCGATCTGGATCCACAACGACAACAATGCCGTGGTTTGCTTATGGATATGATCGTAAGCATACATCTCCATTCGAGACAATGCAGGCACCTGATGAATACAAAGAGTTATTTAATCTAGCGATTGATGCTATGTGGTAAATTGCTCAGGTTTAATATCAGAAATCAGTGTATATCTTTTGTTCAGTATTAAGGCAAATAATTCCTTGAAAATGCAAGTTGTATAGTAATTACAAAACTAAATGGAATTAAACAAAGGACGCGCAGTAGCGCGTCCTTTGTTGTTACTTATCCTTTCTGTGTACCGTATCAAAGATATAGACTACAGCTGTGACTGCGAAAAGTGTTCCGCCTGCCACCCAGTACCATTTCAGGAGTCTGTTGTCAGTGCCGTATATCTCAATAGCTCCCTTAGCCGCCGAGCCTACCGCAAGAGTGATCGCGGACATTTCAAGGGGGAGGATGAAACGCCCCTCCAGTACTTTTTCACGGGTGCCTGTGAATAGGAGAAATATTCCGGTGAGCATGGGAGGTACAAAGGCGTATATCATGCTGTTGGAGTACACTCCGAAGCTGAAATGCTCGTATACTGCACCGAACAGCACAAAAAACGCTGCAATGGACAGGTCAATCAACGAGTGGCGCAGGAAACGCCTGTGTCGGGTGTCAATAGCCGATGTAGACAATGTCGCTCACGCTCCTCTCCTTGATAGATCTGCCGTTGGTAGTGGGCTTGTTGATGACCTTGCCGTTGAAATACATGGAGGACGAACCGCCGCCGTCCAGATTGTAGGCGGTATTAACGCCGAGCCCCTCCATGAACTGAGCAAGCTCGAAAAGTGAAAGCCCCTCGCTTTCGCTGGTCCTGCCGTCGGACACTACAAAGACGTAGTGGAGCTCATCGATAATGCCAATAGCTGTTCTGGGATTGCTCGCCATAGCTTTGCCCACCTCGTCCTTTTCGCTTACGGAAACGCTGCCGTCCTCCACAAGAGCCGGACCGAAGGAGAAAGCCTGCCATACGCCCTCGTCCACGAGCTCCTGAGCGTTCTTTTCTTTGCTGTTGGTTATAGCGAAGCTGCCGTCGGCGTATATGCAGAGCACGTCTGCGGATGAGTCTCCGGATGAGCGGTAGAGAATGCCGTTCCTGATGACGTAGCCGCTCTCACGGGCACCGTAGAAGTCGCCGTTCACAGCGAATACTGCGTTTTTGTCCTCAGCGATAGAGGAGGTCTTGTCCTTGATGTTCCTGCCGTAGCTGTCGTTGGCAAAGGCAGTCTTGAGGTACTGCGCGGAGCTGAGCTGCACGTCTGCCACATATATGGCGGTGGCATGGGCATTGTATTCTTTCAGCTCAATGCTGATATTCTCGTCCTTGTAGGAGTTTTCCGTGGACAGCGTTTCGGTGACTGCCGCTGTGCCGCTTTCTGTCCCCGACTGTATATTCTCGGTGGGAGCCTGACTCTCGAACAGAGACATATTCATTTTATCAGCATCCGAGTCTATCACCCGCGGCAGAACAAAGGTATCGAGCATAACATATGTGGTGAAGCCGACCAGTGTTGCGGCATAGGCTATCCAGCTGATAATGCTCTTTTTCTTAGCCATTTACGGAACTCTCCTTTGTCTTTTTGCTGAAAATAAAGCAGTGCTGTGCTGCCCAGCTGAGTGTGAACATGGTTATTTCGGTTATGAGCTTCGCGGAGTAGCGGTTCAGGGGAGTCGCCGCCACCAGCAGATTCAGCAGGGCGGTGTTGCAGACCAGCACCATTGCCGCAAGGGCGAAATACTGCACAGCGGACTTCTTCGCGGAGCTGCTGCCCCTGAACACGAAGCGCTTGTTGAGGTTGTAATTAGCTGTTGCGCTCAGAATCCTAGCTGATATATTCGAGACGGAAACCGAGCCGCAAAGAGCTGAGAACAGGCAGAACAGCGTGTAGTCTATACCGAAGCAGAGCAGGGAAGAGGCTGAGAATTTCAGTATCTCCTTGTATATCCTGTAAGAATCATGTACCGTGTCGAAGTGGGAGGACTCGTTTTTGCCGATATATATAGTCTCGATAGGTATCTCTGTAATGGTCATGTTCTGCTTCACGCAGTTCATGAGCACGTTCATCTCATACTCGTACCTGTCTCCGGAAACAGCGAGCATCCTGCCGATACTTCGGTGAGTGAAGGCGCGGAGCCCGGTCTGCGTATCGTAGACCTTTGCGCCTGAGGCTATCCTGAACACGAACCTTGTGACAGTGTTGCCGAAAATGCTCCTGAGAGGGACTCTGCCCTTGAATTCGCGACTTCCGAGAATAAGTGAATCTGGTTCGTTACAGGCTTGCTCTATTATTCTTTCAGCGTCCTCGACCTTGTGCTGACCGTCTGCGTCCATAGTCACGACTGCGTAGGGAGGCTGAAAGTTCTCGCTGATATAGCTGAGACCGGTACGCAGAGCAGCACCTTTTCCGTGGTTGTGGATGTGTACAAGGACATCCGCCTTATCGCTGACAGCCTCAAAGATATGCCTGTAACTGCTGCCGCTGCCGTCGTTCAAGATGATGACCTTGAAGCCTCTGCCTATCAGCTCCTCGGTAATGCCTATAAGTCTTTCGTCGGGACAGTATGCCGGTATGAGTGCGTATCTTTCGTATTTCATAGTAACGCCGCCTTCCGATGTAATACATTGACTGTGACTGTATTACCTTGATTTGCCATTATTATAAAGGCGGATTCTTAAAATAGTCTTAGATTTCGGCGATTCCACGCACTTTTCATCTTTCTCACACAAGATGTTCATTCTTATATAAGAAAAAGCCGCTGAGGGTAACTTCCCTCAGCGGCGTAGTTTATGAGTAGTTGTCAAAGTCGGATTCGCTGTACATAATCTTATCGTTTATGAAGAGATACGTGACACAGCCGGCGAAAGCTCCGATAGTGTTGTGCATGATGTCATCGGATTCAAACAGTCCTCGACCGGTGTAATACTGGGTGAATTCTATAAATCCGGAAAATGCAAAGCCGGTCATGGTGGTTAGGGTTACGCTCCTGAATTTATCAGATATTGTGGGGAGCAGGAAACCGAGGGGGAAGAGCATGACCAGATTTCCGCCTATTTGTCCCGACCAGTACGAGTAGTTCCTGCTTTGCATCATGGAGCGGAATTCCCATAGCGGTCTCAGCACGTGGCGGCGCATTCCCACCGTTCTGTCTATCAGTGTCATATTCAGCACGCAGTACAGGTAAAACAGCAGAGTTACCGCGCAGATGAGCTTTACTAAAAGCTCAGAGCCGCTGAGCTTTTTGCGGTCGTATGAAGTTCTTGGCATATTACTCAGCCTCCTTTGCATATGTTGCCTATACTATTATATTATATCACATATTCTGGAAAAATGCAAGCCGGGCAATGCCCGGCTAACATATTGCGTTATGTTACTATCTCTTTTCTCATGTGGGCAAGGTCGAATGCATCAAGCTTTTTGTTGCTGTTGAAGTCGCCAGCCTCCCAGTCAGTGAGTTTTGAATCTGGCTTGCCGAGGAGCCACTTCTGGAGAAGTACCAGGTCGGCGGCATTGCACTCGCCATCCTCGTTTACATCGCCGCGGACGGCTTTCTTCTCGCCGAAGCTTGCGGTAATGGTCATAGCTTCACCGAGAGTCACCGTGACTGTTCGCTCATTGCCGGTTATACCGCCGCTCCAGCCGGTGAAGGAGGCTCCCTTGTCGGGGACGGCTGTCAGAGTAACAGGACAGTCAGCCGGGTATTCGCCGCTCCAGCCGTTGGAAGTATCAGGGGTTATGGAGTTTATCTTTATCTTTCCGCTGCCGGAGGTCTTGAGAGTGATTTTCTGCATTGTGGATGACAGTCCAAGGTAGTTTCGCATATCCTCAAGAGTGTATTTTTTGCGTTCACTGAAGAACTGCTTAATCTGGGGGAGAGTCTTTGTCTTGTACTGCTCGCGGTTGTAGGCGAGATTGTCCTCCTTGGAGCCGCCGAAGAATCCCCACCAGCGTACAGTTGTCTGAGCGAGGGGGTCGGTGTAATCCCTGCTGTACAAATCCGCCAGCGCATTTGCCTTTTCGGGAGTGAGTATCTCGTTTGCATAATCACAGTACACATTTGCGAACCTGCTGCGGAAGTCCTTGTTTTTCAGGAGGTTGAGGAAAAGATTTGTGGGAGCACATTTTTCGTATTTGTCGATGTCCTCCATGTGGCGGAAGCTGTCGTAGGCATAGCCTTCGACACCGCCGAAATCAGCGTAGGTCTTTCCCATGGTGTAGTCATAATCGAAGGAGATGAAACGCCACTTACCGTCGCTGTACGGGTTGTCTTCAATGACCTCGCCAGTATTGCGCCACATAGCGCAGTTGCGGTTGGGCCAGTCGTAGGTGCCAAGGTAGAGACCGGCTGCATAGTGGTCGATGAAGCTGTCGATGTCGATGAAATCGCAGACAGCCTTGTAGTTTGCCTCGTTGGTAAGGTCGAGCTTGGAGTATTTTTCGGCAAAGCTGTTGAAGCTGTCAATCTCCTCCTGAGGACCTTCTTCCAGTTCGCCGTTCTTTATCATGGCGACATCTTTTTTGTCGATGCCGTAGTTGGATTCAATGTAGTAGTCGGAGAGCTTTTCTATCATTTCGTAGAGCCCCCAGTATTCGCCATTGATGAAAACAGCACAGCTCTGCATACTCTGAGTTGCGAGTTTTTCTCTGTCTCCGATGAGTTTCTGTGCAAAGCCGTCGCGGAGACGACCTTCCTCGCCCACTGCTCTGAGGGAGATAGAATCATATTTTTCGATGAGGTTACCCTGCCAGTCGTAGTTGTCGGGGAGGACGGGGTATTCCAGCTTTGATGCGCCGTAGTCGCTCCTTGCATAGAGGTGGAAGCTCTTCTGAGAGGTGTTGCGCGTGGAAGCTCCCTTTATGCGGATGCCCATATTCTGCTCCACGATATTTTTACCGTCGCGGAAAATGGTAATGGTAGCTTCGCGCTCCCAGTCCTTTCCGTGGAAGAAAAAGTTTGCAATATTATCGGTGTCCCAGACGCTCTTTTTAGGATCGTAGGAGGGACTGTTCTTCCATTTCAGATACTGATTTCCGGTCACATAGATACCCTTGTCGGGATCGAACAGGTTATCAGGATCGGTCACGAGAGATACCACTGTCATGTTCTTGTACTGAGCAAGATTGCTGCTTGTGACGAAGTAAGTCTGGCTTACGACCTTGCTGAATGTGCCGTCAGCATTCTTAGCTGCCGCACGGACAACAGTTGCCTTATCCACGTTGAATGTGGGCTTCTGGTAGCCGGTGCCTCTTGAAATTGAAGTGGCAGAATTCTCGTCCTCGGAGCAGCTGCTGTACAGATTGGGCTCGCTGGTGCGGTCTTTGACTGTTATGGCGGAGGAATACTTCTGGGCGGTAGATGAATTTGTGGGATCGCTGCCGTCAATTGTGTAGTAGACGGAGTCGTTTTTGCCGGAGGAAAGTGTCAGGGAGAAGTCTGTACCATAGAAGCCAGAAGGCGCAGAGAAAGTCGGTGCTGAAACTGCTACTGCGTTTGCCTTAGCCGGTGTGGGGGACATTATCTCGAATGTGTCACTTCCGTCGGGAGTTCTGCCGTAGCTGACATCTGTTCCCAGTGTAGGCAGCTCTACCTGCTGGAGCACCTTGCCGTCGGGACTGGAAAGCACAATGGTGTCACCGTTCTTGCTGATAGCGAATCCGGTGTGGAGCTCCGCTGCGGTGGACTCCTGCTTTGAAGCGAATACCACCATGTGCTCTCCGGCTTTTAGCTGTGTACCTTCCGGAAAGGTGAAAAGCTTCGTATCTTCGGTGCTGTCGGATAATCCGTAGCCGGAAATATCGACGCTCGAACTGCCGGAATTGTACAGCTCTATCCAGTCGGAGTATTTGCCGTAGCTGTCGGCAAGGCAGGTCTTGTTCTGTGAGCAGACCTCGTTTATACATACGGTCGGCTCGGCGGCGCAGACGATCTCAAAGCCCTCCAATGGACTTGCAGACACAGTCAGAGTGCCTGCCATTATCGCTGCAGTAAATCTTAGTTTCTTTTTCACAATGGACCCCTCTCTTACATTGTTGAAATATGGTTTACCTCGGCTTATAGCCGTTCTTCGTTAACACTGCATTTTATTTGAATCTGTTCAACCTTGTTAGTTTCTTCATCATAATAGATGGTAATGCGTTCTTTTCCGCTTTTGCTCAGGTAGTAATTAGCGACCTCGTCCGTGTCATAGGGCTTCCCGAAAACCTTTTCAGCGTCCTCCATGGAAGAGCCTTCTCCGATGCCTTGTACATAGAGAGTAGGAGCGAATGCAATGCTTGAACACTTGACACTGCTGTTGTAATCGTCTGCCTTTACTCCATAAAAGTATACCATACATATCATTGTATTGGTGTATTCACCGGGCTTATCAACTGAACCGTAGCACATATTTTCTCCGAACAGGTCATCGTTGATCTTACTCATTATGTAGTCCTTGCCAAGATCGTTCGCTGAAAAGGGAAAGTCTATTCTATTTCCGTCGAGAGTTATGTCCTGCTTTACGGTATCCCAGTCGAAACCGTCCGATGATGAAGTGCTGCCGACAGCGGAGGTGGACTGGCTTTCCGAAACGGATGATTCCTTCTTATTGCTTCCGCAGCCGGACAGAACACCGGAAGCCAATAACATGCACAGTGCGGCACATAAAATTTGTTTTTTCATTTTCTCTCCTTGCAGTATTGCTTTAATTGGTGTATTTATCAGTGCTAAGGCAATTATACCCGATATTCCGCCCATTGTCAAGGAAAATCTCACACCTGCGCCCGGTGCTGGAGAGGGGCTGCTAGAGGGAAAGTCAATATCATCCTGCGGAGGGAACTCGCTGGCAGAAAAATGATAAAAAGCTATTTACAATTACTCCCGGAAATGCTATAATATAGGCAAATAGAGGCTGGGTGCCATGTGCTGGAAATTGTTTACAGAATATTCACAATTTGCACCGCACTTTTTACCATGCTGATACGTTAATGCTTATAACCGAATACCGAGTGGACGGTAAGTATCATTATTTTTACGGGGAGGGTTTTGAAATGAATACACTGAAAAGATTTATCGCAGTTGCCGCTGCGCTTACACTCACAACGACCGGCACAAGTGTGCTGGGAGTTGGCACAAATATTCGCAGCGACATGAAGGCTTCTGCCGCAGTACAGAAGATCCCGGGCTGGGTGCCCTATGATTTCAACAGCGCATTGAATTTTGCCAACACCTATGGCAGTACGCTGGTAAAGAACGACCTTGCCTGTCTGGTGCTTAAGGTGAGCGATTCGGAGAATGCTTATCTGGACATCAGCTATTCAGGCACAGCCGCAGAGACTATTGATGACGAGATAGTTTTCAACGAGAAGTTTTATTTTGAGGAGCTTGTACCGGCACCGGGCAACGAGGACGTTATCAGGTATTCTTCGGTCACTGGTCCGGGTTACCATTATCAGGTATATGTTTATGATACAAAGAGTTTCTCCACCCTCGATGTGACTGTCAAGACCGGTCAGATAATAAAGGGCGAGCCTCAGGTCACTAAGAGCACAACATATACTTTCGCAAGGAATGGCATAAACGGCGGTGTCGCCATGACACAGGATGACATTTTCGGCTGGCTGCCTGACAGCATCACCGAATTCAATGCCTATGTAAAGGAGAACGGCAAAGTCTCCACTCACGGCGAGTATCTGATATACTGCGGAGAGGTGAGCCCTTCTACCGGAGAAAGTCTTGATGTTGCACAGAACGGAACTGCAAAGCTGGAAGAGGTAATGAGCTTCTATGCTGATGAACAGGAGACCTTTCCTCGTGACGGCGGCGCTAATAACATCGTCAAGGTGTATAAGGCGAAGAGTGCCGGTAGTGTTGATGTAGCTTTCAGAAACGTACTTTATGATGACACTGTTATTTGTGAAACCAAAAGAAATATCACAGTTGACAAGGACCTTATCCCCCTTATCAACACTGATGACCTGCCGGACTGGGTGCCTCAGGATTTTTACAGCGCGGTAAAATTCGACTATGCTCACGGCACCACTTATGCTGCTGACGGATATGTATGCATAGTCCACAGGATATACGGTGATACCGGAAAGTGGAAAACATATTGTCGCCAGAAGGACAATAGCACCAGTCTTGCTCCCAACTATGTGGATACAGAGCCTGTGTTCAAAAAGGATTTCGTTTCTGATGATAAGATCGGAATGTACGGTGATGTTACATATGCTGTGGAGGTCTATAAGCCCGTAGAAAACGGTAATCTTAAGATCACTCTTGATTTCAGGGGAACCGGTTCCATGAGCGATAAGCTTTTTGATTTTGACATCAAAGATGGCGTTATCACCGAGACAGATATGTACGGCTGGCTGCCCGACAGTGTTACTGAGGCAACTGACTTCATACAGAAGAACGGCGATGTCTCTGTCCACGGCGAATACGCCGTATACTGCGGAGAGATACCCATATCAGCAAACTATGACATCAATATTCATTGTGACGGCACAACATGGCTGGTACAGGACGAATACTATTCAGTGAACAGACTGGACGATGCTCCCGGTACTCCAACTATGACCGTAGTGCTGTACAAGGCAAAGAAAAAGGGCGATACGACTGTTACCTTCAGCGTTGAGTCAAAGAATGAGGAAAACAAGGGTACTCCTGCTTTTGATCCTATCGAAAAGACATTCAGAATCGATAACGACCTCAATATCAAGATCATAGACAAGGAGGACAAAACTCCTCTTATCAAGGGCGACTCCAATTACGACGGCAGTCTGGGCATTGCGGATGTTGTTGCCCTCCAGCAGTATCTGCTTGGCAATTACCCCTTCATTAATTTTGAGAACTCCGACATGAACGGAGATGGCAGAGTGAATGCTTTCGATCTTGTGCTCCTTAAGCGCATGACCTTCGATAAGACCTCCAAGTTCGTTTCGGAGTCTGAGCCGCTCATAGCAGTTGTTTACGAGAATCACGCTTGGGGCGCAGCTCAGCAGATCACTCTTTATGACCAGAACGGTAAGCCTTACCGCGGTGTCTATGTTCCAAGAACGACTGGCGAGTCTGATTCCGACATAGAAAAGAACTGGGGAAAAGGCACGGCAGCCTACGATAAGCTTATTGATTTCAGAGAGGGCGAAGGCTGGTACGAGCAGCTCCTCGCCATAATGAAGGACGAGGAAAAATACGCCGGCGGCATTGATCCCTTTGACAGACTTCCTGACGAGGTAGTATATGATAGCAGGGAGCTCGTCAAGAAGATAGACAGTATCAAGGAATCCAAGTGGGGACGAAGCATAAGTGTAATGTGCGACGGCGGATACAACAGCGTCTATATTTTCGGAAAATCCGAGGGCAAGCCTGCGGTAGTGGAGATCTGTGCGACCGGTGACAGTGATAACATAAGATACAATGCGGATGTGCATGAATTCATCAAGACTCTTATCCAGAACGATTGCATAAGATTTAATACTGATTACCATATTCTTATGGAAGAGGACGTCGTTTTAGAATGATACAGCGAAGCCGGGGCATTGCCCCGGCTTTTTGCAGTGTTCAGTCTCTTTTGAAAATATCCCTTGTATAGACCTTTTCTGCCACATCGAATCGTACACAGCGATATGAGGGACAGTGGTGATAGTATGCGTATCATCTTCCGAGTCGGGAGGAAACTTGAACAGAGAGCTTTCCAGTATTATTCAGTCGGAAAGAGTGCATAAACAGTTGACAAATGTCAGATTAGCGTATATAATAATCATATGCACTTGGCTTAATATTCATATGTGTGTTTATCTGAATTTGTGTGAACATACAAATTCACGTGCGCGAATTTGTATATACTTGACAAGAGCCATGTAAATGTATTATAATGTATCTTAAATAGACTCTTCCTGCCACATTTGTGTGTGATGCCTTTGAATGTGTATCAATATTGGCATATTAAATTTGAGCGCAGGAAAAATACGGAATTGAAAGAATATGTGTTCTTAGCAGGATATGGGGATTGAAGCTGGAGAGCATATATGAGATGGTTTATATGGCACAGCTGAACGTAAGCTGTGCTAAATCAGCGAGGTGTGGGAAAAATGGGTAGAAACACGATCCATGCAAAAAGAACGATGATAATAGGTGCCGGCGTAGCTGGTCAGATGCTTATCAGCGAGATCATCAATGCTCAGCAGTCTCCGTATGAGGGAGACAAATATGCTGCACAGTTTGAGCCTGTCTGCATAATTGATAACGATCCTGACAAGCTTAATACTGAGATAATGGGAGTAAGAGTAGTAGGAAATGCTTCTGATATTCCAAATTTTGCCAAAAAATTCAGTATCGAGCAGATAATACTGGCGATACCTTCACTTCCGGAAGACAGACGTAAGCTTATCATCGATCTCTGTAACGAGACAAAGCTTCCTCTGAAGATCATTCCTTTCATAGGAACACTTATCCTTGAGGATAATGCAAGTCTTCTCAAGCAGGTGCGTGATATAAAGACCGAGGAGCTTCTCGGCCGCGATCCTGTGACTTTTAACAACAAGAACATCAAGGCTTTTGTACATAACAAAGTCTGCATGGTAACTGGCGGAGGCGGTTCTATCGGTTCTGAGCTTGTACGTCAGATTTCCAAATACGATCCTAAGCAGATAATCATTGTTGACATCTATGAGAACAACGCATATGAGATACAGCAGGAGCTTATCATGGAATACGGTGAGTCCCTGAACCTTGTTGCTCTTATTGCGTCTGTCCGCGATTATTACCGCATGAACCAGATATTTGAGCGCTACAAGCCGGATGTTGTGTTCCATGCGGCGGCTCACAAGCACGTCCCCCTTATGGAGAGCTCTCCTATGGAAGCCATAAAGAACAATGTTGTGGGCACATTCAATGTTGCCACACTTGCTCAGTTCCATAAGGTCAAGAAGTTTGTCATGATCTCAACTGATAAGGCTGTAAATCCGACCAACGCTATGGGAGCTTCCAAGCGCTGCTGTGAGATGATAGTGCAGTACCTTGCTCAGCAGAAGGGCAATTGCTGTACAGAATTCGTTGCAACAAGGTTTGGCAACGTCCTTGGTTCTAACGGTTCAGTTATCCCGATATTCAAGAAGCAGATCGAGCAGGGCAAGCCTGTTACAGTCACTCACCCTGATATTATACGCTACTTTATGACCATTCCTGAGGCTGTTAGCCTTGTTATGGAGGCAGCTGCAATGGCTAAGGGCGGTGAGATATTCGTCCTTGACATGGGCAAGCCCGTTAAGATAGTTACTCTTGCTGAAAACCTCATCCGTATGTATGGCAAGGAGCCGTATGTGGATGTTCCGATTCGCTTCACAGGACTCCGTCCCGGCGAAAAGATAAAGGAAGAGCTCCTTATGCAGGAAGAGGGCTTGAAGAAGACATCCAACAAGCTCATTTACATCGGCAAGCAGATAGAGATCGACGAGGATAACTTCATAACAGAATTAAGATCGCTCCGTGATGCTGCGCTTGAAAATGATGAAGAAACTGCTATCAGAGCTCTTCACAAGATAGTGCCCACATTCATTACCCCTGAAGAATTCAACAAGACTGTTCTTCAGAAAGCATAAAAGAAAAAGACCTCCTGTCGGATAAGGACGCAATTATCTTATGCGGCAGGAGGTTATAGTGTATATTGCTAAATAGGAAAAATTATACAAGGAGAAACAACTATGTGCGGAATCGTAGGATTTACAGGAACTAAACAGGCAGCCCCCATTCTTCTGGACGGTCTGTCGAAGCTGGAATACAGAGGCTATGACTCAGCCGGTATCGCTGTCCGTGACGGCGAGAAGCCTGCCGAGGTCATAAAGGAAAAAGGCAAGCTCAAAGTGCTTGCAGACATGACCAATCAGGGCAAGGCTGTCAAGGGTACTTGCGGAATCGGTCATACGCGCTGGGCTACTCACGGCGAGCCTTCCGCTGTAAACGCTCACCCCCACTCTTCCGACGACGGCAATGTAATCGGCGTTCACAACGGTATCATTGAGAATTATCAGGAGCAGCGCGAGAAGCTTATCAAGAAGGGTTATGAGTTCAAATCGCAGACTGATACTGAAGTCGCTGTAAAGCTCATTGACTACTACTACAAGAAGTATTCATGCACTCCCGTGGAGGCTATCGCCCGTGCAATGGTACGTATCCGCGGCTCTTATGCGCTCTGCATTATGTTCAAGGACTTCCCCGGCGAGATTTACTGCGCCCGCAAGGACAGCCCCATGATAATCGGTATCGCTGACGGCGAAAGCTACGTTGCTTCGGACGTTCCGGCTATCCTCAAATATACAAGAAATGTTTACTATATCGGCAACATGGAAATCGCAAAGCTCGAAAGGGGCGCCGTTACCTTCTACAACATCGACAGCGAGGTCATCGAAAAGCCTCTTGTTGAGATAAAGTGGGACGCTGAGTCCGCAGAGAAGGGCGGCTACGAGCACTTCATGCTCAAGGAGATTCACGAGCAGCCCAAGGTAATCCGCGACACTATCAACTCCGTTGTTACTGCCGGAAAGGTTCACTTCGATTCTGTCAACCTCACAGACGACGAAATGAAGAGCATTGACCAGATCTACATTGTCGCTTGTGGTTCTGCATATCACGTTGGTATGGACTTACAGTACGTCATCGAGTCCCTGACATCCTTACAGGTACGTGTGGAGCTTGCTTCTGAGTTCCGTTACCGCGATATGACACTGAAGAAGAACAGCATGGTCATCGTTATTTCCCAGTCCGGAGAGACCGCCGATACTCTTGCGGCTCTTAGAATGGCTAAGGATAATGGCGTAAAGACTCTTGGTATCGTGAACGTTGTAGGTTCTTCTATTGCAAGAGAAGCTGACAATGTGTTCTATACACTTGCAGGTCCTGAGATCTCCGTTGCTACCACAAAGGCTTACAGCACACAGCTGGTTGCCGGTTATCTCCTTGCACTCCAGTTTGCTAAGGCAAGAGAGGAAATAACAGAGGAGCGCTACAATGAGCTCCTCGCTGAGATAAACACTATCCCTGAGAAGGTGGAGAAGATTCTCGAAAATAAGGAGCGCCTCCAGTGGTACAGCAACAAGCTCATTAACATCACAGACTCCTTCTTCATCGGCCGTGGTATCGACTACGCTATCGGTATGGAGGGCAGCCTTAAGCTCAAGGAGATAAGCTACATCCACTCCGAGGCTTACGCTGCCGGCGAGCTCAAGCACGGTCCTATCAGCCTTATCGAGGACGGCACTATCGTGCTCTCAGTCGTTACACAGACCAAGCTCATAGAGAAGACTATCAGCAACATGGTCGAGGTCAAGAGCCGCGGTGCCAAAGTAATGGCAGTTACTACAGCCGGCAATTACTTCCTTGAGGACACAGCTGAGTTCGTATGCTATGTTCCCCAGATCGAGCCTCTCTTTGCAGGAAGTCTGTCAGTAGTACCGCTTCAGCTTATCAGCTACTATGTATCTATCGGCAAGGGCTTTGATGTTGACAAGCCGAGAAACCTTGCAAAATCTGTTACAGTTGAATGATTATAAAACGCAGAATGGGCTCCGCAGGTTGGAGCCCATTTTTGTTGCAGTCAGAAGTAGAATGAATAGACCTATCTGCTCCCAAGGTTCATAAGCAGTAGCTTCTCGACGTTCGGGAACAGTTCTTCTTTCCCTGACAGGAAGAAAACTACCCTGCATTTTTTATTGTTTGTCTTTGAAAGGAGCAGGCTCGTCAGCTCGGTACGGTCGTATTCAGCCTGCTCCTCGTTGGTCATCCAGACTTCGATGAAACCGGCTTTTTTATTGTCAATTATTTCCAAAGCATTTTCCTCCGTTATAATGGATTATTGACGTTTCCAAAAGATAATATACAAGGTGTTGTACAACAGTTGTACAGCGCCTTTTCCTTTTTGAAAACTCAGCATTATTTGCTTCAAAAATAAGTGGAAGTGTTTGGGGCTTTTTATTATTCCTGTTTTTCCTCAAAATCTGTACTATATGATAATTTCGTAATACGATTGTTCTTATACTTATTTCCTGCAATATATATGCAATTACAAAACAGAGATGTTATCAGGATTAGTCTAGAGACAGTTTACGGAATAATAATTATACAGGAGGGATCATTATGAAAGATCCAAAAGAGCCAAAGGTACAGTTACCAATCAAGGTATCGAAATCTCTGTTTAATGAGATCGATGCAGAAGCAAAGGCAAAGGGAGTTCCCAGAACGGAAATAGCTGAGTACAGGCTCAAGCATTATCCGATACCGCTGACACCTGCTCTTATGGTTGAGTTACAGAATTCAGCCAACAAGAAGTATGAGGAACTCAAACCCGATATGCCGGAAGAGGCTGTCAGAATTCAGAAGGAGGTCTTGAAGTTATGGAAACGTTTAAAGTGATAAAGCATACTACCGGTGACGATATGTGTCTCAGGAATGTTATAAACTACCCGATAGGTAAGGATCAGGTGCTTAAGGAAGGCTTTGGCATTGATGCGAATAACACAAGTGCGGCGACAACACAGTATGAGGCAGTAACGGAGTTTTTCGGTAATGAGAATAAGACTCGCGTGTTCCACTACATGGCAGCTTTCACTGACAAGACTGCTCCTACCGCCGAAAAGGCAATGGAACTTACAAAAGAGATATTCGCTGATATTACTGACGATCATCTTGCTGCAATAGGAGTTCATAATAAAGAGCGTGAAGGCGGCAGCTACCATAGCCATACAGCGGTGTGTCCGACAAACATACATGATGGCAGTATGCTTTATGGTGACAACGATACTAACTACGCTCTGGCTCAGCGCATGGCTGACGTTACAGGTGAACCGGTCAAGCTGGTCGTTAGATCTGATAAGGGCAAAGACTGGGAGTGCCCGGTGATCTTTACTCCGAAGACGGATGATACCGAAGAGTAAGCCGTACATAAAGGAACACAAATAATTTACAAAAAGGACTTTTTTTCTGAATGCGGCGTGTGATATAATTATAGTAGTAATTAAAATGTCCGGATATTATGGTGGGGCGACGAGCCCCATCATAATAAATAATCCTTACAAAAGTATACATATAGTACTATTACGGCCGTGCAAAATTGTATACTGTGTAATAGGTACTAAAATCAAATTTTACAAAAATATTAAAAATTTCTGCATTTGGAATGCTGTGATTCGAAGCGGTTTATAAGCAACAGTGGGTATTTACTAATATTATGGCATACAACTTTAGATGCGCTGTTATTATCTGCATTCCAAAATTAGAAAAATATCAAATATTTGTAATTTAAAACGAGTTGTTATTTGATAAATCATAGGTTTTAAAGGAGGTCATATTATGCCTTGGTTTTACGATCAGTATACTAATAGCCGGGGTGAAAATCCCGAATACCAACCGCAAGTGCTCCCTCGAGTTTCACCTTATCAGCAGACTAGTATGAACTTTCAGCAGTATTATGAAAAGAATAATCTTATTCTCGAATTTACAACTAAGAGTGGAAAATACATTAGTCTTCCAATGGAGAATAAATGTGTTTTTGAGGAGTATAGAGAGACAGTTCATCGGAAAAAGAATGATTACGGTGAAACTGTCAGAACTCAAAAACAGAATGCAACAATTATCGATATCTGCAGTTTCATTTGTATTGTAAATGCAGTGTATTATTTAAACTCGGATTCAAGTAAAGAGAATTTTTATTTCGTATCCTATTTCTCATACCGAATGGGATTGATGGAAACTGCGACAATCTCTGAATCAAAATACAATAGTAAGACACTGTACTCGGCGTTCAATAATTTAACTCCATTCGCAAACAAAGCCAACAAAACCAATGAGCTGCTTAGAATTATGGTTGAAAATCGAGTCAAAGCAAATTCTATACCCAAAATTCATATTCCATCTCGTTGCGGTTGGAACGGTGATAAAGAAGATCCGAGATTTATATCGTGTAACGGTTTTTCTCACATTGAGCCTTCTGCTCTATCATATACGATACTATCCTATAGATTGCCTCAAATTGATGATATTGATTTTGTATGTAAAGATGGGAAGTTTGATTTTGATCTTAGGCCACTACAAATAAAAATGTCAAATATAAGTGGTTCATATCTAAAAAGCTGGCAATCGAAATTTCTATTTGCAATAAGAGCCGCCAGTTTGCTTTTGTTCTTGTTTGAACAAGCAGGTATTCGCCCTCAACAGTTCCTTCTTCCTATCATATCTAATACCAATCAGGCGGATTATATAACTTCTATTCTAAAAACGCATAATCCGGAAGATGTATCAGCTATAAGCCTTAACTCCGGTCAATCTGACATAAAGAAGGAATTATTCTGTACCCAGGACGGAATAGCTGTTATAAAAGCACTTTTAGACATTAGAACTATTAATAGCTGTTCTTCAAACATTAACGTGATAAGTAATGCTTTAAATCAGGCGTATTCTTCTGATGATGAGGTTACTACAAGACATTTTATTGCTATCATAGCTCGCTCATTATTTGAGACTGAGTATAACGAAAGTATTCTTCCAATTGATTGTTCTTGTATAGAGAGCGATATTGATAATTCAGCTCTTAGAAGCGAACTCAGAATATTTGATGCAAATCTGATAATATACATTGATTATTTTCATAATCTAATGGCAAGCTATATTGCGAAGAACTACCAGAAATATACAGATCCGTCGCTTTCACCGGAAAGGAACTCGTTGCTGACGATTTTTAAACTGTCATTGGATATATTCAGTACATGCTTTAAAATAGAATTCTTTTCGGAGGCTGAGCTTGAAAAGATCGATGAAATGTTTCATTGTGACATCAGGGACTATAAGACGAACAATCAGATTGCAACTGAGGAGTTTTCTTCTATTGTATCAAGTATGATAGAGAATAAGGAACTGACAGTTATTGATAAAGATAATGTGAAATCTCAGTTCAAGCCTGACAGTAACATATTGATTTATAACAGAGCTGACCGACTGCTCAGTTTTGAGCCGAGTCTTGTTGAATGGTTAGTTACAAACAAAATGACCGCAGTTAAAAGCAGAGATGAATTAATAAATGCTTTAAGGTATCTGGGAAAGCTAAGGATGATTGACCATAATGGTCAGCATATCAGGATACCTACAGAAGAGAATCCGAATAACAGACCATTCTTTTATAGCATAAGCGTTGAGTTGTTCGGCAATATCATCCCGGAATCTCCGCAAAGCGAAAATGATAACGCATTCTTTCTGAACGCTGGTGAGCTATCAGACATTTTCTTCTTGCCATTAGTATGGAACAATGCTTCGGCTGCCGGTATAGTGGCTGACGATTTACGTAATAAGAATCTCCACACTCTTATCACAGGCAACAGTGGAAAAGGTAAATCCTATAAAATGTGCAGACTTGCAGAGCATTATCATTCCATGGGCGTGAAAACTATCTTTATCGACATTAGCAATTCTTTCAGCAGTGAACGCCTTCAGGAGTTGCAGGCTGACATGAATGATTATCAGATAATCGATGTTTATAAAGACGGGCTACCGTTCGATATATTTGATCTTAGCGCATTCGATATTCCTGTTGAAAAGAAAATGTATCTACAGAATGTTATAGAATCAATGTCTGCAAAAGGTCTTTCTCCGGAACGTAAGATAGAATTAAGCTCAAGGCTTCAGGAAGTTATTAGTAAAAAACCAGCCAGAACATCAATCGACGATATAATAGATGAAGACAGTAAATCAAGAAGATACGCATTGAAAACTATTCTTGAGCAGTTCCAGAACGTGTATGATCAGTATTCCTGTGCAAGGATCTCTTGCAATGATTATATCAATGCTATGAATAAGATCAATGTCATTTCATTTGGTCAGATAACTGCTTCTGACATCAGTGTTATGGTCTTTTCTCTTATTGAATCCATTTATCAGCACAGAGTAAAAGATCATAGAATCCCTATTGTTCTTCTGGCGGATCAAATGCAGAGGTATGATGGACTTTTTCTGACCAATCCGCTTGCCAAGATATTGAATGAAGGACGAAATAACAATATTATCGCAATTGGATCCACGCTTGAATATGGAGGAACTGGCAGAAAGGTTAGTAAGATATTCAGTAAAGCCAATATTCAAATATTCTTCCAGCCAACGATTGATTCGTTGCCAAGGGTAAAAGCTGCTCTTGGAAAAACCATCTCCGTTGATACAATTGGAAATCTGGATGCGCACAGATGTATAGTAAAAGCAGAGTTCTATAATAAGAAAAACAAGAAAAATGAAACAACGATATTACTTGGTGATTCACATGAGGGTGTTGATATTCAAAATATCAAGCGATACAATGAGTAAATATTGAAATTGAGGACATCCCTTCCTATTATTTTGATTTTGTAAATATATATAATTATTATGTAATAATAATTATTACATAATTCAATTGAATTTTTCTCCATTTCCAGCCGTTTTCCTATTATTTTTTCTCTCCATAGATATATTATTACAATGACAGAAGCTTTTGTCACCAATAATAATATGAAAGGAGAGATTAGCCGTGTTTGACAATAAGCGCTACCTGACCTGTGGCGTCGATAACGCCATACCGTTAGACCTGCAAATGTTCCTGTGGGAATGCGTGGAGCGAATGCCAGCTTCGAGGGACTACTTTCAAGTGTTCGACTTGGAGCAGGTCGGGTGTTTGCAGAGTATCACCCACAGAAGTGAAGATCCGGAATACCGTATGGAGTACCTGCTCCCAGCGGATGTTCCGATAACGGAGAAGGTTTACGTTATCGATGACGGCGACCACAGTACAATGCTGCTTGCCAGCGAATATTAATATGAGATCCAGCCCTTCGGGGGCTGGATCTTTTTGTGTTTTACGGAGGTTGAAATGGAAGAAAAGAAGAATGTAAATGCGCTATATTGCAGTCGTTGCGGAGCGCTTATCGGTGAGAACGCAGACTATGAGGAGGTAAATGGCGGGATAGTCTGTACTGACTGCATTGAAAGACTGACGACTACTTGTGACAGATGTGGTGACATCATCTGGATTGAAGATAGTTACGGCGACGAGTACACCACGCTTTGCTCGTACTGTTATAACAATCATTATACCCGCTGCTCCTGCTGTGACACACTGCTCCACGAGGATGACGCCTATCACTTGGACGGCTACGATTATTGCTCTGATTGTTACCATGACGAAGTGGATAAGAACCGCTCTATCCATGACTACGGATACAAGCCTGAACCGCTGTTCTACGGCAATTCCAAGCGGTATTTCGGAGTGGAACTGGAAATCGACGGAGCAGGCAAAGACAGTGATAATGCCGATGAAATACTTGCTATCGCCAACAGGGGCGAGGAGCATATCTACATCAAAGGCGACGGATCACTGGACGATGGAATGGAGATAGTTACATATCCCATGAGCCTTGAATTTCATAGGCAATTCTGCTGGGAGGAGATCATGCACAGGGCGATAAGTATGGGATACCGCAGTCATCAGACTTCTACCTGCGGACTTCACGTTCATGTCAATAGGGACTGCCTTGGAGACACTCGTGAGGAGCAGGATGAGACCATCAGCCGTATTCTGTTCTTTGTGGAGACGCACTGGGCAGAACTGCTTAAGTTCAGCCGCCGTTCGGAGTACAGTATCAACAGGTGGGCAGCAAGGTATGGCTATGAGAAATCCGGAAAGGACATTCTCGATAAAGCTAAACAGGGAAACCTTGGCAGATATGCTGCGGTCAATGTTCAGAATTTTTCAACTGTCGAGTTCCGGCTTTTCCGCGGTACGCTGAAACACAATACGCTTATAGCTGCGCTTGAGCTTGTGGACGCAATATGTGACCTTGCTGTGAACCTGACTGATGAAGGGATAGAGAGAATGTCATGGAGCGAATTTGTCGGAACACTTACTGAGCCTGAGCTGATAACTTATCTCAAGGAACGGAAATTATACATAAATGAACATATTGAAACGCAGGAGGAAATGTAATGAAAGCCACAGATATTATTAAGAGGATACCGGCAGGAAGTCCTGCCGGCGAGATACTGAAAATCGCTGCTCTTATCGCCGCGACTATATTCTTGGACAAGATAGGCGAAGTTGTAAGGGAAATCATGGACGATGATCATACGCCTGTTATTGATATTATTTGTAAGGAGGAGAAGTGAAATGTGCAGTTTGTTCGGATTTTTAGATTATCAGGAAATCCTTCCTCACAGGATGCTGAAGAAGCTGACGCAGGCTCTGGCTAATGCAGCTGAGGAGCGGGGGAAAGATGCTGCGGGTATAAGCTATGTTCAGGATGGAAAAATCGTTATTCATAAAAGTCCCAAGCCTGCACATAAGCTCCATTTTAATCCGCCTAAGTTTACAAGAGCGGTCATGGGACACACACGGATGACGACGCAGGGGAGTGAAAAGAATAATGAAAACAATCATCCATTCTCCGGCGTTGCTGGTGATACTGCCTTTGCATTTGCTCATAATGGCGTTCTCTGGAATGATAAGGAACTTCGCCGGGATAGAATAGTGCCCAAAACAACTATTGAGACCGACAGCTACATCGGCGTACAGCTCATTGAAAAACAGGGACAGCTTGATTTTGACAGCTTGAAATATATGGCTGAGACAGTGGAGGGAAGCTTCACTTTCAGCTTGCTTGATGAAAATAATTCGCTGTTTTTCGTCAAAGGCTCCAATCCGCTGTGCCTGCTCCACTTTGAGTCAATCGGTTTGTATGTATACGCGAGCACTGAGGATATTTTGAAAAATGCTTTGAAACGAGTCGGACTTCACGTTTTCGCTTCTGAACGAATTGATGTGGAAGAGGGGGATATCATAAAAATCGACAGAAACGGGAATATCACCCGCTCAGAGTTTGAGCCGAAGATCTATCGCTCAAAGTATGGCGCTTGGTACGGTCTTGACGACTCCTATTATAGCAGCAACCTGCATGAAGAAATGCTGCTTGCTTACTGCGGCTGCTATGGTGTTGACAGTGAAGATGTAGAGTTCCTTCTTGAGTATGGCTACACCTGCGATGAGGTGGAAGACCTTATGATGGATACGTCTGCGTTTAAAGAAGAGGTCAGAGCAATTAAGCACATGGACTGCGAATATATACACGAAGAATATTGTGACTGTTACTACTAAAGGAGGGCGCAATTTGGAGATTTATGATAAGCAAAAAGAAAAGTATTATGAGGTATGGATGTCCAATGAAGAACAATTGACGCTCGACCGGAATGTGCTCGCCAGACAGCTTCTGTCAAAGAAAGCAGGCGAGGAGTACAAGGTGGTATTCTTTCTATCCGGTGAGGAGGATCTGTACCGGAATACAGAAGGACTTTTGTTAATGAATCTGGGGTGCGCCTAAGCGCACCTCCGATTCATATACCAACCTGATAAAGGTTATTCATTAAATTATAGTTAGCCAAAATATTGTATTTGTTTTGCTTTATAATGCGAAATACATATACATTTATAATGTGTTAATATAATCTGCGTAAGATGTGGAAGACAAAGGATTGCGAAGTGCGAACACAAGTGAATATACTGTTTGTTGATTGAGAAGGCTTGTTTTCTGACTGTATATTTTTTTGTGCTATTTTAACAGTGATTTCGGTGACGATTTTGTGAAAAACGACAAAAAAATTCTGGTGACTTCTATTCCCCGATTTTTCCGCTTGCTTTTTTTTATCCAGAAAGGTATAATTAAAAATGTGCAGGTCTCGGCATTTGTGCATTGTCTTGCACTAATCATTAGGTTTTGCAAAGTATAAAATCAAAATAAGTACCCGTTCGCGCTTTTGATAAACAAATTAATTTAGGTTTGCTGATTTCAGCGGTGCCTTATGGATAGGAGAAGAGGCAATTGACAATGGTTTCTTCTGATAAGAGATTACTTATAATCGGAGCAGGTCAATATGGCATGGTTACGAAAGAAACTGCGGAAGCTATGAACTGCTTTGAACAAATTAATTTCCTTGATGACAACAACCCAATAGCTATTGGGAAAATATCACAGTTCAAGGAATTGGTTAACGAGTATAAATATGCAATAGTAGCCATAGGTAATTCTAAGTTGAGACTTGAATTAACAGAGCAGCTTGAAACTTGCGGATATGAAATCGCTAAAATAATTAGTCCGATGTCTTATGTCAGCAAGTCGGCAAATTTGCATAAAGGATGTATTGTGGAAGCAATGGCGGTGATCAATACAGAAGCAGAAATAGGAATGTGTTGCTTTATTTCTGCAGCTGCTGTTGTAAACCACAATTCGATGATAGGTGACGGTTGCCATATTGATTGCCATGCAACGGTCGGATCTAATTCTGTTATTGAACCTTGCTCAAAGATCGAGTATGGACAGGTTTCAGATCCAAGTAAGATAAGGAGAGTTTGATATGTATAAAAATTATATTAAAAGATTTCTTGATCTCTTTCTTTCAGGTGTTGGAATAATCGTTCTTGCTGTTCCAATGTTGATTCTTTCTGTGCTTATATTTATTGATGATCCGGGTCCGATATTCTTTACCCAGAAAAGAGTGGGGTTACATAAGAAAACATTTAAGCTCTATAAGTTCCGTAGCATGAAGATGTGTACACCTCATGATATGCCTACTCATTTGTTGGAAAACCCTGAGCAGTATATTACAAAGGTTGGAGGCATTCTCCGTAAATACAGCCTTGATGAGCTTCCTCAGATTTTTAATATCTTTACAGGCAAAATGTCAATAATAGGTCCCCGGCCTGCTCTGTGGAATCAGGATGACCTTATAGCAGAGCGTGATAAGTATGGTGCAAATGATGTAAGACCAGGTCTTACCGGTTGGGCACAGATTAACGGACGTGATGCTATTGAAATTGAAGATAAGGCTAAACTTGATGGCATATATACCAAGAAACTGAACAAATGCGGAATTGTTGCATTTGCTTTTGATATGAAGTGCTTCTTTGGTACAATAACTTCCGTTCTCAAACACGACGGCGTTGTTGAAGGCGGCACTGGTGAAATGAAAAAAAATAAGGAAAAGGTGTCTGTTAAATGAAGAAGATACTGATAACAGGTGCTGGAAGCTATATTGGAACTTCCTTTGAAGAATACCTTAAGAAATGGCCTGAAAAGTATACAGTTGATACAGTTGATATGATAGACGGTACATGGCGAGAAAAGGATTTTTCTGAGTATGACGCTATTTATCATGTCGCAGGTATTGCACATTCTGATTCAGGCAAGATTAGCGAAGAGAAAGCTAAGTTGTATTACAGTGTTAACACAGACCTTACTATTGAAACAGCGAAAAAGGCTAAAGAAGAAGGCGTTAAGCAGTTCATCTTTATGAGCAGCGCTATCGTTTACGGTGATAGTGCTCCTATCGGAAAGATGAAAATGATAACAAAGGATACGCCGGTCAAGCCGGCGAACTGCTACGGAGATAGTAAGGTTCAGGCAGAAAAGGGCATAAAGAAGCTTGAAGATGATAGTTTCAAGGTTGTTATTCTCAGACCGCCGATGATTTACGGAAAGGGCAGTAAAGGAAATTACCCTGTGATGGCTAAGTTTGCTAAAAAGCTTCCCGTATTTCCTTATGTCAAGAATTGCCGCTCAATGCTGTATATTGGCAATCTTATGGAATTTGTAAGACTGATGATAGACAATGATGAAACAGGTACGTTCTGGCCACAGAATCCTCAGTACTCTAATACAAGTACACTTGTAAAAGGAATTGCGAAAGCACACGGAAAGAATGTTGTGCTTATAAAAGGATTCACATGGGCACTAAAGCTTATGAGCCATTTAACAGGCGTTGTAAACAAGGCTTTTGGCAATCTCGCTTATGATAAGAGCATGAGTTCCTACAAGGATAATTATCAGATATATAGTCTTGAGAAATCAATTGAACTGACAGAAGATGGGGAAATAAATAGTTCTTGTGTTAATAAGAAGCCAGTCAATAACCAACTCGACACTTTAGATGGAAAAAAAGTTCTTTTAGTTGCTCTTACTGGTTATTCGGATGGTATAGTCAGTGAAATGAAAAAGCTTGGCGCTGAAGTAGATTATATAAATGATAAGCCTAATAATGGCTTAATTTGTAAAACCCTTGGAAGACTTCAAATTGGTTTTTATCAAAAAAAAATACATAAATATTATTGTGATCAGATAAATAAGCTAAAAAATAAGGATTATGATCGTATTCTTGTTATACGCGGAGAATATACTCCGATCGCTTCATTAAAAAAAATGAAGCAAGCATTCCCTAATGCCAAAATCATTCTGTATATGTGGGATGGAATGAATAAAACAAATACTAAGGGAATAGA
>Ga0310690_10001676_pt1 | contig 38599 bp, 61 predicted proteins | sample AusTroGonzalo_MG_2_FD_207661 | JGI IMG/M metagenome (GOLD analysis project Ga0310690, IMG submission 207661) | Bovine rumen microbial communities from tropical cattle in Woodstock, Queensland, Australia - Gonzalo_04 (v2) (version 2) | ecosystem: Host-associated > Mammals > Digestive system >... | reverse complement strand
AAGAATTTTTAAAAGAAGAAAAGTTGAAACTAAATTACATGAACATACTTTCTGTTCAAGAGAATGCTATATTGCAGGAAAAAGAAAGCAACTTACACCCTAGTCTAAATCAAATTATAGTAGCAAGGAAACCATTTAAAGGTAGTTTAGTAGATAATGTAATAGAATATGGTGTTGGTGGAATTAACATTGATGAGTGTAGAGTAGAATATGAAAAAACTACAAATCCAGCAACAAATCCATTATATAGACAACAAAATGCAGACAAATATAAACAAGTTCAAGGTGGAGAATTAAGCAATGGGGCAGTAAGTTGGACTAGTGGTAAAAATGGAGTAAATGAAGGTGGTAGATTTCCTGCCAATACAATACTAACATATGATGAAACTGATTTTGATGAAGTATGTGGGGGATTTCCTAATACAAAAGGGAACAATCCCAAACAATTAGGCGATAATGGGTTTTGGTTTGAAGAAAAGCGAAGTAGCAAACAAATGTCGAGAGGTTATGAAGATAGTGGTAGTGCATCAAGATATTTCTATAATGCGAAAGCAAGTAAGAAAGATAGAGATGAAGGATTAGATGAGTTTGAAGAAAAAAACATGAGAATAGAACAAAATCGTGGTATTCATAGTGCAGGTTGTGAATATGTAGAAAATGGCAAATTGAAACAAAATCCACATTTGCAAAGTTCAATAAAAAGAAATATACATCCAACAGTAAAACCAACAGAATTAATGCAATATTTAGTTAGATTAGTAAGTCCAAATGGTGCAACTATACTTGATCCATTTAATGGTTCAGGTAGCACAGGCAAAGCAGTAATGTATGAAAACAAAGAAAGAAACAAAAACTACAAATACATAGGAATAGAATTAACAGAAGAATATTTGCCAATATCAAAGGCAAGAATAGAACATCTAATAAATGTAGAAAAAGAACAAAAAGATAAAAATATACCAGAAGGACAAATAAGTATATTTGATTTTGAATAGGAGAAAATATGAAAAATGATTATAAAGGAATTAAAGGACTTATTAAATACATACGAGATTACAAAGATAACATTAAAAATGCACATCAATACAACGAATACATTGATGAAAAAATAAAATTACAAGAACAACTAAATCAATTAATATTTGAAAAAAATATGTTGGAAGCAGAATTATGCGAAATAGAACACAAATTAAAATGTGAAAGAATAGATAATAAAACAAGACAAAACTTAATCCATTCTTTAAATGAAGAAATAAATAAATTAACAAAAAAAGTAGAAGAAAGAGAATTATTACGTAGAAAGACAGCAGGGCAAGTTGGTGGATTAAAAGCAAAAGTAAGCGTATTAAAGAAAGATTTAGCAAGAGCAAATCAAAAAATAAATTGGTTGAGTAATAATCAAAAAGCACCAACAAAAGAAGAAATTATAGCATACGAAACTTGTATGAAAAAAGTAGAAAAAAACTTAAAAAAAAATATTGATTAATTTTATAACTAATGATATAATTAATACATAAGGAGGAGAAATGAAAGAAGAAGTAAAAACATTAAACGAAAGCATAATTGACATCAGGGTAGCATTACAAAAAAAGAATTTAAAGAAAAGTGGAAGGAATAAATTTGCAGGATTTGATTATTTTGAATTAGCAGATTTTTTGCCAACACTTAACGAATTAATGCAAAAAGAAAAAATTAATGACGTATTTACAATTTATGATAATGAAGCAAATTTACTATTAATAAAAGGCGAAGAAAGACAGGTTTATAAAATGCCATTTGTTATATTTGATACGCCAGTAAACATTAAAAAAGACGATAAAACAGGCGAAGTGCGTGAAGTAAAATCAATGCAAGATATACAATATTTAGGTGCATTAAATACTTATTACAAGAGATATTTATACTTAAATGCTTTTGGTATAACTGATGGAGATGTTATTGATAGTATGGACAACAATGATTTAAAAGCAAAGAAAAAAGAACAAAAGCCAGATACAAATTATCGTGATTTAATTTATAAATATTGTGAAGAACATAATATTGACGCAACAGAGATTGCACAAACATACAAATTAAATGCAAAGTCATCAAATAAAGATTTTGAACGAGCATATTTTGATTTAACATTATTCAAGGAGAATTAATATGGAAAAATATATAATTTATTATGATGAAACAACAACAAGCAGAAAATATGTTTATACTATTTATCGTAATAGTGTAAGTGATAGTAAAGATGTTGGAGACGCAATAGAATTTTATGATAAAGATACAGCAATTAGTGTAAAAAATTATTTATCAAAAAGAGAAAAAGAAGATTATAAAGTATTATGTATTAAAACTACTTTTGATGAGGTAGAATAATGCAAGATGTAAAAACAAATCGTCATCTCTATGTTGGTGGGTCAGATGTTTGTATAATAATGGGATTAAGTCCATTTAAGACACGTTTTACATTACTTTTAGAAAAAGCACAATTAAAAGAAATGGAAGAAGTAGACAATGTCTATGTTGATTATGGAAACACAATGGAACCTAAAATACGTCAATACGTAAATACATTTTTTCATAGAAACTTTAAAGAAGATAATTTGATTAATGGTGATATAAGATGTAATTTTGACGGAATTGATGACGATATGATATTGGAAATTAAAACAACAAGTCAAATACACGAAAGCGTAAGTTATTATACAACGTATTTAGTTCAATTACTTTTTTATATGATGAACGCAAATAAAGAAAATGGAATGTTAGCAGTATATGAACGTCCAAGCGATTTTGACGAAACTTTTGACAGCGATAGATTGCAAATATTTACGATAACTTTAAAGCAATATAAGACGTTATGCGAAGAAATAAATGAAGCAATAGAACAATTTAGAATTGATTTAAAGAAACTAAAAGACAATCCATTTTTAACAAAAGAAGAATTAGTCAATACAAATGTTGTAAGTTTAGCACACGAAGTTATTAAATTAGAAAAGCGATTAGAAACATACAAAGAAATAACAAAACAATATGAAGAAATTAAATCAAAATTAAAAGTAGCAATGCAAGAAAACAATATAAAAACTTGGGAAACACCAAATGGAACTAAGATTACATTAGTAGAAGATACGCCAAACAAAATAGTAAAGAAATTTAATGAAAAGCAATTTAAGGAAGAAAATGAATTACTTTATAATAAATATTTGGAAGATAAAGAACAAAAAGGTAGAAGTGGTTATGTCTTAATAACATTAGGAGGTAAAGATGAATAATAATAAGACACAAAGAAACACAATACTTAAAGCAATGATAGATAATAGGTTAAAAAAGTGGTGGAATGCAAAAGATTTTCAACACGGCAAATATTTTGTTGGTTATGAAGCAAGTGCTAGAATGAGTGAATTGATGTCATTACCATTTATTGATGTTAGAATGAACGAAAGATTTAGGGAATTGTCAATAAATTGGAAATATAAAAAAGAAATTAAAGAGTTAAGAGAATTAATTAAAATGCAAGAAGGAGAATAAAATGCACATTAGAGATGGAGAAGAAGTAATTATATTTAAAAATGATAAAGATTATTATTCTATTGGATTAAGTCGTAAAGATCGAAATGGTGAAGCATATTATGGCTATTTTCCTTGTCAATTTAAGAAAGGTGAAAATGTACAAAATAAAACTAGAATTAAATTAAAGAACGCATTTATGAGTTTTTATATAAAAGATGACAAGACAATGCCATACATTATGATTTTAGATTATCAAATAGTAGAAAACAAAAACTTATATGAACTAAAAAGCGAAGAAGAAAGCAGTTTGCCGTTTTGAAAAGATTTAGCATATTAACAGATGATTTAACGACTTGTATAGAGTGTGGAAGAAAAGGGCCAATAAACAAACATGAAATATTTTTCGGAAGAAATAGACAAAACAGCATTAAATACGGGCTTGTAATTCCTTTGTGTCAAGTAGAACATCACAATCAATATCAAAGTCGTGGCATACATTTTGATACAAAATTATGTAATAAATGGCAAAAAATAGGACAAAGCAAGTTTGAAGAAGTTTACCCAGATTTAGACTTTCTGTCAATATTTAGGAGAAATTATAAATGAGGACATACGATAAAGAATACTATAAAAAATATTATCAAGAACATAAACAAGAAATAAAAGAAAGAAGCAATAAATGGCGTTTAGAAAATAAAGAAAGATTTTACGAATTGATTTATAAAAGTCGTAAGAAAAAAGCCAAAGCATTACAGGATCAAGGAATAGAATATGCTTGGCATAGTGAGAAAGAACGTAAAAGATTATATGAAAAACGAGATAAAAGAATTAATCGAAGCATTGAAAAAGAAGAAATTTGAAATAATAGTAACTAATACAAATGATGTAATTAGTATGAGAAAAACAACATTATGTGATAGATTAATAAAAGTTTTAGAAGAATGTATTGACAATTAATAATAAAAAGTGTTATACTTAATATGCAAGTGGAATTCAACTTAATCTCCTATCTTGGATTATTTATGATGAACTCGGTTCACTTGCGTTATGATTTCTATTATTAGAAGTCGCTTTCTATAAAAGCAATATTGATTTACAATATTGTTTTTTTTGTGTTATAATGATATTAGGAGGGACTATGATAAATAACGAGATAATTATTAACAAACAAACAAGAGCAATTATTAATAAAGAATTATTGAGATTAGGTACAGACGGAGAGAATTTACAAGAAAACATTATTTTTAAATTTGAAGATGAATTTGTAAATGGAACTGCAAGAGTAGAAATTACGACACAAGATGACGTTACAAGTTATGTATTAGCAACAAAACAAAACGAAACATATACGTTGCCGATAAGATCAATAATTACAAAAAAAGGATTAAATAAAATGCAACTTGTTATAACGCAAGGAACAAATGATGAAGAAATACCAATATTTAAAAGTGAAACATTTTTATTTATGATAGATGAAAGTATCAATGCACAAAGCGAAGCACCAGAAGAATACCCACAATGGATTGATGAAGCAAACACAAAATTAAACGAGTTAGATAACATTGATATTGATGTAGAAAAAGTTGAAACAACAGCAACAATTACAATAACTAAAAAAGATGGAACAGAAGAAAGCGTAAATATTTATGATGGAACTAATGGAACTAATGGACAAGATGGCGTTAGTCCAACAATAACAACATCTAAAAGTGGTAAGATAACAACAATAGAAATAACAGATAAAAATGGAACACATACAGCAACAATAAATGATGGTGAAGATGGAACTAATGGTGTTGATGGAAAAGACGCAAAAATTAATAATGTAAACACATTAACATTAGAAGCAGGATCTAATATTACATTAAATCAAAGTGGAAGTACATTAACAATTAGTTCAACTGCAAGTGGTGGAACAAGTAATTATAGTGATTTATCTAATAAACCAAAAATAAATAATGTTGAATTAAATGGCAATAAAACAAGTAGCAATTTAGGATTACAAAGTGAAATAACAAATAATAACAAATTAAGTAGTAGTTTGGTAAGTGGATTATCAAGTGTTGCGACAAGTGGAAGTTATAATGATTTATCAAATAAACCAACTATACCAACAAATAGTGATTTTACATTAAATGGATTGAGTGAAAAAAGTTATAATAATTTAACAGATAAACCAACAAATGTAAGTACATTTACAAATGACGCAGGTTATTTGACACAACATCAAGATATAAGTGGAAAATTAGATACAAGTAAAGTAAAATCTGCATATTCAACAACAAGTGGAGATGTATATGATGTTTCTTATATAAATTCAACAATAGGCGATATAGAAACATTATTAAGTAATATATAGGAGGTATTAAATGAGTGTAGCGAGTGAAATAACAAGATTGCAAAATGCAAAAGCAAGTTTAAAAACTTCTATTAATGCTAAAACTGACCAACAACATCAAATAACTACTGAAACATTAGATAATTACGCTAATTTTGTTGATAGTATAACAATTGGTGGCAGTAAATTGCCAACAGAATATATAGCAGTAAATTATATTCAAAGTAGTGGAACACAATATATTGATACAAATTATAAAATAAATGCAAATACTAAATTTCACATAAAATGTTCGCAATATAGAACAGCAGGAGGACAAATATTTGGTGCAAGAGAAAATGACTTTTGGTATAACTTATATTCTCGTAGTGGTAAAGTTGCATTTGGTTATAATTCAACAAGAGTAGACTTTAATATTTCAACAGGTGATTATGTTTTTGAAGATTTTACAGCAGATAGTACATCAGTAGTTATTAATAACGAGGTTCACAATGATATAACAATAAATCAATTTCCTGATTATACTTTGTATTTATTTGCTGCTAATACAAATGGAACACCAACTGAATTTTCAAAATCAAGAATTGGGAGAGTAAAAATATATGAAAACGAAGTTTTAATACGTGATTATGTTGCGTGTAGAAGAATTAGCGATAGTATGTTAGGACTCTATGATGTTATAAATAATGTATTTTATGTAAATCAAGGTTCAAGTTCATTTTCAAGTGGTGGGGATATTATTTATAATTATTAAATTAAAGAAGGCGAAATATGAGTAAAGTATATACAAGTCAAGAATTTATAAATTATTATAATTAATAAGGAACAAATTATGGTAGGATTAATATTTAATGATTTTAAAGAATTTATGATGACTAGAAATGACATTAAAGAGTATTATAATCGCTTGCCATACAAAATAAAAAGAGCATACAAAAAATATATATATAGTCTGCCATATAAAGAAAGTATATTAGACGCAATTTGGTGCTATTTAAACGAACCAGAGCCGATATGGTTTTACGAATTTAAGTTATTATATTTATACGATAAATATGAGAATAAGGAAAACAATGGACGAAGTTAGAATTATACTAAATTATGAATTTGAAAATCTAAACGAAATGATACGATTAAGTCGTGGCAATAGATATGGCGCGAATAATCAAAAAAAGCAAGAAATGATGTTTGTAAAATTTGCAACATTAAAAGTTCCAAAGATTAAAGAATACCCAATTAAGATAGAAGCGATATGGCACGTAAAACACAAAAACTTTGATCTTGACAATAGAATATTAAAAAATGTATTAGACGGATTAGTCAATGCTAGAATATTAAAAAACGATAATTATAATTGTATAAATGAAATAACTTATAAAGCAGTAATAGATGATGAACCTAAACTTGAATTAATCTTGACAAAAAACTAAATTATGATATAATTAAATTGTTAGTTATGCTATAATAACTAATTTCCCATTCGTAGACGCTAGAAATAGCGTTTTTTTATGCAAAAAAAGTTGTTTTTTCTCTTACATAATGATATAATTAAATTAAGAGAGGAGAAGAAATGAAAAACAAAGAGTTTGCAAAAGAAGTTATATTATCATATTTTCAAGGGTTAGCGTCAAAAGATCGTATTAACGCTAATGGAATAGCAGAGATATACGCAATAAATAATGATGATAAAGTTTTATTAGAACATATAAAAGCATTAAGAAATATATTTAATAAAGCGATTAAGGAAATAGAAAATGAAAATATCGAAACACGCAAAAGAGAGGATTAAACAAAGAACATCACTAGACACGCAAGAAAGACGGCAAATATTTAGATTAGCATTAAAACACGGTAAATATATTAGTGATATAAAAAACGAACGTATAAAGCGTTATTTGATGTCTAAAAGACGATTTAATAATCAAGTAAGATTATATAAAGGCTATATATTTATTTATAGTAAAAACAAAAGACAATTATATACAATGTATAAATTGCCAGAATATTTAGAAAATGAGGTGAAACAATGAGTGAAGTAGAAATATATAAAAGAATAGCAGAAAATGAAAAGCCAACAAAAAGAGAATTACAAAAAAGAATACAAAAAGCAATTAATAAAATGCAATATATTAAGGCATTAGGATTTGATTATGATGGATTTAATAATATAGATGATTTAAAAAAATTAATTGATGAATTAGTAAATATAGCAAATGATAGTGTTGATATATTAATAGGTGAAGATAATGAGTAAGTTTTGGATAATTCAAGATGAAAATGAAGAATATGAATTTACAGATGTTTTAGAAGCATTAGATGATAAAGACAAAGAAATAGAAAGACTTAATAATATAATTAATGAATTAGAAAAATGGTTAAAAGAAAATAACTTATATAATACAAATGACAATATATTAAATAAAATAAAGGAATTAAAAGAAAATGAGTGAAATAGAAAGTCTATTAAGTATTTATGAAAAGATGTTAGATGAGTACAAGATAAGAATAATTAAAAAAGACGGAACAACTGATAAAGAAGAAAAAGTAAAGGTTAAAAAATGATTTTATTACTTATATGTATTTTATTAATTAGTATTATATTCTTTATACAAAAGCATTAACTTGCTTTTTTTTGTTTTAAGATATATAATAAAATTGTGAGGTAAGATATGATAGAATTTTTGTTGGGAATATTTTTTGGCATTATTATTAGTATAGTTATTATGTATTTTAGAGAACACAAATGATTATATTAAAATATTATTCAATAGTCTTGTTTAGTATTTTATTACTGATTAACTTTTATCTTGTATTAAAAACTAAACATTTATTTAAGTTAAAAAATATCTTTACATTAATTTCATTGATCTTATACTTACCAATTTTAATTTATTTGATTTTGAGGTGATATTATGCCAGTACATAAAGTTAAAGGTGGTTATAAATACGGAACATCAGGTAAAGTTTATAAATCACGTAAGAAAGCTGTAAAACAAGCACAAGCAATAGCAATTAGTAAGAAGAAACGAGGTTGAAAATATGGCAACACAAAAAACTAAAAAAGATAATAGAGGTAAACCAAGAATATTTAAAACAGAAAAAGATTTTTATGATAAATTTAAAGAATATATTAAATATTGTAATGAACAAGAAAGACTACCTAACATTGCTGGTTTTTGTGTATATGTAGATATTAATAGAGATACGTTTTATGACCAAAAAGCATTTTATCTCGACACCTACAAAAAAATTGACCAGATGTTAGAAGATGAAGCATTAAATAATAAGTTTACTAACGACACATTAAAAATATTTTATATGAAAAATAAATGTGGCTATAAAGACAAACAAGAAGTCGATAGTTCAGTTAATATTAATAATCCGTTTGCAAATATGACAACAGATGAATTAAGAGAAACATTAGGAAAATTAGAAAATGAATAAAAAAGAAAAAGCGATTGAATTAATTAAGATACAATTGGCTAGACGTTCATTATGGGATTATTGTAAATTAACAAACGCACAATTTTACAAAGAAGATAGAGCATATTTAAAAGATATGTGTAACAAGATACAAGACTTTTTTTCTCAAAATGAAAAGAAGTTTTTAATTATTAATTTACCTCCTAGACACGGAAAGTCATTTACAAGTAAAAACACGGTGGAATGGTTGTTTGGTGAAAATCCTTCATTAAGAGTTATGACAGGTTCATACAACGAAACATTATCCGGACAATTTGCGAAACAAGTTCGTGATACTATACAAACAGAAAAAGTTGATGAAAAATTAGTTTATAATGATATATTCCCAAATACTAAACTAAAACGTGGCGAAAGTAGTGCAAGTATGTGGGCATTACAAGGTAATAGTCATAAATCATATTTAGCAACAAGTCCAACAGGAACAGCAACCGGTTTTGGAGCAGAAATATTAATTGTAGATGATGTTATTAAAAATGATGAAGAAGCATACAACGAAGCAACAAAAGATAAACATTGGAGTTGGTTTAATAATACAATGTTATCACGACTAGAAAATGATTGGAAAGTTTTAATTATAATGACACGTTGGGCAACAGATGATTTGGCTGGTCGTATTATAGAAACATTTGGCGATTTAGTAGAATTAATAACTTATAAAGCAGTTCAAGATGATGGAACAATGTTATGTAGCGAAATATTATCAAAAGAAGATTTTGATATTAAGACACAAGAAATGAACGAAGATATAGTACAAGCGAATTATAATCAAATGCCAATAGATATAAAAGGTAAGTTATATGAAGATTTAAAAGAATGGGAAACATTACCAAAAACATCAAAAGTTTATTCATTAACAGATACAGCAGATAAAGGCGAAGACTATTGCGTAACAATACCTTATATTGTAAATAATGGAGATGTTTATATATTAGATATACAATATAATGACAAGCCAATGGAAGAAACAGAAATTGAATGTACCGAAATGTTAATTAGAAACGAAGTAAATGAAGCAGAGTTTGAAAGCAACAATGGTGGTAGAGGATTTGCACGTAATATTGAAAGACTTTTAAAAGAAAGAGGTTATTATAAAGCAAATATAATAACATATACGCAAAAAGTAAATAAAGAAGCACGTATATTATCAAGTGCTAGTTGGGTATGTAATCATATATTTTTTCCGCCTAATTGGAAAAACAAATATAAAGACGCATACAAAAGTATAAGTTCATTTCAAAAAAAAGGAAAAAACGTACATGATGATATAGAAGATGTATTGGCTGGAATATATGAAAGAGTAGCAAATAAACCAAAAATTGAACTTGGATTTAGACCTATAATATAAATGCAAGAATAAAAAAAATGTGATATACTAACAATGGAGGGAATATGACAAGTTATATAGTTTATACTAACAATAGTCAAAAGTATATTGAAAAACTATTAAAAAGCATATTAGAGCAGATAGACGATACAAAAGACGAATTAATCATAATAGATGATTTAAGCACAGATAACACCGTGCCTTATATCGTAAACACGATAGGATTAAACTTTACGAACGAAGAACATTACAAATTCTATATTAATACAACAAGAAAAGGCAAATGTGAAAGTGTTAAGATGGGTAAACAAATTGCCAAAGGCGATTTTAAGTTTATAATTAATAAGAAAAGGAGGATTAAATTGTGATACAGATAGAAAGTCTAAACGAGTTAAAAGCAACCGATATAAACAAGTTAGTTACATTAATAACACCAGAGTTGAATAAACGTAAAGAACTATATACAAGATACAAAAGAAAACTAAAAGACAGCGATTTAATATTTAATCATAATGGAAAAAATGTGGTTCCATTTGAAAAATATATAATTAATACGTCATCAGGTTATCTTGGTGGAAAAGCACCTAAGTATATTGTAGAAAATACAAGTGATGAAGAAAAACAAGAAATCATTAAAAAGTTATTAAAAAAAGAAGTAGGCAAAGATACATACCAAAAAGAAATGGAAGTATTAATTGACTACATAACAAATTATAATGATGATAGCAACGAACATTACAACCTAGTAAAAAATGTATTATTGACAAGTGCGTGTTATGAAATAATATATGAAAATAATGACAATGAAATAGTTTATAGTTGGTTAGATCCACTACAAACAGTTGCAATATGGGATTATTCAACACCAAGAAACTTAGTTGGATTAGTAAGATATTATACTATATCTAATATAGATGAAACAATAACAGAAGTAGTTGAATTAATAGACAAAACAGGAACACGTACATTTCAAAAAGAATATGACAAAAAAGACAAAGCAAAAGTTAAAGTACACAAAGACGTTGACTTTGTTGAAATTATAAAAAAAGATGGAAATGGCAAAACATTAAACAATAATCATAATTGGAAAGATGTACCAGCAATATGTGTTGAACAAGAAGATGGAACATCATTAATTGAGTGCGTAATTGACTTAATTAAAGATTACGAGCAGTTATTACAAAATAGCGTAAATACATTTCAATATAACGACCAAGCAAAATTAAAAGTTACTGGTTATGCACCAGAAGAACCATTAATGGTAGAAACAACTGATAGTGATGGCAATAAATACTTAATCGAAAACGAAAAACGTAAACAAGAAGATAAACAATTCCTAGAAGCAAAAGTATTTTATACACCAAATAAAGATGGCGATATTGCTTGGATTGAAAAGAATGTAAATGATAGTGCATTCCAAAACGCATTAAAAACATTAATTGATTTAATATTAATGATGACAGGAGTTCCAAATGTTACAGATTTAGGTTTTACAAAAGCCGATAATGCGTCAGCAATAGATAGAAAATTCTTTAACTTAGAACAAATGACAATAGACGTAGTAACACAATTACAAATGGCATATAAAAGACGTTGGGAATTAATATTTGATAGAATTAATCTAAAACATAATACAAAATACGATTTTAGAGATGTTAAAATAGAATTACAAAAGAACTTACCAGCAAATGAAAACGAAGTTGTTGATAGTTGGTTAAAATTACGTGGATTAGTAAGTGATGAAACTATAATTGAAAGATTGCCTTATGGATTAGACGCATTAGTTGAAAAACAAAAAATGGAAGATCAAGAAGAAAGCCAATTAGAAAAAGATTTGAATAGACAAGATAGTTTTAATCAAATTAATCAAGATAAAGAACAAAAAATTGAAAAAAAAGAAGAGTTTGAAGAAAAAGTTGAAGAAAAGGAGTAAAATATGGAAGATGATGTAGTAGAATGGATTACAATTAATCATCAACACGTACCTATTAAAAAGGGAGAAACAAAACGTGAAGTTGCTAGAAACTTTATAAAAAATAAAATGTCAAGAGTAGAAAAAAATAAAGATAAATACGACAAAATAGCAAAATTTAAAAAACGTAAAGAAACAAACAGCAAGTTCGATAATCAAAAATTAAAATATAATGTTAGTAAAGACGGCAATAAATACACAATAGATGACGAACAACGCAGACAAGTAGAAAAGAAAATGGGCATAAATCAACATAGCAAAGAAGTTATGGATTTTGAAGTAAGAGGAAATACTTATATACCAATACGTAAAGGTGAAAATAGACAAGACGTAATAAAAGATTATGAAAAAAGAGAAAATATTAAACATCAAGCAAGAATAAAAGAAGCACAAGATACAGAAAGAGATTTACAAAGTGGCTATCATATAGGAACAAATGATGATGAAGTAATAAAACGAGCAAAAAAAGATAAAGGAAAACTTGTTGATTACGATAGACGAGCAAATCTAATAAAATATGCACAAGAAAACAAAGAACAAATTAATAAATGGGTAAGTGAATATGATGACGAAACGCATAAACGAGTTGGTGAAAAAGTATTAAGACAAGAGCCATTAACAGCAAAAGAATACTTTGGATTTATGGGAAGTGATCCAAAACCAGGTTCCGTAATATTAGAGGAGTTCCCAGATGGAGAAAATGCAGTAGTTGCCAATGATGGCAATTTAGTAAGACAAAGTCGTATTAAAGAATATAATAAAAACCCAAAAGCAAATCAAGACGCAGTTTATAGCCAAAAAGATGATGATGAGTGGGACAGAATATTAGAAGAAGAAAATTCAATTAAAAACTATTCAACCTGGGACGAAAGACACAAAAACGATGTAAACCCATTTAATAAAGAACAAAAAGAAAAAATAGATAAGTTTAAAAAACGCAAAAAGTCAAACAAATAATTGACAAATTGTAAAAAAGTGATATAATTAAATTAAGAAAAGGAGATTATTATGGAAGATAAAGATGGAATTTGGAGGACTATTAGAGGAAGAAGAATATTTATTGCTAGTGGACAATCACTAGGCGAAGCAATGGCAAAGAGTGGCAAGTTTAAAAATTTGACAAGAACAAAGATAAGAGAAACAAAAGACCAATTAAGACAAGAGGATAGATTAAATAAAAGTCAAAAGTATTGGGACAAACAACAAAAAGCAACAAGTAAAGAAAAGTTTAACGCATTAAGAAATAAAGCAGAAAGAGATTATAATAAATTAAGAGCAAGAGATAAAGACGAAGTTGAATATCGTGGAGCCAATCAAGCACCAAAAAATCGTATTAATGAAAATGCACCAATAGACAAAGACGCAAAAACAAGAGTAGATAGAAATATAGACAGATATAGTGAAGCAGATAGACAAGAAATAAGACGTGAAGATTTACAAAGACAAAGACAAGATATACAAAACTTTAAAGCAAAGAAACAAAGTAATGTAAAAATTAAAGAAGGAAACCCTATTCAAGATTTAGCAGATGAAAGAATAAAAGAAAAACAAAACACATTAAATAATGACAAAGCAATTTTAGAAGGAATGAAAAGAAAAGGACTTAAAGAAGTTGGTGGCTATACACAAAAAGATTATGAAAATAGAATAAAGAAAAATGAAGAATATTTAAAACAAAGTAATAATAAGATAGAAACAATATCACAAGAAGAATATGATAAAATGCCAAAAGATTATAAAGGCACATTAAAAGAATTAGTAGAAACAAGAGAAAAAATGGGCGATAAAGACATTAGGTCATTTTATGAAAATAAAGGATTTGATGTTGAAAATGACAAAACAATAATGCGTTTAGAAAAAGAAGGAACAACATTAAGACCAGTTAAAATTGATAAACAAAGTAATAATAAAGTAGATAATGAATATCATTTTGCAGGTGAAGAATTATATAGTGATGACCCACGCAGATATGATGATACGATAAAATCAGCACAAGCAAGAAAAGAAAAATTTAAAGCAGACGCTAATTTCAAAAAAGAAAATCATTTAGGCTGGGGAGATTATAATAAAGATGGTGTGCCAGTTTATGACAATGATATTAATTACAAAGGCGATTTTGGTTGGGCTAATTTAAAATCATTAACTGATGATGATTTAACAAAAGCATTAAACGTACAAAGTGAAGAATACCACAAAGCAATGGGTGAAAGTGTTGGAGATTTACGAACAAGAAATGGACGTATGAATAAAATATTTAAAAACGCAAAAGTTGGAAAATATGAAAAAGGTATGAATAAACTTAATGAAGAAATGCAAAAAAGAAATATGCCTAGATACAATATTTATGACAAGAAAAACCCTAATAATATTTTAGTGTCATCTCCAACAAAAGAAATGGCAGACAAACAAATTCAAGATATGTATAAAACTGATATGGCGTTGCAAAAAGAATATGGTTGGAAAGAATTGCCTAGGTATGATTATAGAGTTGGAAAAGTAGATGAAAATTTAAAAGAAATAAAAGAAACAATAAAAAGATATAAACAAAGAAAAGGCAAGTAATTGCCTTTTTTTATGTTATAATGTAAGTGAGGTGTTGTATGAACGAAAAGATAAAAGATTTCTGGAAAAACATAGATAAAGAAATAAAAAAATTTGATGGCAAGTTTAAATATGATATTAAACAACGTATAACACGCATTATACGTGAATTTAACATTAGTCGTGATAATTTATACGAATATCTAAATAAAGACGATTTAACGCTATTTAAAAGCGAATTACAAGATAGCAAAAACGACAATATGAGTGATGTATTAAAGTTTAAAATTGACAAGATGTTAAACAGAACAAAAATTAAGTATTGGGAAGCATTACAATTATTAATTAACATAGCATATTTTCAAATGTTTAATGGATCAAAGAAATTTGAAGATGAAATAATTAATGCAACAATGATTTATACAAGCGAATTTTACCAAAGAATAAGTTATGATATATTAAAGCCAAAACACAAATTTAAAATGTGGCCATTTCCTAATCACATAATACCACATTTAATGTCAACACCATTGTATTTAGGTTATAATTGGTTAGAATATCAACAAAGTTTAATAGATTATAACGCAAATAAAAATTACAGAAAAATAGTTATTGGAATAGCACAAGATCATTTTGATATAAATACATATACAAAGACTTTTGAAATTGAACGTAAACGCTATATAACAGCGTTAGACAACGAAATAGCAAGTATGAGTAGTCAAGTAGCATTATGGGGAATGGAAAAGCAAGGCGTAGAAAAAGTGCAATATGTAGCAGTAATGGACGAAAGAACAACAAGAATATGTCAAAGTATGGACAGACAAGTATTTAGTATAAAAGATAAAAACGTATATTTTAGATACATAAACAACAATGATGTAAAAATGTCAAAATACGAAACAATAGGATTAAAAGTTGGAGAAAATTGCCCAGCGCTCCATATATCGTGTAGGTCTGTCTTGTTTCCATATCGTTAAAATGTTATAATATAAATATGGGGTGAAATATGGAAATTTGGAAAGATATAAAAGATTATGAAGGTTTTTATCAAATAAGTAATTTTGGTAGAATTAAAAGTTTACAAAGATATAAACAAAATCATTCAAAATTACAATTAGTTCCAGAAAAAATAATATCAGTTCATAAACAATATAGAAAAAATGATAATGAATATTTAAACGTAGTATTAAATAAAAATAGTAAAGAAAAAAATAAATTTGTTCACAGATTAGTAGCACAAGCATTTTTAGAAAATTATGATGAAAAATTACAAGTGAACCATAAAAATGGAATAAAATATGATAATAGAGTTGAAAATCTCGAAATGGTAACACAAAGTGAAAATATTAGACATTCAATAGATGTATTAAAAAGAAAAACAAATGGTAAAGCAATTTTGCAGTATGACCTAGAAAACAATTTTATAAGAGAATATGAAAGTGCGTGTGTGGCTAGTAGAGAAACAAGAATATGTCGCAGTTGTATTAATGATTGTTGTAGAAATAGAAAAAAACATAAAACAGCAGGTGGCTATATTTGGAAATTCAAATAGCGTATTATACCCATATCGTGTAAATTAAAGTTGCATTTCTAAAAAGATATGATATAATGTAATTGTAGGCAAGACTATTTTAAAAGTTTAAGGATTTTTTTTCATTCTTCTTCCTTGCCTACGATTTCAACCCCTTTTAATCTTTTAGTGGATTAAGGAAAAGCAAGTATCACTTGCTTTTTTTGTGTTTGACAACATATAAAAATAATGTTATGATTAAAGTGTCATAATTGAACGCATGAAATTATCGTAACGAAACAAAATGGCAAGTACATATTGGGGCGTGAAAGTAACTAGGCGGGCGAGGAGGAAAAATGGACGAAAATATTGAAAATGTTGTTGAAGGTGAAGAACCAAAGACAATGACTTTTGACGAAGTATTGGCAAGTAATAAGGAATATCAAAGCGAATTTGATAGACGACTTGCAAAGTCAAATAATAGTTTCTTGGAAACTAAAAAAGCAGAGTGGGAAAAGGAATACAATGAAAAGTTGGAACGTGAAAAAAGCGAAGCCGAGAAATTGGCAAAGATGAACACGGAACAACAATTAAACTACAAGATCGAACAGTTGGAAAACGAATTAAAAGATAGAGATAGCAAATTAAATGCTAGTCAATTAAAAGATACAACAAGCAAGATTTTGTATGAAAAAGGTATTCCTAGTTCATATTTAAGTATGTTTGATTTTGCAAAGGAAACAGCCGAAACGATCAATTCAAAAGTAGAAATGTTATCAAACATAAGAAGTCAAGATTTGGAAGATAGTTTAAATCGTAGTCTAAGACAAGAAAGTCCAAGATACGTTAAACAACAAGAAGATGAAATTGACCCTTATGTTGAAGGATTTATGAGTGAATTTTAGGAGGAAAAGTGATTAATTTAGTTACAAAGTTTAGTCCACTTGTAGATGAAAGATTTGAGGTTGAAAGTAAAACATCATTAGTTACTAACAAGGATTATGATTTTGTTGGTTCAAAATCAATTAAAATTTATTCTGTTGATACAGCAGAAATGAATGATTATGGTAGAAATGCAACAATCAGTAATGATGAAAGCAATTCTCACGTATTATCAAGATATGGTGTTATTAAAGATTTAGGAACATCAATTCAAGAAGTATCAATGGAAAGAGATAGAAGTTTCATTTTTGCTATTGATAAGATGGACGAGGACGAAACACTTAAAGCATTAAATGCTGGTTCTGCATTAGCACGTCAACTACGTGAAGTTGTAATTCCAGAAGTAGACGCATATACTTATGGAAAAATTGCAAGTGGTGCAGGAAAGAAAGTATATTCTCAATCTATCACAAAATCAAATGCTTATGAAAAATTAACTGACGCAACAGAATGGTTAGATGAAAAGAAAGTTCCAGTTGAAGGACGTGTTGCTATTGTTACTCCAACTTTCTACAAACTATTAAAACAAGACAGCAACGCTGTATTAGAAACAGAAGTTGGACAAGATATGCGTATTAAAGGTGTAATTGCTAATATGGACGGAATGGTAGTTCAAAAAGTTATTAGTTCACTATTACCAGAAAATGTAAACTTCATTATTACACACAAAGTTGCAACTACACAAGCAATTAAATTAGCAGAATATAACGTAATTGACGGTGGTGCATTAGCAAGTGGTAATATCGTTAAAGGACGTATTTACTACACAGCATTTGTACGTAATAACAAGAAAGACGCAATTTACGTAAGTTATTCTGGAAGTCAACCAGCAAGTCTATAATTGATAAGGAGGGCATTATATGTTAGAAAAAATAATTAGACAATTAGGCGATAATTATGATAGACAAGACAATCAAGTATTAGTTGACTTGATTGAAGAAACAACATATAGTGCCTTATCTTTTGCAAATAAAACTAAAAGTGATGATTTAGAAGATATTATAGCAAGATGTGTAATAGCACGTTATTTACAACGTGGTGGAGAAGGCAGTACATCCTTAAATGAAATGGGAAAGAGTACATCATTTTACGACCCTATCGAAAGAATGCAAAAAGAAATAATCTTGCAGAATAAGAGGCGTATATGCTAATAAAAAATCTTAATAAAGCGATATTAAAAAAAGCAGTAAAAGAAAAAGCCAGTACAGGTAATTTAGTAAATACAAGTTATGACACAATAAAAGAATATCGCATACAAGAACAAATTTTACAAGATGAAGTTACAAGCACAATTTATGGTAGTGATGTAAATAAGATGATACGTATTGCAAGTCCATTGCATGACTTAGAAAATTATTTAATGCCCAAAGTTGATAATAAAGAAGATAATATAAGTTTGTATTATATTTTTTATAAAAACAGACAATATAAAATAGTTGCAGTACGTGATTATTATATTGATTTAAGGTTAGTATGAAAAACATTAAAGATTTGTCAAATGATATAAAACATAAAGCAGATATAATTGACAAAGTCGTAGCAAAGGCACAAAGAATAGTAGCAAATAAATTATGTAATGATATTAAAAGTTTAGCACCAGCAAAAACTGGATTATATCGTGAAAGTATAAATGTATCACCAACAACCATAGAAAACAATGTTATAAAGACATTTGTAGGAACTGATTATACAGTAGGGCCAACAAAATGGACAGAAGGTAGAACATTTAATCTAGGTTATTTATTAGAACACGGAACATACCCACACGCAATACCTAACGCTTTTGGATTTGGATTGTATTTTGGTTATACAGATGAAAATGGAATATATCGTAAAGGAACATTAGATCCAGATTGGCACCCAGGATCATTAGCACAACCACATTTTTCAATCGCATTAGAAAAGAATAAAAAGTTTTATAAAGATAAGATAAAAGAAGTGAGGAGGCAAATATGAGTTTACGACAATTTATTCAATCTAAATTGGAAGAAATTACGGACATTGACGTAGGCACAGAATTGCCAGATGATATGCTAGTAGATAATCAAGTATATTTTAGTTATTTGTTACAAACATCATTTAATGATAGTGATTTCGATAAAAATTACACATATGATGTAACTATAATAGGTTATTTAAAATTAAAATCGTCAGTAGATATAGATAGTTTAAGTGTAATTGATAATGCACAAAAAAAACTAAAAAATAAATTAAAAGAAATTAATTTCAAAGCAAGTTTTAATGATGTGTCTATCATAGATAACATAAGAAAAGTACAAGTAACAGCACACGCTAGATACAATGAAATTAATAATGGAATATTATAAAGGAGGAAAAAATGAACGAAACTTCAAATGATTTCGAGAAGAACTATCACGCATATAACGGTAGTAAGTTAGAATATTCATCAAGTGAAAGTGGTTTTTATGCTAGAATACCAGGATTACGTAACATTCCAGACATTGGTGGTGAACCTAACAAAATTGATACAACCGACTTAGATAACACGGAATACGAAACAAATATGTATGGTTTAAAACCAGCCCAAGCATATAGTTTTGAATTTAATATGCAAGATCCATCAGCAGAAGCAAATATAAAGTTAGCAAGTGATTTAGAGGACGCAGATACATATTATTGGTTTAAACTAACTTATGCAAATGGAATTGAAATAAAATTTGAAAGTAAAGTAAAAACTACAATACTTGGTGGAAATAGTGGTGATTTAATAGGATTTCAAATGCACCTAGCACCAAAGAATGAACCAGAAAGAACAATACCAACAAGTGCAAGTTTATAAAAGGGTTGGGTTAAAAGCCCTACCCTTATTTTTTTAGAAAGAGAGAAAAGATTATGAATTATTATGTATATGAATATACGAATAAAGAGGGAGAGAAAAAAGAATTACATTTAAGATTAACAAGTAGTGATAGTATAGAAATTGAAACTAAGGAAAAGAAAAGTATTACATCTTATCTACAAGAAGAAAGTATGACAATGATGGTAACACTTTTAAGATATTTACGTAAATGGGAAGATAAAAACTTTTCATTTAATCAAGCACAACAATTATATGATGAATTAATTGATAGTGGTATGTCTTTAAAACGTATATTGCGAGATGTTATTTATGAAGCATTAGTGGTATCAGGTTTTTTAGAAAAAGAGGATTGGGAGGAGATGAAGAAAATAGACAGCAAAATGAAGGAAGAAACCAAGAAAATTTTATCACAGGAATAATATATGCTTTTTATGAAAAATTATTAGAATTAGGTTATTTACATAAAGATTTATATGAAATGACATTAAAAGAATTAGAAAGCACATTAGAAAATAGAAAAAGAGGAATAGGTTATGCTATTTATAATTTGGCAATATTAACACATAGTCCATTTGCAAAGAATTTCCCAACTAAACCAGAGGACGCTTGTCCAGCATACTTTCCTATTCAAAAAGGCATTAAAATGCCAGACTTTTTGTTAGACAAAGCAATAAAAAGAGGTGTATTATGAAAGAAGAATATGGTTATGTATTAACAGCAGATACAAGTAAATTTAAAGCAAAAATTAAAGAAGCAGGGCAATTTATAAAAGCATTTGGGCAAGGCGTAAAAGAAAATTTTAGTGAACAAGTTGAACGTTCGTTTAACGAAGATTTTAAATTTGGTGATAGAGATTATCAAAAAAGAATAGATTATATTAAAGATAAAATGGACGCTGTAACAGACCAAATTAATGCTATAAAACTTGGTGGCAAAGAAGGTAATTTAGAAGAATTAGAAGCAGAATACGATAGATTAAACGATAAATTAGAAAAACTAACACGTTATCAAAAAGAATATAATGGTGAATTAGAAGAAGCAGATGATAAAGCAAGTGGAATGTCAATAAATCTTGGTGCAATGTTTGATAAAAGCATTGGAAAGATTAAAAGATTTACGTTTTACTTATTAGGTGCAAGAAGTATATTTAGTTTGTTTATGAAATATCAGGGCATTTATTATCAATATAATGAACAAATGCAATATCAAAGTGAATTATCACAAAATGCAATAGCATTAAGTTTAGCACCAGCATTTGAATTTTTAGGAAATGTAATTGCATACGCTAGTATTGCCTTTGCAAAATTTATTGAATTATTAACAGGCGTAAATATATTATCAAAAGTATCAACAAAAGGCATTAGAGATTACAATAAATCATTAAAAGAAAGTCAATCATTATTAAGTGGTATTGATGAAATTACTAATTTAACATTGCCAGGAAGTTCTGGATTAGCAAGTCAATATAAAGCATTAAATGACTTTCAAAAAAAGGTAGCAGAAGTAGAAAAGTTTTTTAAAGAAAACAAATGGATCCAATCACTTGTAGATGGACTAAAAAAAGTATGGGATTGGTTACAAAGAGGTTATGATTACATTAAACAACATTGGGACGTGTTTAAATACATAATTGGTGGAGTAGCATTAACTACATTTTTAGGATTTGCATTAACTGGTGCAGGAGTAGGAACAATGGCATTAATAGCAACATTATCTATATTAGGAGTAGCAGGTGCATTAGAAGAAATAGAAAGATTAAAAAAATCAGTTCACGATATGAAAAAAAATGAATTAGATGGTTGGCCAAAAGTGTTTGACGCAATAATAGAAAGAATAAAAAAATGTGAAAAAGGAACAATCGAATGGGACAAACAAGCGTCAATGTTACACGATAGCACATATAGTATATTAAAAAATATTGCAAGTGGTAAATTATCTTATGAAGAATATGGACCAGTTGTTGATGAATTACTTGAAAAATTACAAGGATTAGATGATGAAGAATTTGAAGCAGATATAGAATTGTTATTACAAACTAAAACCGCAAAAGAAGATTATGATAGATTTTATAAGTCAATAAACAATAGACAAGTTCAATTAAACGTAAAAACAGTATTTGGTGGTGTTATTAGTGGTACACAAGAGGTAGGTACAACATTAATGAAAAACATAGCAAAAGCATTAGGAATAAAGGGCTTTGCAACAGGTTTAGATTATGTCCCATACGATAACTACCCAGCAATTTTGCATAAAGGTGAAGCAGTAGTACCAGCAAAATACAATCCAGAAATTCATGGAATGGGAAATGATTATACAAATAGTTTATTAGAAACATTAATTGTTAAAATGGACAACTTAGCAAATAGACCAAATGTATTTGAAATAGATGGACAAAAATTTGCAAATGCAACATATAATTTATATGACAATGCACGAGAAAGACAAAATTATGTGGAAGGAGTAGTGAGATAATGGACACAGGATTAATTACAGCATATTATAATGGATCATGGGTAAAATTACCTACTCCAAGCGAATATAACCCATCATATACACACGTAGAAAATAGTTATAGAGATGTAAATGGTAAATTACATAGAGATATAAAACGAAAGAACTTAGCCAAAGTAGAATGTGGTTGGAACGCATTAGATGACACACAAATAGCATTTTTACAAAGTTTATATTCATTAAATAATTTTGATCTAAGATTTACAGATAACTTTGGAAATCGAGTTACAAAAAAAGTATATGCAGGACCACTTGAAAAGAAAAGTGCAATACAAAACAAAACAACATTAAAAATAATATTGTCAACAGATATAGCAATGAATTTTATAGAGGTGTAATATGATTAGTATGCCTACAAGTACAAAAAATCAATACAAAGATTTTGAAAGAGAAATTAGCGTATATGGTAATTTGTATCTAGCGAAAAAAAGATTAACAAAAAACTTGTTTAATCCATTTACAACACATTATGATACAAATACAACAACGTCAATAAGTAATAATGAAATTATAACGTCATCTTATAGTAGTAGTATTGGAAATTCAAATGCTTATTTAAGATTTCCTATTACATTAAAAGCAAACACAGATTATACTTTTAAAATGAAATATACAAGAACTGATACAACAATTAATGGTGGAATAGGTATAAGAACAGGTGTATCTGGTGGAACTTGGATTGCTTCATTAACTGGAATAAATGACGCAAGTGGAACAAAAACACTAACATTTAATAGTGGAGAGTACACAACATTATATGTATGGTTTTATTTAAAAAATGCTTCAACAACACAAGCAGTTGATACAACATTTACATTTACCGAAGTAATGTTAAATGAAGGCACAACAGCATTACCATTTGAATATTATGGCAGATATGCTTATGACTACACAGAATTTCCATTAACAGAAGAAAACGAAGCAAAAATATTAAGTTTTAATATTGATGAAAAATGTGATGTGTATTATACAAGTTTGCCATACAATACTATGACTATTGAAGTTGATAATGAAAAAGGTTATTTTACAGACTATGACCCAGATAGTATTGTAAATAAATTAAATACTGATTGCTACGTAAGACTATATATAAAAATAAATAATGACAATTATTACGAAATTATGAGAATGAATTTTGATAAAATTTCATATAGTGATTACGAAAAAGCAAGATTAAGTTTTTCATCTAGTATAGCAAAATTAAAAAATTTGCCATTAAGAGATAGACGTGAAGAAGATTTTACAACATCATCTTGGAGTAGAACAAGAATAAGATTATGGCTAATGCAAAATTATAACATTTCATTTAGTTATGATAACAATGTTACAACATTAAATTCTACACGAGAAAAAGCAAGTAGTGTAGAAAATATATTATTATTATCTGGAACATATTATGGAACATTACAAAATGCAGTAATAACAACTAATGACACACAAAATAATATAAGATTAAAGAAGTGGAAATCAACAGCAGATGACACGATAACAAAAGATTATGAATTAGAAAAACCTATTGTAAAAAGAGAAAATAGTTATGATGGTGTAAAGCACACATACAAACATAATCCAACATTTCAACAATCAAATGAAACATATACACGTGTTATAAATGGAACATTAACTACAATAAATGAAGCATTAGTTGTATATGATAACAATTATAAATTATCAACAATAACAAGTAGTGATGTAACAATAACAGGTAATCCAACATTAGAAGTAAGCACATATTTAGCAAATGCTTTTATTGTAATTTTAAAATTAACAGGAAATATAGGTGATGAATATACAATAACAATTAATAAAGATAATATATACAAAAAAATAAGCGATACATTAACAACACGTTATTTAGGAAACACTAATGAGAATGCAAAGATCTTAACAATTAATGAAGAAGCACCATTAGACTTTACATATTATAATTTAATCTTAAATGAAAAGAAAATTAAATCATATATTGAAGCACAAATTATTGGATTACCATATTTGGAATTAGGAGACGCAGTAGAAATTGAAACAGACAATGCAAATGTTTTGACAACAATAAGTGAAATAGAAATGAATTTTGATGGTGGTTTAACAATGACTATTAAAGGTTATGAATTAGGTTGGGACGCATTATTTCCAAGTGATACGTTATACCCTAGTGATGATTTATACCCTAATACACCAATCGAATAAAGGAGGAATAAATGAATAAAATAACTTTTGTAAATGGACAAGAACCAGCAATCAATGGCAACAACTTAAATTTAATGCAAACAAATGCAGAAAATGCCATAGCAACAGCAAAAAGTGAAGCAATATCAAGTGCAAGTGCAGACGCAACATCAAAAGACAATACGGTTTTATCAACATTAAGAAGTGAAATAGCAACAGCACAATCAAATGCAACAGGAACAGCACAAACATATACAGATAATAAAGTAAAAAATGGAACATTAACAATACAAAAAAATGGTAGCACCGTAGCAACATTTAGTGCTAATCAAAGTTCAAATGCAACAGCCAATATAACGGTGCCAACAGTAAACAATGCAACATTAACTATTCAAAAAAATGGATCAAGCGTAGCAACATTTACAGCAAATGCTAGTTCAAACGTAACAGCAAATATTAGTGTTCCTAATATAACTTATGGAACAAGTTTACCAAGTTCTGCAACAAATGGAGATATATTTATTTTGTATAGTTAGGTGATATTGTGAAAAAATTAAAATTAAACATTCAATTATTTGGTGTATCGACAACATTAACAAATGCAAGAGTAAGTGTAGATGTCGACAATAACCAAGAAGTACAAAGAATAACCTTTACGGTTAAAAGAACAAGTGGTACAACATATTGGCAAGATAACAAAACATTAACATTTAAACTAAAATATTATAATGATAACAACACACAAACTACATTAACTAAAACAACACAATTTAACTTTCCTAGTGGTTCTGTTGGTGCGACAAAAAGCACGTATGTAGATTTTACAGTACCACATAAAGATGATGGTACACAAACAATAGATTATGAAGCGTCAATTAGTACAGGAACAAGTGCAGGAACATTAAATCCAAAACAAACAGGAGTACAACTAGAAACAATACAAAGATATAGTGTTAGAATAAGAGTTAGTGGTTCGTGGAGAAATGGAATACCTTATGTTAGAGTAAATGGTGTATGGAAAAAAGGTGTCGCTTATACAAGAGTAAGTGGCAGTTGGAAGAAAGGAACTTAATATGAATAAATTATGGTTAAAATGTGCAGGAATTAGAGCATTAAAAACATTATGTCAAACAGCAATAGCAAGTATAGGAACAAGTGCAACATTAGGACAAATTGATTGGGTATTTGTTGCTAGTACAAGTGTACTATCAGCAATACTTTCTATATTAACGTCAATAGCAGGATTACCAGAAGTTGAAATGAGGGAAGAAAATGAGTAAAGTTTACACAGCAGAAGAATTTATAAAAAAATTAAAATGGTTAGTAAATGATGTTCCTAATTATTATTATTCTGGTAAATTATGGTTAGATTACAACAAAGATAATAAAAAATTTAGAATGGATTGTGTGCTTTCTGTAAAAGGAATTTTATGGGGATTTAAAGCAGACAAATCAAAAAGTCGTGGTGGGGCAATATATGAAAGTAATGGCGTAGATGATTTTTCTTGTAATGGTGCATTAAATTATTGTAGTAATGTAAGCACAGATTTTACGCATTTAGTTGCAGGTGAGTATTTATGTATGAAAGGTACAAAATACAATCATACGGGCATTTATTTAGGCAATGGGAAGGTATTTGAATGTACGACAGGTTGGGACACAAAAAAATGTATTATAAGTGATATTGATAGTAAAGGAATAAGAACTTATAAAGGTAAAAAATCATCAGCAAATAGATGGACTTATCATGGCAAATTAAAGTATATTGATTATTCAAATCAACCAACACCATTAGGACAAGTTGCTATACTTCAAGAAGCAATGAATAAACAATGGAATTGTGGATTAGCAATAGATAATTCGTTTGGACCATTAACACAAAAAGCGTGTAGAGAACATCAATTACAATACAATGTAAAAGCACCAATTATGGTTAAATGGTTGCAAACAAGATTAAAAGAATTAGGTTATAATTTAGCCGTAGATGGATCATTCGGACCAGCAACAAGAACTGCCGTACATAATTTCCAAAAGAAATGTCATTTAGCAGTTGATGGAATAGTTGGTGTAAATACTTATCGAGCATTAACAGAATAATTACACTTTATTTGCACTAAACAGAAAAAAATGTTATAATAGTAGATGAATAAAGAGGTATATATGAAAGCATTTTTTGAAAAGTTAAAATTAACAAAAGAAATAATAACAATCATAATTGGTTTTATAGGATTAATAATTACAGGTTATGCCTTTTTAATGTCAATTAATGAACGACTATCAACAATAGAAAAAACAACATTTAGAACAATGATATGGAGTTATGGAATACCTAATAAAGATAAATTAGAGGCGTGTGATAGTTATATAAAATTAGGTTATAATAGTGAAACAAAGAAATATTGTGAAAAACTATTAGATGATGAATTTAAAGATAAGTAATTGACTTATCTTTTTTTTATGTTATAATAATCAACTTGTCAAAGGGGGTTATATGCAGTTAATAAGAAATGTTTATTATTTTGATTACGCACCAGAAACATATAATTATTTAATGACAAGTCGTATATTAAGACAAAGTGAAAAAAATTTATTAAAAGGAATAGTTGATGGAAAGACTGTCAAAGAATTAGCATTAGATAATAAATGTTGTGATAGAACAATATGTAGAAAGCGAAAAGTTTTATTTGAAAAAACGAAAGACTATATGTAGTCTTTTTTATTTTTATTAAAATGTCATTGTTTGTCGTTAATTTGCATTAATTGTCTTTATTACGTTTTAATTGCATTTACTTTATTAAAATAACGTGTATTATAGCAAATTGAGGTGAACAAATGATCGAGAAACTTAAAGTCAAAGCGTTATATGACGATTTTGTTAGTAAAGTATATTTAACAGACGAACAAAAGCGTATTTTAGATATGATGATTAATAAAGACACAATAGTTAAAATGAGTTTAGAAATAGGTGTAAGTCCACGTACAATTAATTATGAAGTAAAAAAGATTAAAGAATTATATAAAAATTATTTACAAATAGAAATATCGAAATTAGTTAGTTTAATTAACTAATTTTTTTACGTTATTTTTACGCTATATATCTAAAAAAAAATAATATTCTAAAATTGAAAGGAACATTAATAACAATTCTAATAAGCAGTGAGCAGATAGTAAGTTATTAATGTTTTTTTCTTTTAGGAGGAAATATGTATAACAACTATAATCCACAAGTTAATATAGATAGAATAAATAGTCAAATTGCAGAATTGGAAAGAATAAAAGCACAAATACCCCAACAAATGCAACCAGCAATTAATCAAACATTCCAATTAGCACCAACTAATCGTGAAGTAATTAGATACGCCAATTCAATAGACGAAGTGCAAAAAGAGATGGTTATTGGTGATACTCCATATTTTAGTAAAGACTTAACAATAGTATGGATTAAAAATATTAAAGGCGAAATAAGAAGTTTTGAATTGACAGAGATTATTGCAAAAGATAATAAAGATTTAATGATAGAAAACTTACAATTACAAATTAAAGAATTAAGAAAGGAAATTAAAAATGCCAATACAACTAATAAATATGTTGATGACGCAGTTGAAAATGAGAAATCCACAAATGTTTCAACAATTTCAAAATCTACAAAAAAGCAAAAGTAATCCAATGGAATTATTCAAACAAGTAACAAGTAAATATACACCAGAACAAATGCAACAATTAATGAATACAGCAAAACAATATGGTGTACCAGAAAATGTTATAAATGATTTACAAAACAATGGTATTAATGCTAAATAGCATTGATATAAACAAGAAGGGAAGGAGGACCTAAAAAATGAATGGAAGTACAAATGGAACTGGAATTGTACCAACAATCGACCTAGCAACTAACAATGCTTCATACCCATACCCAATGATGATAGGTGGCAACAATGGCTTTGGTTATGGTAGCGATTGGCTATGGGTAATTGTATTACTTGCATTATTTGGTGGTTGGGGAAACAACGGCAATGGTGGTTTCTTTGGCAATAATGCTTTTGATAATGGTTACGCTTGGTTGTCTAATGGCCAAAAAGAAATTATGCAAAACACTAACAATGGTTTTGACACATTACATTTATCTAATCAATTAGAAGGTAATAGGGACGCAATTAATAGTCTATCTAATCAATTATGCAATTCAACAGCAAACATAACAAGTGCTATTACCAATACTGGTTATAATGCGGAAATAAGTGCTAATAATCGTCAAATGGCTAATATGAACCAATTATTTGATTTAAGTAGACAATTTGCTGATTGTTGCTGTGAAAACAGACTTGGCTTGGCAAACTTAAATAGTACGATTATAAGTGAAAATTGTGCTGATAGACAAGCATTAAATGAAGGAGTACGTGATATATTGGCTAATCAAACAGCGTCAGTACAACGTATTCTAGATCAATTATGTCAAGACAAGATAGACGCTAAAAACGATACTATCGCACAATTACGTCAAGAACTTCTATACGCACGTGGACAAGCAAGTCAAATTGAACAAACAGCAGAATTAAGACGTGGACAAGAAGCAGAAGTAGACGCATTGTATAATAGACTTTCTAACTGCCCTGTCGGTACAGTGCCAGTTTATGGCCGTCAACCAATATTCACTTGCAACAACGGTTGTGGTTGTGGTGGAAGCATTTACGGAACAAATGTATAGCATGAGGTCTTAATGACTAACTCAATATGAGAACTTGCGAATTTAAAGAGTAGACAAGTTCTACTCTTTTTTAATAAGAAAGGAGAAAATATGATACAAGCATTACAAATCACACCTGAAATATTAACATCAAATACAGATAATATTAATTTTAATACTATTGATTTAAGGTCAAATAGTGCTAATTGTTGTGGTTGGTTGCAATATATGCCAGGTGGAAGTGATTTTACAATAATAGGTGGAGGAACTTTTGAAATAAGTTTTAATGCTAATATAACAAGTGAAACAGCAGGAATAGTTGCGTTGGCATTAAAAAGTGCAACAGGTACTGATGTAGAAGGTACTGAAATGGACGCTGAAATAACGACACCAGGGAATTATATAAATGTTTCATTTAGTAAGTTGTTAAAAGTATGTCCAAGAGTAAATACAACAATAGCAGTTGGTAGTTTACCTTCAACAATTACAGGAACAACTACATTAACAAATACCGACACACAAATTCCTATTGTAAAAGATGTTAATTTATTTATTAGAAAAATTGCATGAGAAATTTAGATATAACATCTTTAATATTACAAGCATTAAGTTTAGAAATATTATTTAAAGATTATAACAATAGTGATTTAATGAATGAATTGCAACATCAAAATAAAGATTATTTTGAAACAATTATAAAAAATCAAAATGAAATATTAACTCTTTTAAGAAAGGAGAAAAAATGAACGAGAATTTATTAAAGAAAACAGAAGATGCTATTAATCGTATTTTAAAAGAAGGAATAGCAACAACTAATTTAGACCATTTATATAAATTAACTAAAATAAATCACATGATAAAGGAGGAAAATATGTATAATGAATATGGGAACTATAATGGACGTGGGCCAGGACATGGAAGTTATGGAAACGAATATGGAAATGAATATGGACGTAGAGGTTATGATACAAAATATCGTGGACATGACCATTTAGATAGAATGTATAATGAATATGGTAGATATATGGATTATCGTGGTAGATATGGTGCAAATGACCAAGAAACAGATAAATCTTATCACTATATGTTAAAAGCATTAGAAGATTTTATTAAAGTTCTATATGAAGAAGCAGATACACCACAACAAAAACAAAATTTACGTGATACATTACAAAGAAGTATGATGTAATATGTTTTATAAATATAATGCTAATCCTTATGGGAATAATGTTGCAGATTGTGTTATCAGGGCTTTGTCAGTATTAACAAATAAAGATTGGCATGAAGTATATGATAAATTAAGTGATTTAGCAGGTGATGTTGGACTTTTATTTAGTAATGTAGAATTTGTTGAAGATTATTTAGATAATAGATATAAGCGAGAATGTCATTATGCTAAAACAATAGGCGAATTTGCAAGAGAATACCCTTATGGCAAATATGCAATAACAACAAATGGGCATATTACAGCATTAATAAATGGAGCTGTTATAGATACATTTGACCCAAGAAATAGAATAATGCGTTGTGCGTGGAAAATAGACGTTTAAAAACGTCTTTTTTTATGTTATAATTGAATTGGTGAGATATGAGAATTGCTGTTGATAAAAATAATTATAGACAAATAAAACAAGATGACAACGAGTATATTTATTTGTTTGAAAATGAAACAATAAAAGAATTAGAAGCAACTAATCTGCATTGTTTACGTTATGATTTATGCAAGTACGTTGATATAAATACAACAAAATATGATATTAGATGTAAAAAGAAATCGCCAATAATAGATGATTTTAATAAGTTATTTGCAAAGAAAAATTATAAGTTTGGTATTATAATTCCTAATTACAATTATGGAGAGTGGCTAGAAAAATGTTTGTCAAGTGTATTAAATCAAACTTATAAAAATTTTGAGATCGTATTTGTTGATGATGTTTCAAAAGATAATAGCGTAAAAATAGCAAAAGAACTTTTAAAAAGTCCACATAAAGTTATTGAATTAAAACAAAAACGATATAATGGTGGTGCAAGAAACGAAGCATATTTACATTTAAGCGAAGATGTAGATTATGTCTACTACATAGATAGTGATGACTATTTATATGACGAACACGCATTAGAAAAGATTAATCTTGCATTACAAATAGACGAACCAGATGTATTATTTGTAGGATTAATGAAAGAAAAATTTGGTAAGATTAAAGTACAAGAAATGCCACATTGGAAAGATAGATATGACGCTATGGAAAACGCATGGAGTGGCAGTTGTAGTAAAGTTATAAAGAAAGATTTAGCAACAAGACAAGAGTGTTTATATAATGAAGGCACATTAAAAGAAGATAAAAACCAACATTGGAGAATATGTATTTATATGAACGATTTTAAATGTTTACAAGAACCAATTTATGTATGGAACCAGAATAACACAAAATCAGTAACGACAATAAGAGATAACATAGTATGGGGAACTTCAACTATACGACATTATGCAGATACTTTACAATTAGCATTAAGTGTAAAAGGAATAGATGATAAAGTAGACAGATTATTAGAAAAAAGAATTGAATTAACAAAACAAGAAGTAGAAGATGGAGGAGATAGGCAATGGTGAAGTTATCAATAGTAATCCCATATTATGAAACATACGAAATGACAAAAAAAATATTAGACAATTTGTTATTACAAAGAAAAGATGAAATGGAAATTATAATAGTAGATGACTATTGCAAAAAAGAATTTCACAACTTCATAATAAAAGATAACGTAAAAGTAATAGAACACGAAACAAACACAGGTGTTTCAAAATCAAGAAATGATGGAATAGAAATAGCAGAAGGAAAATATATTGCCTTTGTAGATAGTGATGATATGATAATGCCAGATTACGTTGACAGATTACTAGAATTAATTGATACGCAAAACGAAGATGTAATGATATTTAATTGGTTAGATATTAATACAAATGAAGTAAATAGACGACCACAAAATTGTGCTGTATGGAAAGCAATTTATAAAAAAGACATTATACCAAAATTTGATGAAAAATTAAGAGTACGTGAAGATTACTTTTGGCAAAAAGATTTAGAGCAGAGAGATCCAAGCGTTTATTATTACGATAGAGTATTATATATTTATAACTCTGGTAGAGAGGGAAGTTTATGGTGGAACGAAACACACAAATAGATATTGTATTGCCGTTTTATAATGATAGCGATAAAGTATGGAGTAAAGTTTTATACGAATATATGCGACAAGAAGGTTCAAGCGATAGACAAGTTGTTGGTGAAGAACGATATAGGGATTGGGAAAATTTAAAATATTGGTTTAGAGCAGTTGAAAAAAATTGTAAATGGGTAAATAAAGTTTATTTAGTCGTAGCAAATGAAAGTCAAATACCCAAATGGTTAGATACATCATACGAGAAATTAAAAGTAGTTTTACATAGAGATTATATACCTAGCGAATTACTACCTACATTTAATATAATGACTATTGAAAATTATTTTTGTAAGTTGCCAGGTTTAGCAAATAATTATGTTTATTGTAATGATGACTATTTCTTTTTAAATGAAACAACAGCAGATATGTTTTTTAAAAACAACAAGCCAGTATATAAAGATACGCAAACAGAATTAAAGAAACTTGACGCAAGTGGAGTAGACGGCACGTTTTATCAATGTTTAAATAATGGTATGGACTTGCAACAAAAGATATTAGGTGATAAAGCACATTGGTACGCATTAGATCATTTACCCGTATCTCATAAAAAAGATTTTGAGTTAGAAATACTAGACAAATATTATGATGAATTTATAAACGCAAACAATAAAAGCAGATTTAGAGATAAAAACAATTTAAGTATGCACGTATTTTTGTGTTTATATAAAGATATGAAGAAATATTATAAATTTAATAATTACGCAAATAGTTGTTATGTAACAATTACAAAAGATACTGATTTTAACGAATTTAAAGATAGACAAATGGTATGTTTTAACGATACACAAAGACTAGATCGAAAAGACTTTTACAAAGTCAAGAAAAGAATGATGGATTTTATGGAAAGTAAATTTCCTAATAAATCAAAATTTGAAAAGGAGGAAAATATGTATAAGTGTGAAGCATTAGAAGAATTTAGTTTATCAAGATTTAAAGAAATAACTAATCTTGTAAGAGCAAATCAAGAAAAGAACAAAGAAGGTTGGATTTATAAAGGAGATACATTTGAGTGTAAAAAAGATTTAGCACATTATTTAGATGGCGAAAATAGTTATAATAAATCTTTTATTAAAGCAGAAGAATTAATCCCAGAAGTAAGTGTTGTATCACAAACACCAGTTGAAGAATTAAAGAAAGTAACAGAAACAAAAGTAGAAACAGCAATATATAAAACAACAAAGAAGAAAAGAACTAAAAAAAATAAATACGAATTTTAAGAGCAAGAGCAATCTTGCTTTTAATTTACATTAAAACGACTTGACAAAATGTAAATAAATGATATAATTAAATACGTAAGGAGATGAAGAAATGAGAAAAAAAGAAGAAATACTAAAAGACATTGAAGATCAAAAAGAGAGTATTAAGTTTGAAGAACAAATTAATAAAGATAATGGTGAGTTGTCATTCTTATATTGGCAATTACACGAATTAGAAAGGGAGTTAGAAAATGAATGTAGTAATTAAAGAGTTTGAAGATACTGATTGGCTAAAAGTAATTAATCGAATACGTATGTTTGTTGATGAATATAACTTAGAAATAATTAGTATTGATTTACGAAAAACTGATGATAAAAAATATTGCTATAAAGCAAAAGTAAAATATGGGTTGGGGTTGAGATAGTGAGTAAGTTTATTGATGAAACAGGACATAGATACGGAAGTTGGACTTGCTTAAAATATGTAGGAAAAAGAAAATGGTTATGCAAATGTGATTGTGGAACAGAAAAAGTGGTTTATATAAGTGCATTAAGAAGAAACGATAAATGTAAATCAACTTCTTGTGGTTGCAAAAAAGAAACATTTGCATTTAAAAACAGAGATGATATTAGATGTAGAAAACTATATTACGTTTGGAATAACATTAAATGTAGATGTTATTGTAAAACAACTCCTAATTATAATTGGTATGGTGGTAAAGGAATAACTATGTGTGATGAATGGAGAAATGATTTTGAAACATTTTATAATTGGGCAATAAATAATGGTTATGAATATCTTGATGATGAAAGAAAAAACAGATTACAAATAGATAGAATAGATAGTAGTAAAGGTTATTGTCCAGAAAATTGTAGATGGATCACATCAACCGAAAATAGTAGTAGAACAAGTAAAACAAATGCACAACTAGAAGAAATAATGTTAAAAACTAATGACGAACTTGTAAAAGAATACATAGAGAGAAAAATGGAACATAACCTAGAATTACAAAAGATGAAAAAAGAAATTAGAGAGGGTTGGTTTCCTTGTAAAAGAAATAATTATTGTTGTTTAAAAAGTGATGAAAAACAATTCTTATTTAAAAGTTATGTGTCAGTGGCTATGTTTTTAAATATTAAAGCCCCACAAGTATCATATAGAGTAAATAGGAAAAATGGTTATATTAATGATATATGGCATTTAAAAAAAATAACAAAAGAAGAATTTGATAAATTAAGTAGAAATGTAGAGGTGATAGTATAATGCTAATTGAATATAGAGAGAGTCATAATTTAACACAAAGAGAAATGGCTAAATTATTAGGCGTTAGTGTACCAGCATATAACTTATATGAAAATCATAAACGAGAAATGACATTTGATACATTAATCAAGTTTCTAAAAATCAGAGATGATGAATATGATGAAAAATTAATAGAAGTTATACAAGCGTTTAAAAAGTGGTTTTAAGACGCGTTTAAGTCATGATGATAGTTTATATTAGAAAGATAAAAACGTGCATTAGAACTGAAATTAGATAGCAAAAAGAGTATATACGTATTTAAGTATAACTCTTTTTCTTTTTATACAATGTAAAATGATGTGTAAAATAAAACAAATTATGTCAAAAATGTTGTAATTTGAAAATTAAAGTGCTAAACTTGTATTATCTAAAGTAGAAAGGAGATAGAAAAATGATTTTAAGATTTTTTAAGAAAGTTGATAATCGTAATAGTGTTTCAATTCCAAAAAAGATAGTAGAAAAATTTGGGAAAGAATATTATATGGAAATCCACGAAGATAAGATTGTATTAATACCAATCAAGAAAGGAAATTAAAGATGATTAAAAGACATTATAGGGGGTTATATGCAAAATGGTTATGTTAAAATTTATCGAAAATTATTAGACAATCCTATAATTACAAAAGACGCTGATTATTTAGCAGTATGGGTTTATTTATTATTAAATGCAACACATAAAGAAATTGACGCATTATTTAAAGGAAAAAGAATAACATTACAACCAGGACAATTAATAACTGGAAGTAAAGCAATTAGTAGAAAATTAAAAATAAATTATGTGAAAGTATTTCGTATAATAAGTGAATATGAAAGTGAACACCAAATTGAAAAACAAAAATCTAACAAAAACACTTTAATATCAATAGTAAATTGGCAAGACTACCAAGTTAATGAAAAACAAAATGAAATTCAAATGAAATACAAGTGTAATTCAAATGAAATTCAAGTGAAAACAAACAAGAATAATAAGAATATAAAAAATAATAATAATATGAATATTATTATATATAACTGGGACAAAAATTTGCAATGTCAAGCAATAAATAAATCAAATAACATAAAATGTTCCAGACGTAGTTCTTATGAGATTAATGGAAAGTGTTATTGTAATCAACATTCAAGAGATGTAATAAAAGATGTATTACATTATAAAAACAATTTAGATAATAATTTGCCAGAGTGGTTTGATAAAGATTATGTGAAAGATCAAACTAACTTAAAAGAAATGGAGGAAGTATTAAGTGATTTTAAATGAAAACAAAAAGAGAAATTTAAAATATTTAGACGCATTAAACAAATACAAAGCAAAATGTAAATGTGGCCACATTGCTATTATATACTATCGTCCATTTGTAATATGCGGGTGGTGTGGTAGAAAAATATATCGAAGTAAAAAAGATGAATTTTTAGATAAAATGAAGAAGGTGAATAAATGAATGAATTTACAATATTTGATATATTATACCCTAAAAAGAAAATAACAAAACCAATTAGATTAATAGAATTATTTGGTGGCTATGGTTCACAAGCATTAGCATTGAAATATCTGGGTGTAAAATTCGAGCATTGGAAATTGGTAGAATGGGCAGTTAAGTCAATTCAAGCATATAAAGATATTCATTTTCCTGATGATGACGAAGATTATAGTGATTTTATTGATATAGATACTTTAAGAGAAATGCTATGGAGATTAGGAATTTCATCTAATTATAATGAACCAATGAAATGGGAACAAATATGTAGATTAAATGAAACACAATTAAGAACCATTTATAACAATATAAGAGCAACTAATAATTTAGTCAATATTCAACAAGTAAACGGTGAAGATTTAAAAATTAAAGATACTGACAAATATGATTACATATTAACTTATTCATTTCCTTGTCAAGATTTATCATTAGCAGGTAAAGGAAGGGGAATGAGTGATACATCAACACGTAGTGGTATGTTATGGGAAGTAGAAAGAATATTAACTGAATGTGAGAATAAACCACAAATACTTTTAATGGAAAATGTGCCACAAGTACATAGTGAAGATAATTTACAAGACTTTAACAAATGGAAATTTAGATTAGAAGAAATGGGTTATAAAAATTATTTTCAAGACTTAATAGCAACTGATTATGGAATACCACAAACAAGAAATAGATGTTTTATGGTTAGTTTACTTGGAGATTATAGTTATACATTTCCTAAACCAATACCACTTAAATTAAAACTAAAAGATATGTTGGAAGAAAATGTAGATGAAAAGTATTATTTAAGTGATAAAATGATTAATTATGTTTTAAATAGAACACCAATAGGCGAAAAAGACAATTATGCAAACAATATTATTGGGAATGATGCGATAAAAAACGCAGGAACAATAACAACAAAAGGTAGTAATACAGGAACAAGTTGTAGGAGTTGTGATAACTTTATTATAGATAATATGACACAAAACGAAGTTAATGCCAGTTAAACTTAAATGCAAATATTGTGGAAAAGATTTCGCAGTTAAACCAAGTCAAGCAAATCGTGGAAGAAAATATTGTTCTCAAAAATGCAGAGAGCAAGATGTTTACAAAGGAAGATTTATTAGAAGTGATGGATATGTTGCAATTAATATTAATGGAAAATACGAATTGGAACACCGAGTTGTTATGTCTAAATTTCTTGGTAGAGATTTGCAACCAATTGAGCAAGTACACCACAGAAACGAAAATAAATCTGATAACAGAATTGAAAATCTTGAAATTGTTAGTTGTGCAGGACATATTAGAAAATACCATAGAAGAAAACAAGACGAAACAACTTGGTATGAAGCAAAATGCCTTAACTGTGGAAGAATTTTTAAAAGAAGAAAAGTTGAAACTAAATTACATGAACATACTTTCTGTTCAAGAGAATGCTATATTGCAGGAAAAAGAAAGCAACTTACACCCTAGTCTAAATCAAATTATAGTAGCAAGAAAACCGTTTAAAGGGAGTCTAGTAGATAATATTATAGAAAACGGTGTAGGTGGACTTAATATAGATGAGTGTAGAGTTGGTAATGAAACTATAAAAGGTGGAACAATGCCTGATTTTAGAGATATAG
>Ga0310690_10001675_pt1 | contig 38618 bp, 50 predicted proteins | sample AusTroGonzalo_MG_2_FD_207661 | JGI IMG/M metagenome (GOLD analysis project Ga0310690, IMG submission 207661) | Bovine rumen microbial communities from tropical cattle in Woodstock, Queensland, Australia - Gonzalo_04 (v2) (version 2) | ecosystem: Host-associated > Mammals > Digestive system >... | reverse complement strand
ACACCTCGCGTTCGCGCGTCTTCCGCTTGTAGCATCCCTTGTCGAGACACTTTCCGAGCTTGCCGTCGTCGCCCATGTCGCCCCAGAGGTCCGGCTGCGCGCCGGTCCGCTTTGGGCATTCCTTGCACGCGGCGCAGTCGAACTTGGCGCTGTCGAGATCGCTCGTCTCGCGGGCGAAGTTGTGCGAGATGTCGTTCCAGCGCACCGGCGTCGACGACTGCTTGGCGCGCCGCAGCACATCCGAAGTGCACCGATCCTGGATCTCGCGGGGATAGGCCGCGATCTGCTCGAGCGCGTCGATCGTGATGTTGCACTCGCCTGTCTCTGCAAGCTTGCGCACCTTCGGCGTAAGGTCGAGCAGCTTGCGTCGCCGGCATATCCTCACCTCCGAAACGCCGAAGTGCGCGGCGATCTCCTTCTGCGAGTAGCCGAGCCCGAGCATCGATCCGATGAGCGACGCATCCTTCAGCGGATCCACGCCGAGGCGGACTTCGTTCTCTATGCGCGTGATCATCCGCGCCTGCGCTTCGCTGATCTCCGTGAAGACGAGCGCAGGTATCTCCTTTAGCCCCGCGGCCGTCGCCGCCTCGAGTCGACGGTTGCCGGCGACGACGATGCCGGTCACGCCCTTGCGGTCGGCGATCGCCGCTTCGTCTGCCCACACCGCGATCGGCTGGATGATGCCGACCTTGCTCACTGACTGGATGAGCTCTACCATTTCCGGATGATCCCAGGACAACTCTTCAGGCGTCCGCGGATTCCAGTCCGCGTGCACCAGCGAGTCGACCATTAATCTTGCCGCTGTCCTTTTCATTTTCCCACTCCCCTTGTTTGGTTTGCCCCCGGAGTCAGACACACCCGTGCCCCGCCCCCCGAAGAAGATTTCGTAAAAAGCGCATTCCCCAAACCCACCGACCCACCGGGCGCGTGCGCGGGTGCCCCCTGAATTTCAGAGAAGACAGCGAAAACCGCCGCCAGGACGGCTGAAATCGCCGGAGAGACGGCTGCAGAACCCCGCCGGTGGCTGAAATTCCACTTTTCGGCCGATTCCCCTGAAATCGGGAACCTCGTGTCGGCGTTGCACTCGCAAATACGGCGATCTCGCCCGATGGGCGCATCCCGATCGGCCGCCTGGGAAGAACCTACCCCCGGGGGGAGGGCACGCCGACGCCGGCCGCGGTCGGCCTCGGCGTGCCTGGCGTCGACGAACGCCTTCAGCTCCTCGCTGTGGCGCTTCAGGAGGTCTCGCAGTTCTGGCGAGCAGTGGCACCCCTTGTTGAAGTGCACAAACTTCCGGCCGTCCGCCAATGTCCAGACGAAGCCGCCCGCAGCCCGCAGCCGATTCCACACCTTCTCGCCGACCGTCACCATAGCTCGAAGTCCTCCGGTTCGTCGCCGTAATCAACATCACTTTCAGAATCTCCCCCTATTCTCTCCCCTTTAACGGAAGAAAAGTCCGAATGCGCCTGCGCGCGCGCGTATGGTGGGTTAGGTGGATTTGGTGGGTTGTTTTCGAAAAAGTCCCCCGCGTGTGCGCATTCCGTAGAGACTTTTCCCGAATCTAACCCTCCAAACCCACCGAATCCACCGGAATCAGGGCCAAAAACCAGGTTCCCCTGGGTGGTTAGCCCCGTAAATTCGTATCGAGTGCGGCCCTCGATCGTGCCAGACGTCCAGCTGAAGAGGGTGGAGAACTCGCGCTCGAGCTTCTTGATGGCCTTGCCAATGCGCCTGGCGCCGTAGATCTTCTTGGTGTTGTCGTCGCTTTCGTCGTCTCCGAAGCGCTTGATGATGGCGTCCGACATATCCGATGCCGTGAAGCGCATCGAGCCGACCGGCTCCTGGGCACGCAGCACGGCGACGATTTCCTTTGCGACGGTGTCATTGAGGAGCGGCAGCAGGGCCTTGTCGAGCTCTGCCGCCTCCATCGCCGCGACTGCGCCCATCTCATCGCCGAAGGCACGCCCGCAGCGGACAGCGAACACGCCATAGTCCGGATGGCGCCTGTTGATGGACGTGTCCACCGGCTTGTCGTCGGCCAGCGCAGCCATGAGCGTCCGGACGAGCCATGTCATGTACTGGTTCCGGTGCTCGTCGATGTCTTTCCGCAGCTCGTCGCCGACGGAGACCTTGCGGCCGCTGCCGATCCGCGCCGTGATGATACGGTCCGGCAGACCTCCGCCCTCGGTCGTGAAGATCGGATTGTTAGACGTCACGCCCATGTAGGCATTGGCCGACAGCGTGACGAGCGTCGAAGTCTTGTAAAGTTCGCGGCGCTTGGCCGAGCCGTTCGTCGCGGCCGTCTGGAAAGCATTCTCGGCCCACTTAATCTTCGAGTCGTAGTTGTCGAAGATCTCAAAGCGCCCGCGGTCCTCGATAATCCAGAACGCGTCGAGTCCCTTGTCGGTCGGGTCTATATCGTTGACCGTATCGTCGGGCTTGCCGTCCTCGCGCATTCCGAGGAACTGCTTCATGCCCTGCAGCAGCCGCGTCTTTCCGGAGCCCTTCGGCCCAGTCACGAGCAAGATCGGCTTATTCGCATGGCATGCGAAAAGATTGAGCCACCACAGCCGGCAGTTCATCCGATCGGTTTCCTTCTCGAGCGCCGCGAGCTTGAAGAGCATCGAGTCCTTGAACGGATCCACGCCCGGGCCTTCCTCGACGCTCCAGGGCGCAAGCGTCGCGCCACGAATGAACAGCACATCGTCGGTACCGTTCGGAACGAGCTCGAACTTCCCGCCGGTGACTTTGCACACCTGCGAGTCGCCATTGGAGATGTAGATCGCGCCACCGCGCCGGTCCCATTCTTTAGACGGCACGACGCGCGGCGTAATTGCCGCATCGAGCGCCATGTCGTCGATTAGCGAGACCATGTACTTGAAGAGCTTGTCTTCGCGGTTCACATCCGCGATCGTCGCGAGAAACGACGAAAACTCGTTCGAGTGCAGCAGATAGAGGACGCCCTGCGCCGAGTCGAAGAATAGCGAGGTCTCGTAGCAGGGGTTGTTCATGTCCGCGAAAAACTTGCCGCGAGACCTGAGCCACGCCAGCGTTATCGACGAGACGAGCGCAAGCCGTACCGGCCCGGAAACCTTGAACGTGTGGTCGAAGCTCGAGCAGCATCCGAACGCCAGGCCGAAGAACTGCGTCAGCTCGCCCTCCATCGCGGAGTACTTCGCGTCCTTCACGAACTTGCCCTTCGTCTCGTCGTCGTTGTCGCTCTTCTTCCAGCCCTCGAACCTGAAGTGGTTTACGCCGATTTCAAACCGCGCGATCTTCCCGGCATTGATTTGGTAATCCACCAAAAACCAACGCTCCTTTTCAAAGGGGGAGAGGGGGGACGGGCGGCCAAAGCGACCGGCGGCGGAAAATTCCTCGGCATCAGAGGATGCGGTGTTGCGCGCCGCTTTTCCGGCGCGCTCGGTGCCGTCCCCAGAGGATATGGAGTTGCGCGCCGCTTTTCCGGCGCGCGGAAGGTCGTCCAAGTCGGCGTCGCCGAACTGCCAATTCTCCGGCCACTGGCCAAAGGCCTTGATCGCTTCCTGGAACGCCGACTTGTCGACCTTCTTTCCCGCGGCCTCCATCGCCTCCGCCCAGTCCGTGAAGTCCTTGCAGTGCACCGTCGCACCGTCCGCGCCTGCGACGTCCGGGACGCATATCTTGACGATCTTGCCCTCGTAGCCGTCGCCCCGCAGGCAGCGCTCGACGAGACACGCATGCTTCTGGCCGACGGCGAACGTCTTCTCCTCGCCGGTCTTCTCGTCGACCTTCTTCTCCGGATCCTTGTCGGCCACAATCAAAATCTTCGGAACGCCCTCGAAGTACTTCCCCCAGCCGCGCTCCCACTTGCCAGCGCCTCCGCTGTTGCACGTGGCGCAGCATCCTATCAGCTTCTCGACCGTCAGGACGTCCTTCTCGCCCTCGACGACGACGACATTCTTCCCGGCTTTTCCCGCGGCGAGGATCTTCGGCAGATGGAAGGGCACACGCTCGACGCCGGCCGATTTCACGCCCCAGGTCCAGCCGTACTTGCTCTTCGGATCCGGGTGCATCTGCACGAATGTCTTCTTCCCGTCGGCCATGACGCGCCGCTCGACGCGATAGATCGCCTTGCCCTCCGCGTCCTGGTAATCGTATTCCGCGACCTTCTTGCCGTAGTCGCGCTTCTTCTTCGGCGCCTTGAAGCTCGGCAGCGGCGCGTCGTCGGCCTTCGCCGACTTCTTCTTCCCCGGCTCGCGGCCACGGCGAGGACTGTCCTTCATCAAATCGCTCATCTTCAGCCCCATCGCGCCGACGATCGACTCAGGCGAACAGCCGGCGTGACAGTGCACGAGGATTCCGCCGTTGTCGCCCACCGTGACGGACATCGATGGATTCGAATCATCATGCGCCGGGCAGCACGCGGACCACTTGCCCGCGCCCGTCTCGACCACGCCCTGGAGCTGCGAAAGGAAATCCTCGATCGTCATCTGCAGCAGCTCCCCTCAAATTGTATGGCGGCGTATCGCCCCGCCCTGGTGCGAATCCCAAACCGTTGCACGACGTACGTATCGCGCCAAACCCGGGCGCGCGCCACGAATCGCGCCGGCCACGTCGCACTCGGCCGAAGGACCTCTTCGGCTTTGATGGTCTCGTGGCGTCTTGTTCCTGCAGCAAAAATCATTTGACAGCTCTCCCCGCCGTCGCCACGTCCACCGCATCCGCCTCCACGACGGCGCTCACAAGCCGGTCGTGTCCGTCGGGACATTTGAGAAGGGCGGTCTCGCGGTCCATGATGACGCGCACAGGAACGCGCAGCACCTCTCGCACGTCCACAAGCGTGACGGCCGCCGCCGAGCGCTTGATGCACGTCACGACGCGCTGCGGCGCTCCCTGGATAGTCGGCGTCGCAAAGTACGCCTTGCCTACTGAAAATGCAAACATGTCACGCCACCTCTGCTTTCTTTTCTGTCTCCGTGTCGCTCTTCTTGGATGTCTCGCCCGCCTCTACGGCGGCGAGCACTGCGCTCGATCGGAAGAGGAGCGTCGAGTTCCGCGAGTCGCCGAACTTCCGGACGTCGGCCGGATGGCGGACCATGAAAGCCCGCAGCCAGTTTTCTGGCACGTTCGCGACATCGCGCTGTATGTCTTCCATTCGTCCCCACGCTATCATTTCAGACCTCCTTGTGTTTTAAGAATTTTCTCCCCGGCATCCCCTTTGGCCGTTCGGAGGTTTTTGGTGTTCCGCTGTTAAATCCTTTTGACCGCGACCTTCTGCGGATCGTACACGGCATCGATGCGCGCGTGGATCCACGCCTTCTTCGACCATTCCTCGATCGCTTTCGCCGGCGTCTCCGCGACGACCGTCTCCGTGTATCGATACTCGCGCCCGTTTTCGAGCTGCGCCCACGAAATATGCCACGGTCTCATCTTCCTACTCCGCGATAGTGTTCAGCCGCGAGAGCACCGTGTCGAAGTCCTCGCCGACCTCGAGCACAATGGCGTCGCCGCTGTGTCCGTCCATCCATATCTCCGTGGTCCCCGCCTCTGCGTCGGCCACCTGGATGAACCTCACGCGATCAATGTTGACCGCGATCTTCTTGCCCTTGCGGACTGCGTCCGTGAACATCCTGAATTTCATTTCTCACCTCCTGTAAAAACTGGCGCCATGCGCAAAGTTGGCCCCTCCTCTTCAAGTCTGTCGACGAGGTCTTTCAGTACCTTGTAGACATCATGGAAGCAGTCGGCGGGGACGGTCTCGTTCGCGAGGCCCTCCTCGGAAGCGATAGGTCTATAGAGTCTTCCGAGCGCGTACTTTGCGTTCTCGATCGCCGTCAGCGTGACGGGATGCAGCTCGACGGCACTAGGCCTTGTCGAAAGTTCGCAGCGCAAGTCGTTGATTTCCTTCGCCTGACACTGGCATTCCTTCTCGAGCTTTTCGTTTTCCGCTCTCAGCTTTTCGCAATCCTCGTCGGCACCGACGAAGCGGTCCACTATATCGAGTATCGCCACAAGGCTGCCGAGCGAAATTTCGACCTTGATGTTGCTGTAGGCATTCGTCCTCATCTCACACCTCCTGGACTGTTGCGGGTGAAGTTGCCGGCGCGAGTTCTCTCACCATCGGCGTGCCAGTCGCGAGCGGAACAGGCACGATCTGCGCCGCGCCGTCGACTGGCAACTGCCGGTCGATCCAGTTCTCGAGCACAAGCGCCGCCTGGTGCTTGATGTGTCGCCGCTCGCCGTCGGCAATCACCTTCAGCTTCGCCCAGCGCTCGTCGTCGATTTCGAGGTTGATGATCTTCATGGTTGTGTGTCCTCCTGGTTGTTATCAATGGCGCGTTCCCCTTGAAAGTGCCGCACGGCGATGAAGTGTGCGCACACCTTCGGATAATATAAAAATCGAGAACCGGCCACGCGTTCCTTGAAAATGTGCGCACACCCTACGGCCAAGAGAAATCGAGCGACTCTCTGCCACAAATTTTTCGGGCGTGGTTCCGGACGCCTGTGCGACGTGGTTGATTTTCTTTGTTTCGAGTTTTATCGTCTGCATGAACACCTCCTCAGCTGTTGACTTCCGATTGCTTCACGATCTCGGTCTCGATGTCAAGCTGCGCTTTGAATTTCGGCGCGACCTTTCCTTCGAGCGTAAGGATGCCGTGCGCTTTGGCAACGCTGTCGATGCCGAGCCAGATGACGTCGGTCATCGTCATGTGCAGGTGCTTCGCCAAGAATACGGCAACTGCTTTCCTGAAAGGTTCGACATAGATTCCCATGCGCACCTTTCCCTTTTTGTGTTTGCCTTTTCTCGATGCCATAGTAGCGTTCCTTTGCTGCGTTTCACTTGACCCTTTGCCGGTTGACGGTTGGAATAATACCAAAAATGTGCGCACACTGTCAACTACCCCTTGAATATTTTTTTTTAACTGTGCGATATTTAATGCGCGGGCGCGTGTTATAATGCCCTCATGAAGAAAATCACACTAACAATCATGGCGGCGCTCGCGCTTGTGTTCACCGTCGCGGCTGCACAATGCGCGGCGACTACGAAGAAGGGGAAACAGTGCAGCCGTCAGGCCGAGCCGGGCTCCGCGTATTGCTGGCAGCATAAGAAGTGATTCCCGTGCCGGAGCTTCTCGCGACAATCGCATGGCCACTACTGGCAGACATCATGCCAGAGGATGCTGCTGTTGGTCTTTGGATCCTCGTCGGGGTTATATTTTTCATAATCATCCTCTACGTGATTCTCAAGTCGGCGTCGGATAGCCGGGAACAGGCCAACATGTCGACAATGGCGAGTAGCGCGTATCGTCGGTGGCTTCAGGCAGTCAAGGCGAACGGTGGCGAGATTCCGGAATATAGAAGTCCGATTTCGCTCGAGCCGGGCGAGGAGTGTCTTTTCTTCAGCGCGAACACGGTCCTCATGGAGCCGCGCGCGATTCGTTCCGGGAACTATGGCGGCGCGTCGGTAAGAGTCGCCCGCGGCATTTCGCTCCATACCGGCGGCTTCGGGTCCGAGTCGCACGACGAGTTCAGGAGGGTGGACCGCGGCACGTTCTGCATCACGAACAGGCGGGTCGTGTTTTCCGGATCGATGCAGACGCGCGTGATTAAGGTGTCGGACATCGTATCGCTTCAGTCGTCGCCGCTTGTCCTGGCATTGAACTCGGCGAAGCTGAAGAGGGCCGTCGTCTTCGAGGGCGCCAACGGTCTGATCTCGAGAGACATCATCAACGCAGTCCGTAATCAAGATCCGGAAAGCGAAGAAGAGCCGCCGACGGCGAACGCCGAGCCCGAATACGCGACCCAGGCGCAAATCAACTACATCGAGTCACTCGGCGGACATGCCCCGTCCGGAATGACAAAAAGCGAGGCGTCGCAGCTGCTCGACACGCTCATCGAGCGCAGGCGGATCGAGGAACAGCGGGAACGCGCCGCCGAACGCGTCGCCCGGTCGCGGGAGAAGGAAGAGGGCGAACTGACAAACCTCGCCGCGGCGATGGCCGACCCGAACTACAAGCCGCGCTGCCGCCGGACGAAGCGCACGCGAGACCTGAGCGAATTTCAGCATTTACTAAGCGCCATATTTGCGGATGGCGTAATCGAACCGTCCGAAGCCGTGCAGATCCAGGAGTGGCTCGTCGCGCACAAAGTCAAGGAAGACGACTTCGCCTTCGCGCTGAAGCTGCTGCCGGCAGTGATAGACGGAACGGCCACTGAGTCAATGTCGGAATCGGTGTACAACAGTCTCCTGGACTGCCTTCAGGAACTTCGCAACCGACCGATCGTATAAACAGGAAATCCCGTGACCAATGTGTGCCCACAAAAAATTCCTCACATGGCGGCAAGTCCGAAAAACCCCCACTTGCGCGAACTTGAGCTCTGCTCGTCAAGGTTCGAGTCCCGCCCCGAGCACCATCTTCCCAGAACTGCAAAATATGGGCGAGATGGAGTTTCAGGTGGTTTTTGGTGTGTCCGCTTTGTGACCAAATCCGAAAGGAGCAAATCATGAAGCTGACGAAGAGAGGGAAGATCTGGTGGATCGATTATCGCGCAGGCGGTAAAAGACACCGGCAATCGACCGGAACGGCCGACAAAGCCGTCGCCCGGGCATTCATGGAGCAGATCGACGTTGCGAGGCGCATGCCGTCATTTGAGGCAGCCGTCGCAGTTCTCCGGCAATTCTACCCAGAAGAAGCGCCCCAGGGAATGTTGCCGCTTTCCGGCATCTGGGAAACGTACACGCGACTCGCCGCAGCCGTCGGAAAGGACAAGCTCTCGCACGATACCCTGCGCGGCCGGAGGAACCACGTCGAGCGGCTGATCGCGTGGATCTCCGAGAAACGCGCGACAATCAAATTCGCCGAACACGTCACCGGCCCGATCGCCGCCGGCTTCGCCGAGTATCTCGGGAAAGACCTCAAGCTCAAGACGAAGACGCGCCGGAATATCATCGGAGACCTCTCGACCGTCTGGAACACGCTCGAGAAGGCGTCTGCAGACGTCCACAATCCCTGGCTGCATCTCGCGCCGCCTGACACTGACGGACGCCGCGGGATGGCATTCGAGCGCGACCAGGAACGCGCCGTGCTCGAAGCCGCGAAGAAGGTCGGCAAGGATTGGTGGCCGATCTGCGCGATCATGCAGGGGACCGGGCTTCGCTATGGCGACGTCGCGATGATGGAATGGAGCGAGATCCAGGGCGACGTCATCCGCCTGAAGCCAAACAAAACGCGCCGGCACGGAATCTCCGTCGCGATCCCGATCGTCGGAGCCGTGCGCGAGGCGCTGGACTCCCTCGTGCGCCGCGGCGATTTTCTCTTCCCGCTGCACGCGGAATACTACCAGAACAAAAAGTCACGCAGCCAGAAGGACGCCGGGCTCGCTTTTCGCGAAGTCCTTGACCTTGCCGGCATCACGGGAGAAGGGTACTCGATCCACTCCTGGCGCCACACGGCCGCGACACGTCTCGCGGAGGCGGGCGCCGACATCGAGACGCGGAAGCGCATCCTCGGCCACACGGAGGACATCACGGCGCGGCGCTACGACCACGACGAGCATCTGGACGAGACGCGCGCCGCCCTGCAGCACATGCTGGCAAGCTGACAAAAAGGCCCCGCGGCGGAGGACAAGTCGCCGCGGGGCCGGGGGTGGGGAGAGTGTCTGTGCGTCACTGCGGATTGCACGCGCCGGTCGTGCAGACGCCGTCGACGCATGTCGTGCAGATGGATCCGTCGGAGATCTGCGTCGAGCCGTCCGAGAGCTTCGTCACCGTCGCCTTGCCGGCGTCGCCGCCTCCGGAGACGAACGACTGAAACGCATCCATCCCGACGAGCTTCACGAGCTCAGTCGCGGCGTTTGGCTTGATGACGTCGAGGACTGTGATTCCCTTCGGCGCTTCCGCGTTGATTTTTGCGATCGACGGCGCGACGTCCTTGAACGCCTCGCAGATTGACGCGACGACCGCCGCGGCGTTCACGGTCGAATTGGTGCCGACAATCATCAGGTCGAGCTCGTGCGTCTTCGTGGAAGGCGAGAGCCAGGCCGTGTCTTCGCGGTAGTGCGCGACGAATGCCTCGCGCTCGCCCGGGATCGAGGTGATGCGGCCCATGCCGATCGCAAGTTGCTCTGAGTAGCCATTAACATACATGCCCTTGAGCTCGATGTCGCGGAGCTTGGATGGCGACTGGCAGCCGGCGAGCGCGGCGGCGGCGATTGCGATGATGATGATGAGTTTCTTCATTTTTCGATTTCTCCTATGAGGGTTTTCCCGTTGATGACGAGCGCACCGTGCGCCCGCGCAAATTCCTGATCGGCCGCGCCGTGGCTCTTCCAGGCAGCGCCGCCGGCGACGCGCAAGGCCCAGTACTCCGTGTTGTACCTAAGCGCCGAGAGGCCGACCATCCGGCAGATCTCGCGGAAGATCATGTCGGCCGTCTCGCGATCGCAGACGTGAGCGGCGTAGAGCCAGTCGTGGGCGAGCGCTGCGGCGACGCGCGGCACTTCCATCGGATGTCCGCAAAGCCGCCAGAGGAGGCGCGGCACGCTGCAGCCGTCGAAAGAGAAGCCGACCTTGACGCACACGCTGAATACGCGGCCGTCCGGAAGGATGCCGTCGACTCTCCATTCGACGGAGACGACATGCTTCCCCGTGGCCGGATCGCCGTGGTAGTCCGGCATCCTGATGCCCTCGACTGCACGCACGAGGCCCATCAGCTCCCTCCCTTGCAGAATAGTGTGATGAGCCAGGTGACGACGGACGCGACGATCGCGCCCACGACGCCGTAGATAGATGACCTGACCGACTCCTTGCCGACGATCTGGTAGAGGGTCTTCTGTATTGTGTCGACCTTGACCTTGATCTCGTCGATCTCCTCCTTGCGGGTCTCGTCGTGAGTCTCGAGACGGGTGAGCGTGATCTTGATCTCGTCGAGCGTCTCGAAGACGCGCAAGAACTTCCCGGAGGTGGAGTTGCCTGGTGCGGATTTGATTTTCATGTCGCTCATTCGTCGATTCTTCCGTCAGTTCGTGTTGTTGGTGCCGTTTGCGGCGTCGCGCCGGCGCTGCAGAAGGGCTGCGACATCGGGCGGGAGGTGCGTGCGTTCCCACTCCGCCTGGCGCGCTTCCGCTGCGGCCTTCGCCTTTGCTGCGGCTTCCGGATCCTTGAGCGCGACGCGCGTCGCCGCGTTCGTCCAGACAAAGCCGTCTTCGTAGAGCTGCACGAGGCACTGGCCGCCGTTGCCGTCGTCGAGAAGATACTGGCCCATCCGCTTGCCGTGCCAGGTGACGCGGCCGTGATCGGTTTCCTGCTCTCGGTGATACTTGCGGTTCATGAGCCCAAGCGCCTGCTGCAGATCCGCGGCCGTCCAGGTGTTCGTCGAGCCATCCTCGAAGAGCGTCTCGGCGACGATCGGCGTAGCGTTCGTGGTGGGATCGTCTGCGAATAGCAGGCTCGCGCAAATACAGATGACTATGGTGATGAGCGATTTCTTCATGGCGTTATCTCCAGTTTGGGCATTGAGTTGATGAATCCGGCGGCGCGGCCAGCGTCCGTGTCGTCGATGATGAATCCCTGAAGCTCGAAGACGCCGTTCGTGTGCACCGGAGACGGCGGAACGTAGTCCACATAAATCATATAATCGAAGTTCGTCGCGTTCATGATCGCGTAGTCCGCCGGAAGCTGCGCGAACGTGCGGCGCGGCGTGAGTTCGAGCCAGTCGGTCGCGTTCGTGCGTCCATGCTCGCGCGCGTAGACGAGGACGTCGGACGTCGAGAGGTCGAAGCCCGCGTAGTTCGTCGCGTTGCTGATGGACACATGGAACACGTCGTTCGTGGCGTATGTTCCCGCGTCGGCGACAAAGCGGTCGAAGAGGATCGACACCTTTTGCGCGATGATAGTGCAAGATATTGCGAGGACGGCGATGGCGACGAGTTCGCGTGGCCTGTCGCCCATTCGCCTCCAGACGGTGACGGCTCCCCACGCGAACGCAAGGCCAAGCCCCAAAAGAAGCAAGACCGTGAGCGCCGTCTGGGAGACGATGTTGAAGTCTTCGCCGTTCATTGTCTTACGAACTCCAGCTTGTTGCCGTTTAGTGTTGGCATGTATGTCTGGCCGTTGAAGTAGATCCCGCCGGTGAGCTCGGTCTTCGCGGAGTTCTTGACCTTCGCCACACCTTCGACAAGATACTCGAAATAGAAAAACGCCTGCGGCTCTGAGCAGGTGACGGTGGCGACATACGCGCCGGTAGTTCCGCTCCAGCTGACCGTGCACCAGGGGCACGAGAAGCCGTTCTCGTCCTCCTTGACCCATTCGGCGTCGACGAGGTTCTTCGTCGCGCGGATGTAGGGGTGCGCGTTCGCGACGATGTTGACCGGAATCGTCACCGTGTTGCCGGAGCGGGTGATGCCGTCAGCATTGACGCCGATCAAGTAGCTGTCCGTCTTTTCGATCGAGAAGAGCTCGGTGCCGTCGGATGCCGAGACGCGGAAGAACGAGTTCGTGGTCGCTCCGGTCGTGAGGCCGTTCGACGCAAGCACCCACACCGCGCCTGCAGATGTGATGACCTTCTCGTACTCGAAGCCGCCGGCAATCACCGTCTCGGGCGTGGAGATCCAGGTGACGCCCGCCGGCGCCTCCTGGCCCATTCCGGATGTCGTGCCGCTCCAGGCGCGCGGCGCCCGCGTCTCGATGGCCGCGTCGGTGTATTGCATGGCGTTTGTAAGCGTCATCCCATGCCGGCGTGTCTCGTCCCAATAGGTGACATACTGGCCGGACTCCGGATCGAGGTGCTGCAACTTCATCGCCGGCGTCTGCGTTGCGCTGTTGTAGTTCGTCACGACGAGGACCACATTCGTGCCAGCGACGAGACGGTAGACATCTGCCGGCGTCGCATAGCCGGCGAGATCGGAAGACAGCGCGATTTCGCCAACATCGGTGTCGGCGAGACACGGGAGCGCCGCGGCGACGGCGAAGATAAGGGCGAATCGCTTCATGGTTTAGTTCCTGAGGAAGAGGTGGGGCTTGCCGTCCACGGTTTTGATGTAGTACCCGCCGAGCTCGACCGCGGCGCTCGATGTCGTCATGGCGGTGCCGTTGACCTTGAGCTGCGACGGCTTCAGCGCCGTCGGGTCGGTTTCGGTGTAGGACGTGAGCGGCGTGATGGAGGCGCTTCCGAGGGTGATCGTGCCGCTCTCGATCTTCGCGTCGGTGATGCCGTAGCCGGAAATGGTCGTCGGCTTCGAGCCGATTTCGCTGAAGTTGTAGGACGGCTTAGAGGACGCCTTCGCCCAGGACGGCACCGTCGGGTCGCTTTCGGTGAAAGACGTCAGCCACGGCGCGTTCGTGATCGCGGTGTAGGGCCACGAGCTTGGGATGTCGGAGATATACGCCAGAGCGCCGGAACGGTCATCCACGAACGGGATCCACGCCATGCCGGTGCCGTATGAAATAAACAGCGAGGATCCGTCTCGCCTCATCTGAATGCCATCGACTGTCAGCGTGCCGTTTTGCTTGATGCCGAGCGAAGAGACGGATCCACCGCTGATCGGCAAGTATCCCTGCGCCGTGTAGTTCGTCGCGTTGACGTAGGCGCTCGCTGCCGTGGACTGCGCCGCGGCGACTGCCGTCGTGAGGTTGTTCGTCGCGGTCTCGAGCGCGGAGGCGCGCGTCTGCAGCGCGGTGACGTCGCCGGTCGACGCCTTCCCGGAGAGGGCGCTGTCGACTGTCGCGGCGTTGTAGACCGTGACGGCGTTCGCGGTTCCCGAGTTGTTCTTGATCGTGACGGTCGCCTTGCCGGCGTTCGCGCCCGTCAGGTTCTCGACAGCCGCGACGTCCTCGATGTTGGACGCGGTGATGAGCGCGCCGACGTCCGTGTCGGCTGCTATTGCGGCGAGCGCAACGGACGCCGCGACGATTGTGAGTAGTTTCTTCATGTTAGTCTTCCTTCTTGATTAGGCGGTATTGTTTCTGTCCGTTGGCCGTCTCGCACTCGCGGATGACCAAATTGACGTTGGCGTAGACGGGCCGCACGACGAGGTTCGTCGCGCCTGCGCCCGTGTTGATCGTGACGGTCTTCTCGGCGTCGGCCTTCGACGCGATCGCCTGGGCGGCCGCGGCTGCGACGGCGTTCGTCGCGGACGTCACGAGGTTCGTCGCGGCGACGGCGTTTTTGCCGTCCTGCCGGTCGACGTATTCCTTCGTCGCCGTGATGGCGCACGCGGCGAGCGGCAGAAGCGCCGCGGCGCATGCTATGAGCTTAGACCGCGTCATCGGGATCTTCCTCCCCCATTGTCGGCTCCGGAGTGCCGTCGACGAACTCGCCGTCGACGAGGATGTAGTCGCCGATCCAGCTCGCGCCCCAGCCGATCTCGGCGTCGTACTCCATGACCTGCTTGACGTAGTGCTGGACGTCTCCGACCATCTGCGACTTGAGGTAGACTTCGTCGCCCTTGACGACGTAGTTCCTCATCGGGTCGCCCGGCTGCGCGTCGGGCGTTCCCGGGTCGATTCGGAGGTTGCCGATGCCGAGCGTGTACGGGAAGGTGGTCCCGTTGTCGCGCTGGATTGTCGCGACCGCCTTGAACCCGCGGCGCGTCACGCCGTAGCAGGTGAAGTTCGCCGCGGCGAAGAGGACGTGCCATTCGCTGCCGACCTTCTCGGCGGGCGCCGTGACGGGTATGCCGTCGGGAAGGGTGAGCGAGACCGCGACGCCTGCGACGGTGCCGCCTCCGAGGGCCGCGGGTATGCCGCAAAGCTCCGCGAGGACGGACGAGCCGGAATAGCCGACTAAAGGCCCGGCGGGCCAGAGCGGGTTTTCCGCGATCTGATGTGTGAGGTCTATCTTCATTGACGTCTCCTCTCTTATAGGTTCGGGTCTCTGAGGTTCTTGAACTTCCAGAGGGTTTTCATGAGCTGGTTCTGGTGGCCGTCGACGCGGATCCCGGAGTTTGTGTAGGCGGGGTTGGCGGTCGCGGAGACATCCACGTACCAGGTGCCGTAGGCGTGTGCCATGTAGTTTGTCGCCGAGTAGGTGATTGTCCAGTGGTTCGTGCCCTGGTCCGTCACGTAGTTGAACCCGGCGAGGTCGCCTTCCTGCCAGCCGTTCGAGAAGTCGAAGTCCGCGTCTATCCACGCAGGGGCGCCGCCGGCGTCGATGTGCCTCCGGAGGGTGACGACCGCGTTCGCGTTCGCGAGTGCCGCGTTGAAGGCGCGGATCTCCGCGGCGATGAACTGCGCACGGGCTCCGAGGCCCGTCGTGATCTCTCGGCCCGCCATCGTCTTGAAGTGCTTCTTCACCTCTTTGTCCAGGTCGCGGAGCGCGAGAAGGCGGTCGCCGCGCGAGTTGTCGAGACCGACGGAGTCCTTCACCTCGCACTGGTAGCGGAAGGCGCGCGTGTCCTCGTTCGTGACGCCTATCTGCCCATGCCACGGCATCACGGGCTCGGCGTCCTTTTGCGCGGCCCAGTAGTCGTTCGACTGCGCGAGCCGCAGCTCGATCGTCGGCATGGTGATCGACTTGATGTAGTTGTCGCGCCACAGGCGCGCTTCGAGGTTCGAGACCGCGACTTCCGTCATCTCGTCGGGATAGCCCGCGGGGACGTCGCGTTTCATTAGCTTGTATTCTTCGGTCGCGTTGTTCGCGAGGGTCGTGACGTCGCGGGCGTCTTTCGAGTCTACGCGGTCGAGGAAAAACACGTCGTCGATTTCGGTGTCCGGAACAGTGAAGGTCGCGAACGACGACTCGCCGACGGGGAAGTTCCTGACGTCGCCCGACGAGTACCAGACGTCGATCGACGCGACCACGGCGCCTAAGCTGCCGAAGGTGAGGTTTACGCGGATCTTCTTCACGCCCGCGGGCATGGGGTTGACATAGCGCTGAATCGCCACGTCGATTGCGTCGAATATCGTGTGGTCAGCGATGTCGAAGGTGCCATAGACGGGCGACCACTGCGTCCCCACGTCGGACCTCGAGAGGTGGACGATGGTCCGTGCGGTCGGGTAGGAGGACGTCAGGCGATTCGTGTGCATCGTTGTCGATTCGCTATCCAGCGCCCAGGACGCGTAGGAGAGAGACAAGCTCGGCTTGTGCCAGGTGACATACGCCTCAGCGATTGCGTCGTCTTCGATTTTGATGTGAAGGGGAATTGACCCCGTGTAGAAGCGCTGCGCGGTGGCGTAGAACTCCCAGAGGGGAAGGTAATCCTCGCGCTCGCGGACGCGGTAGGTGATCTCAAGCTGCCGCTCGAGCTGCGCGATGATGGCGAGGCGCTTCCAGTCGAGGCGCGTCGTCATGTTCCGCCAGTGATTGAAGTCGTCGGCCGCGAAGATTTCGGTCTTCGCTGCGAAGATTCCGTACTCGAACTCGACCTCCTTCGACGAGTTCGGGGCGGTTGCGTAGGCGCTCAGGACTGTCTCTCCGCCAGGGTTGGTGTGTATGGAGTAATTCCAGTTCCCGTTCTGGACGTAGATGTCGTAGTAGTAGTTGGAGGTGACCGTCCCCCAGCTCGCGAAGTAGTCCTCATTGTCGAAATCGTCCCAGTCGGGGTTGCACTGGTATCGGTCGAGGCGACGACCGTCGACCATCCAGAAGTCGTTCGTCACCTTCGGCGGGTCGAAGTAGCTGAAGCCGGGGTCGACCTTCAGTATCTCCTCCATGACGGCGTTCGTCGCGACCGGGGTCTTGCGAAGCCATTCCTCGAGGTCTATGCCCGCCCCGTCGCCCGAGCCGCCGAGCACATCACTCCCCCAGAGGTCGTCGACATGCTCTGCCATCATCCAGCGCCGGATATGCGGGCGCGCGTACTCGAGGTTGAAGGCGACGAAGTCCTCGTAGTTCGACTGGAAGAGGTGTGGATCGTATTCATACGCCGAGTATGGCGCAAAGACCCGCTGCCATGTGTCGGTATCCTGGGTCAGGAAGGGGAGTCTCGCCGTCCACGTCTTCGAGATGGGCGGCTCCGGGTCTCCGAAGATTTCCTCGGCCTGCCGAGACGTCCAGGCAATCGGGACCGGCTCGTACTCGCGGAAGCGAAGCCCATCCGAGTTGATATACCCATTGAGCGCGGATCCCGCGATGCCTGCGTGCATGGCGTTTGTCTTGTACGTGTAGATGCCGCCCGGGCCGGGTTCCCAGGTTTCGTAGACGTAGCCGTTCGCGAGCGTCTCCTCGATCGGATTGCGGAGACGCGAGCCGTACCAGTCCGAGCCGTAGTAGTTGATCGCGGTCGCGAAGATCCTCTTCGAGTCCCGCACGGTCTCGCGCAGCGGATACTTCAGCTCGGCGTCGCCGGCGGCGAGGTCTTCAGGCAGCCACCCATACGGCAGCGCGACGCGCTCCCAGAGGCCATCGATCATCGAGGCGACCGCGCCGACGAGGTTCGTCGTGACGCGCATATACTCAGTCGAGCCGCTGCCGTCGGTGAATGTGCCGTAGGGGATGTACTGGGAAGAGACCGAGACGGCCGCGCCCGCCGGCGCGTCTGCGAACGTGCCGTTCTTTTCCGTCATGATTGCGGCGAAGAGTAGCGCGGCGAGTACCATCAGATCTGCTCCTCCAGCTGGAAGGTGGGTATGGCGCGGAGATCCACGACGACGCGCTTGTTCGCGTCGAGTACGAAGAGCGGGACGATTTCATACGCTTCGTCGATCTGCGCGGCCGAGAGGTTAGAGTAGGCGTTCTCGCCGGTGTAGGTGACAACGGTCGCGTCCGCGGGGCTCGTGCCGGCCGTCGCGGGGATTTTCAAGGCGACTATGCAGTCTGCGCCGCCGAAGTCCTCTTCGTCCGCGATGAGGTACGTCTTGCCGCCTACCTGGAAATAGCAGTACTCAAAACCGGAGACGCGGCCGTCGTCGTCGGTGACTGGGTTGAAGGGCCCGATGTAGACTTTCGACGCGGGGAGGCGGTCTTTCCTGAGACGGATTACGGGGTGGTCTGGCTGCGTGCGGTCGATCGTGAGGACGCCGTTCTTTGGATCGACGTCCAGGTCTCCCTTCATGTTGTCGACATACGCCGAGAGCCAGTTCCACGTTTCGACAAAGAATCTAAACACGGTCCCGCAGAGGAGCCGTCCGTGCTTTAGCTTCTGTATCGTCGGTGGTCTCGCCATTTCTTCTACTCCCCGGTGCCATCGTCGTATGTTCTCTGGTCTTCGGCCGAAAAGAGCGACGCGAAGCTCTCGCTCGCGCTGAGAGAAATGCGCGTATCCTGCTCATTGACGCTCACGACTACGGAATACGCCTCGCCCTCGTCGAGCTGCACGACGATGTCCGCCATCGGGACGTCGCCGCCGTCGACATGGTCGAACTCGCCGTCTGTTGTATCCCACTCGCTGACTTTCGTCGCGCGGGTGTAGAGCGTGTTCAGCTCCGCGGCCTTCGCTTTTGCCGCGGTCTCGGTGAGGCCGACATAGCGGTAGGTCTTCGTCGCCACCCTGGAATACTCCCAGGCCTTCGTGTAGGTCGTCGTGATGTTCAGAGTCACGTAGGTCCAGGTGCCGTAGATAGGGCGCCGGGCGTAGACGACGCGGAGGTGCGCGTCCACTACGCGGTCTACTGCCGAAGCTGATGTGAGTAGTGCCATCTTCTTTTACCCTCCTTACAGCACGACGCCCTTGTTCAGTGTCTGGGCGATTCCCTTGAGCTGGTTCTCCGCCTCCTCGACGTGCTTGCGCATGCGGTCGAGTTCGGCCTTTTCCTTCTTGGCCTCTTCCTGTGCGAGAAGCATGCGCCGGGTCGCTTCGTCGCGTGCGCTGAGGCGCGCGGTGCGCCAGTCGGCGCGGCGCTGCAGACGCGCGGCGTCGCGCGAGAAGCGCGCCTGCGCTTTCGCCTCTTCCTTCTCTTCCTGCATCTTCGCCTTCATCGCCTCGGGCGACTTGTAGAGCGCCCAGGCGTTCGCCTTGCCCTGCTCTGCCGCGGCGACTGCCGCCTGCTGCCGGTTGAAGGCACCCCGGAGCCCGCCGAGGTTCTCACGAATGTCGCCTTGTGCGCCTTCGAGCGCGGCGCGTTTTGCCGCGGCTTCCTTCTGCGCGACTTCGGCTGCAGCGGCTTCCTTCTGTGCGCGGACGAGATCGGCGTAGGTCTGCTTCGCCTGGACCACCGCGGCAGATGCGTCATTGAGCGCGGCGGCCTGCGCGAGCGCCGCCTGCTTCTGCTTCTCGTTCGCGACGGCGACTTCGGTCTCCGCGGCGATTCGCTTCTGCTGCGCGTCGAAGAGCGCCTGCTCCGCGGCCTCGCGCTTCGCGGTGAGCTGCTTCCGGAACTGCTCGTCGCGGACATGCTGCGCGCGGCCCTCCATCTCCTGCGCTTCCGCGAGCGCCTTCTTCGCCTTCGCCTCGGCGTCCGTCGCGAGATTCAGGCGGCCCGCGGCCTGCGCCGCCTCCGCGTCTGCCTTCGCGACGGCGCGCTCGTGGTTCTCGGCGGTCGCCTTCGCGATCCGCTCCGCTATTTTGACGTCGTACTCCGCGCCGATTCCCGCCCGTGCGCCTTCGGAGGCCGCGGCCATCGCGCCGGTGCGCTCGGCCTTGAGGGCCGCGACTTCGGCGGAGTCGCCCGCCGCGGCAGTCTGGCCCTTCGCGTCCGCGACCTTGAGGTAGGACGCGGCAAGCGTCTCGAACGCGCGCGCCGTTCGCTGCGCCTCCGTCGTCGCGGACTTGAGCGACTTGTCGAGATTGTCGAGGATGCCCTGCTTCATCTTCGCGAAGTTCGCCTCTACCGCGGCGAGTGCGCGCTTCGACGCTTCGACCATAGCGTCGCACGACTTCTTCATCTTCGCCTCGACGAGCTCCCAGGCGGCGCCTATCCCAGCGACCACCGCGCCGACCGGGCCGAGCGCCATGAACGCGGTCCAGACGCGCCCGAGCCCGCTGATCGCCTTGCCCATCTTGCCGGGGAGCTCCCCCATCACCGCGGAGATGCCCGCGACGGCCTGCCCCGCCCGAGACATGGACCGCGCGACGTTCGCCGTGAACGCCTTGATCTTCGGGAGCGCCGTGTCGGTGAATAGGGTTTTGACCTTCAGGTAGATTTCGTTGGCGCTCATTTCTTCTCGTTCCTTTCCTTCCTGAGCCGTTCAACGATTTCGGCGCGTGCCGCGAAGTAGTTGCCGAGCGCGTCGTTCCTCTCGCCGTCGGGGTCGAGATGACCGTCCGCGGCGATTGCGTTCGCCGTCGCCTCCTCGACTTCGCCGGCCGTCATGCTCTTCATGTCGTCGAGGGTGAGCGGGAGTCGCCGCGAGATCGCCCCGAGCATGACGCCGACCGCGGGAGATTCGCCGCGCGCGGCAGATTCGCCGCGGTCCTTCCGGGGAGGCGGGAACTCGCCGATCTTCCAGTCCGCGCCGAAGAGCGCGTAGTCGACGGCGTCCGTCAGCGTCTCGCGCGTCACTTCGCGCTCGAGCTTCCGCGCAAGGCGGAAGACTTCGTGGACGACGACTTGCGGGCGCTTCGGGTCGGGGAGCTTCTTCGCATCGCGCGAGAGCGCGAAGGCGTGCACGAACCGGAAGACCAGGTTGTCGTCCATGTCGATGAAGCGCGACACGCGCTCGGTCCAGAGGTCGTGCGCGATCGTCGGCTCGCGGAGCTCGATCGAGTCCGTGAGGTACACGGTGCGCCGGAGGTGCGCGTGCGAGAAGGGGCGGCCCGCGAGCTTGGCATGGACGGCGAGCGCGTTCAGGCGGATGATGTCGTCAAGGGTGGGCGATAGCCCCTCCTTAAGCATCCGCTCGTAGTCCTTCCTGAACGTGCTCGCGACCATTTCGTCCTCCCCGCGGCAATTACGCCGCGGACGTGTAGGCGAGCGGCTTCGTGAGAGTCGCCTTCCAGACGGGGAAGTCGGCGTCGGGGTCGTCGCAGGTGAGAGGCGACGAGATGTCCCAGCCGGATCCGGCGGTGAGCGTCGGCGCGGTCGTCGAGGTCTGGAGGACTTCGATTTCGACCTGGACGTGGCCCATGACGGCGTCGGACGCGACGGGGTCGCCGTTCACCGTGTGGTTGTTCACGTTGGCGCTCGCGTCCATCGCCACCTTCGTAAGCTCGCAGCCGGTGCCGCTGACGGTCGCGGCGGACATGACCATCGCTGCCGCCTCGTCGGGGGAGATGTCGAACGAGGGGACGTCGAACGTGCGGGTCGTGCCGTCCGAGGTCGTCTCGATCTGCTGCGCGGTCGCGGAGAGTACCGGCTCCTGCGCGGCGCCGTTTTCGTAGTGGACCGATGCAAGGGCGTAGCGCTTGGCGTCGATGGTCGTGACCGCGCCGAGCTTCAGCCCGGAGAAGGTGTACGCCGAGGCAATCGCGTATTCGCACGACGGCGCGTCGAGCGTCCCGAAGGGCTTCGTCGCGCAGATCGCGCCGGACGCGCCCGCCTTCTCGAGATACTGCCCGGAGCGGTTCATCGAGGAGGATTTGATTATTACCTTGTTGGCGACCGCGAGGCCGCAGTAGTCTGTCTTGGCATCCCAGCTCATTGGTTTTTCCTTTCTTTACATCACGCCTCGCAGCGTAAAGGTTTGAGTGATGACCCAGACACCGGCGTCAGGGTCGGTGGAAACATCTCCGCCGTCGAGCTTGAACCCGTGCGGCACAAAGACGGGCGCGTCGTTCTCGTCCGTCATGGTGAAGTCGGTCTTGACCTGATTGATGGACATCTGCCAGGTCTGGAAAAGGTCGAAGATCGGCTCGGTGAACTCCGCGAGCTTCGCGCCGGTCGGGAATATGTCGCGGCGGACTTTTAGAGTCACGGCGACGGTGAAGAGCGCCTTCGGAGTCGTGAAGGTTTCGTATGAGCGCGGGGCGACGACTATCCCGAGCGTGGCAGGCGCGGCGGCCTCGCGGCCCTTCGGAATGCCGGTAGAGGTCGGCTGCCAGAAGCCGTAGACGGTGAGTCCGTCGATATTGAGCGCCTCGAACTTCGCGACGACCGCTGCCTCTAACTGCTGCTCAATCATGCCGACTTCCTCCTCTTGAGGACTTCAGGGAACGGCGTCGGGCCGATGTTCGCCTCGGGGCCGAATACCCGCATGCCGTACTTGTTGATGAAGTTGACGAGGATGCCCTGCGTCTTGTTGGCGGCGCGCATGAGCGCGGTGTTGATGTCGCTGCGCCCGTGCGGGAGGGCGTCCGCGGCGTAGTCCAGCATGTCACGCGCCTCGATAGTGACAAAATCGCCTTCCCGCGTCTCGGCGGTCGCGGCGATCTGCGATTCGGAAATGCGCGCGAAGCGCTTCGTCGGGACGTTGCGCGTCGAGAGCTTGGCCATAGCGATGCCGAGCGCGGTCTTCGCGAGTTCGCCGTAGTTGTCCTTGCGATGGCGTGCGCACTTCTGCTCGAAGTCCTCGGCGACGGCTGCGCTCGGGGCGACGACGAGATAGGGTTTCACGGTAGCGTGCTCGGGAGTCACGCGGTAGACGTGGAGGTCGCGGTACGGCATGTCGTTCGTGATCCACCTGAGGCGGCGTATGCCAGTGATGTGGACGCCGTCGCGGGTCCTGATGCACCGCTGGTACTTGCCGCCGCGTTTCGACGCCGAGGGCACATACTGGTTCACCGGCTCGACGATGACCTTCGTCTTCCTGGCGGGGCGGGCGCGGCGCGTGAGCGCGCGGAGCGAGACGAGCGTATTGATGAGCGTCGAGACCGCGGCGTCGTAGGATGTCTCGCGCATGAGGGACATGCGCTTCTCCGCGAGCCGCGTGAGCTCCTCGAGGGGCTTCGATTCGCCCCAGGTCGCCTCGAAGGAAAAGTTCACGACTCCGCGCCCTCCTTTATCGTGACGTGGAAATCGGAAAGGACGCGCTCGACCTTCGTGACGTGGAAGGGCGTATCCTCGAACGTGACGCGCTCGCCCACTTGCGGAGGCGTCTCGTCGCGCCACTTGGAAATCGGGAACGACAAACCCAGCACGCGCACATCCGTGTCGGAGTTCTGCTCGAGAAGCGGATCCGCGAACCCGCCCTCGAAGACGCAGCACTCCACCGTCAAATCGACGGGACGCGCGGCCGCGCGCTCGCCGTGGAACGCGACGGGCGTGTCGTAGAAGGGCACGAACGCCGACTCTGGGATGTGGAAGGTGAGCATGTTAGTCGTTAGTTGGTGGTTCGTGGTTGGTGACACGAATCACGAGCCACGAACCACGAATCGCTAATTACCTCGATAGAAACACGGCGGAGGTGGCCGTCGCGTTTGCGCCGGACGCGGCGCGTATGACGCGCACGTGGCGCGGCAGGTAGATGGACGAGAAGGGCACGCGGACGAGGCCGCTCGTCTTTCCGGTCGAAGAGCCGGTCGCGATTGTCGCCCATCCGCCGGACACCGTGTTCGTGCCTTCGAGCGTCACGGTGAAGACGCACGAGGTCGATGCGGCCGCGTAGTCGGCGAGGATTTCGCCGAGGCCGACGTAGCCCGACACCTCGAAGGCGTTGGTCGTCGCCGTTCCGGACGCGACAGCCGATGGCGCCGCGACTTCGACGGCCTTGAAGTCGGCGGTCGAGAAGTCCGCGAGCGCCGCGGAGACGGCGAACGCCGCGATGATCGCGGTCATGATAATCTTGCGCATTTTGTCGTTCCTTTCGGTTGCGGATTGAAGGAGACCGCCCTGCGCCGGGGGGAGGTAGTCTCGGCGCAGGGCAGTCGCTCATTAGGCGTGGACGCCCGTCGCGAGCGCGAAGGACTCGGGCCGCCTGACGAGGATGTCCGCGTCCTGCAGCGCGACGACGCGGATCGCGCCCTTCGTGCAGTTGGAGTACGGATCCACGACGAGGTCGGTGCCGCTCCAGAGGGCGAACACGAGCTGCGAGAAGTCGCCGAAGACGAGCTTCTTCGCGGGCGCGAAGTGCGACTCGACGAACTCGCGGCCGAGCACCTTGTCGGTTGCGACGTCGAGGAGGCGGGTCGCGCCACCGGCGACGGCGACATTCTCGCTGCCGGCGATGTTCTGGATCACCTCGTAGTCGCGGGTCGTCGCGAGCTTCGACCAGACGTCGGTGTCGCCGACGAAGCGGAAGGAGGCGTTGTAGCTGTTCGCCTTGCGGGCGAGAGCGATGAGCGCGACGATCTTGTCGAAGGTCGGCGCGTTCGCCCACGCGGAGGTCTGCGTGATCTGCGAGACGAGGCCGGTGGGCTGGCCTTCCGTGCCGGTGCCGGAGAACGCCGCCGCCTCAAGGCATGCCGCGATGGCGTAGACGAGCTCCGCGACGCAGAACGCCTGGACGTCCAGGCTCGACTGGATGAGCAGCTGGCGGGTGATGTCGACGTAGCCGCCGAGGGAGTGCGGGGTCGCCGCGATCTGGCCGAAGGTCGGATTCGTCTTGGTGGCGTCGCCGCCTTCCTGCGATATCCACGAGGCGGTGAGCTTGCCGCTCTTCGGGATCGCGATGTTCCCCGTGAGACCGGCGAGCACCTGGGCGCCGCAGCGTTCGCGGAGGACGAGCGTGTCGCGGAGCGCCTCGATGAGCGAGCCCGACATGAGGTTCGTCGCGATGGTCGCCTGGCCGTTGCCGCCGATGCCTGCGATCGTGCCGGTCGCAGGGCGGCCGAGAGTCTCGCTGCCGGCGGCGCGGATGAAGTCGGGAATGTAGATGCCCTGCGCGACCTTGCCGCGGAACTTGCCGATCTCGGCGGAGATCTCGCGCTCGAAGCCGGCGTCGACGTCGCCGACGGCCTGGCCCTTCTCGGCGCAGAGGGCGCGGATGGCCTTCATGATGTCGAAGCGCTTCTTGATCTCGCGCTTCTCGCCTTCGTCGAACTCGCGACGATCGGGCGTGTCGGGCTTCACCGTCTTCGCGGCCAGCTCCTTCTGGTACGCCTCGAGCTTGGTGAGGAGGGCTTCCTTCACCTCGCCGAAGGGCTTGCCTTCGTCCAGCATCGCGCGGACTTCGGCGTTGTTCATGTGAGCGGCGGAGGCGAGGCGGTATGCCTCGGTGACTTCCGCTGCGGAGTATGTCACCTTTTCAGGGTCCATGTGTATCCTTTCGAGCGGCTTCGCCGCCGTGGGGGTTTCCTGCGAACGCCCGACGCCCACCTGGGTGTCTGCTGGAACGTTCACAAAAGATGCTTCGTATGGCGTCCACTTCGTGACGCGGAAAATGGGAAGGCCGTCCTCGGCCTTGCCGACCTTCTTCGTCTCGACGACGAGATAGCCGACGGACATGTTGCGGCGGATCCCGGCCGCCGCGTCCTTCGCGATCTCCTGGGCGCGCTCGCCGCAGCCGAACTCGATCTCGCCGCCGAGCTTGCCGTCCTTGACCTCGGGCTTGCGGATGATGCCGATCTGGTCGCCCCAGTGCGTGTCCTGGATGATGAGGCCGTCCTTCATGCGGGAGTCGTCGATCTCGCCGTCCTTGTGGCCGAGGACTTCGTAGCCCTTGACCCAGGCGTCCTGCTCGGCGTCGTACAGGAAGCGGCGCAGGTAGGGCGCCTCCGACGAAACGGAGACGCGCACGGTGGTCTTGGCCTCGCCGTTCTCGTCCTTGCGGGTCTCGACCGTAAGCTCCGCCTCGCGGAACATGCGCGGATCGTCCGCGGGCTTGCGGAACTGCGGCTCGACTTCAATCTTGATTTTCTTCTTCATTGTTCTCCTTTCCGGGTGTTGGATTCTTGGCCGCGATTCCGGCGGCGGCCTTCGCCTTGTTTTCGATCTTGAGCCGGTCGCAGTTCTCGAGGAAGTCGGCGCCGCCGTACTGCGACGTCACCTCTTCGTTGGTCTTCCAGCCGTGCTCGACCGCGATCACGGCCGCGTTGACATCCTTGAGCGGGTCCACCCAGTCCCACGTGCGGCCCTGGAACTCGTGCTCGACGAGGCGCTCGAAGTCCGACGGCACGTAGGGATTCGCGACGGGGCGGGCGAGGAAGGATGCAAGCCACGCCTCGTACACGGGCGTGACGACCTGGTCGATGAAGTCGTCCTGCAGCACCTTCCAGTTGTCGCGCATGGCGATGGTGCCTGCGCGGATCGACGAGAAGTTGGCCTCGCCGAGATCGTTTGCAAAGACGGGGTAGTCCACGCCGAGGCCGCAGGCGATGTCGCGGATTGTCGTCTTCTTGAAGGGCGTGACCTCGCGGTTCGGATGGTTTGGGCTGTGCCATTCGAAGTCGATGTCGCCGTCGAGCCACATTTTCGTGCCGGGCTCCGACTTCTGCGTGTAGGCCGCCTTTTCCTCGTCGGTGTACCCCTCGTCGTCCTCGCCGACCCCGGCGCTCGCGGGGTCGCGGCCGGACTTGTCCTTGAAAGTTCCGATCGTGTTCGTCTCGTCCAGGGCGGCGACGAGCTCCGACTGGTTGAAGTCGTCGAGCATCTTGCCCTTCTTGAGGGCGGCGTGGGTGAGCGGGATGCCGCGCGTCTGCGCCGCGTCCTCGGTCGAGAAGCAGTGGATCACGTCGGAGGCGGGAATGCGCATCAAGGGCTGGGAGCCGTCGATGTAGACCGCCGTCGGGTCTTCCCTGCTGGTGCGGAACCAGTAGGCGACGACGCGGCGGGTGGTGCGCTCGATCTCGACGCCGTTCCGGATTGTCGTCGCGGCAGACGTGCCGCGCGCGTTCAGCGTCTCGTCCAGGGCGTCGGGCCGCACGACGCGGAGCTGCAAGCCGTAGACGGTCGGGGCGTTCCGCTCGATGATGGCGATGGCCTCGCCGTCGCGCGCCCAGTTCGCGGCCATGAGGCGGAAGATCGCCGCAAGGTTGTGGCGGCCGGCGAGATCGCATTCGCGGCGGTTCTTCGACCACTTCCAGAAGTGGTACTGCAGAAACTTCTTCGCTTCGTTGTCGATTTCGGGCTCCCCGGCGATCAGCGACGGCTGCGCCTTGAAGGTGAAGCCGCGGCCGACTACGTTGTTCCTGAAAAGTCGGAAGTAGTTGCAGAAGTACTCGTCGTTTTTTTGGCGCTCGCGAGAGCGCGATCGGATCGTGGCGAGCTGCGCCGCGATCTCGGCGTTCGAGAAGCCGCCGTCGAAGAACCACGCGGCGAGGGTGCGCGAGACCTCGGCCGCCGCGAACCCGCGGATGAAGCGCGGCGTGCGGTGCGCGGCACATTCGCCGCGGTTCCCCTGCTTTTTCTTTCCGAAGAGTCCGAACATCGTTAGAACCTCACCTTGATCTTGTAGACGCCGCGCGAAGTGTCGAAGGGGACGGGGATGTCGAGATCCCTGCATACGGCGGCGATTTCGTTCTCCACCGCCGCGATCTTCTCCTTGAGCTCGGCGATTGAGCGGTTCGTGAAGCTCTTGGAGCCGCCGCCCGACGAGAGGGAGGCGGACTGCGAGTCAGCGGCGAACAGCTGGCGCTTCAGTTCGAGGCGCCGCTCTTCTAGCTCTTTCAGCCATGCTTCTTTTTCTTGCGCGGTCATGAAGCGATTTTACCACGCAGTCAAGGGCAAAAAAGACATTTGTCGCGTTTTCTTGCTATGGCGTAGCAAGAAAGCGGCTTCGAGAGGGGGTTGAAGGTGGTTAAAAGACTATTGCGCGATGTCCGCGATCTGCCTTGCGCGGCCGTCGCAGCCCTCCGTGGGGCATCTCAGGTACCGGATCTGGTGCTTCCCGTCGGCGCACTTGTACAAACTGACGACGCGCCACTTGACGAGCTTGCCGCATTTTAGGCAACGCGAAAGCGTAAGGGGGTCGAGGACTTGTGGTTTTGTCGTTGGTTTCTTCCGTTTCATGTTGGTCTTTCTTCTTTGCGTGTCCTCAATTCACTCTCCCGCCCACGATGGCGCGGCGCTTCCGCCGCGTGGCTTGCCGCTGCAGGCCCTCGACGGCGAGGCCGAGGAAGCCGGCGAGCGCGTAGCAGTTGTAGACGCAGTCGCCGTAGTCGTGGCGCAGGTAGACGCGGTCGTTCCACTTGAAGGCGACGCGATCGCGCTCGGGGTCGTCGGGCTTCCACTTCAGCTGCTCGCCGCAGACCTGAAGGGCGAACTCCTCGTGCGTCTCGACGGATCCGCCGCCGCGCAGCTCGTAGAGCGAGAGCCCGCCGGGAGCGCCGACAGCCGGGAGCCATGCACGGTGCGCCGTGTATTCGTATGTGTCCTTGTTGAAGTTGATGTGCTCGTAGCCGGTCGCGGAGTCCAGGACGAGCACGGTGTCGTTCCGTCCGGGCACCTCCTTGAACTTCCTCGTCGAGACGCGGGGGTTGAACATCTTGTTGTCGAGGCCGCGCATGGCGTAGAGATCGAGCGGAGTGTCGCGCTTCCTGCGGCGCTCGTAGACGAATTGGTTCACGCTCTTGTACTGCGCGCCCGAGCAGTCGATGCCCCAGTGGAAGCTGCGGTCGGCTATGTCGTAGCCGCGTTCCACGAAGTCCGCCTCGACCGCCGCGAGCAGGTTGTAGATCGCGGCGTGGAACTCCGTGTCGCTCAGCGTCGCCTTCAGGTGGCATGGGTGCCGCCAGTGGTCGATGCAGAGACCGGTCCGCCTGGGGTCGAACGCGACGGCGGCGCAGGTTAACGCATAGGAGGGGTTGATGTCAGTCGCGACGCACACCATGACGGTGCCCTCCGGAATCTGCGCGGCGACGGCGCCTTTGCGGACGCGGGCGAGGATGAGCTTCGGCGTGATGTTGACGACCGACTCGTCGCGGCGCGTCTCCATCTGCATCTCGGAGTAGAAGCGCTTGTGCTTCATCGTGTCCAGGAGCCACAGCGCGTGCTGGTAGGCGCTGACCTCGGTCTCCGGATCGAAATCGCCGTCGTCCATCATTACGACGCCCGCCTCGATCTCGGCGCGATGTTCCATGTAGAACTTTTGCGAGGTGGCGAGCGCCTCGTCTTCGTGGGCGTGGTCGGCGGCGAGAAGGGCGAGATATTCGTCGCGGAGGTCTTCGTTCCCCCAGTGCACGACAAGCGGCTCGGTCTCGGTGTGCCATTCGGGGTGTCGCTTCGGATCGGCGAAGCGCTCAGAGACGTCGTCCGGTTCGATAGGCGTCGACGCCATGACGGCGGAGATGCGCTCGGAGAGCTCGCCGGAGCCGAGTACCGCGCCTTGTATGTTGTCCTCGATCTTGGCGACGGTCTCGGGGTTCTTCGCGTCTTCGTCCGTCTGGGGGTCGTCGATGAAGAAGAAGTCCGGACGCGCCGACTCGATGTTGATTCCGCGCAGCGTCTGGTCCGCGCCGCGATAGGCGATGATAGCGCCGGTGTGCGGCATGCCGGCGATCGTCGGGAGCTTGTAGTAGTAGAACTTCGAGACGTCCATGCGCATGTAGGTGGGGCGGCCCATGTAGGTCTGGACGCGCATCCGCTGCGGCGTCAGCGCGACGTCGCGCATGGGGATGGCGAACTCCGGGAAGTCGGCCGCGATCTTCGGCGAGGTCTGGATGCGCTTCCAGATCTCCTCGACGACGACCTGGGCCATGCCCTTTGTCTTCTCCACCACGACCATGAAGAACTTGTGCCCGTAGAGGGCGGCCCACATGATGGCGATCTTCACCCAGGTGGACTTGCCCTTGCCGCGCGGCCAGCGCACGTGCTTCAGGCCGCCGTGGAGGATCTTGTCTTGGAGCGCCTTGATGAAGCGCTGCATCCGTAGGGAAGGCGGGCGCTTCAGGAGCGGCTTCATGCCCTCGTATTCGCCGGTACAGAATATGGTGCCGAAGCGAAGGAGATCATAGCGGCATGACTCGAGGAGTCGGGGGTGGCGTGGCGGCGGGATCGGCCCGAGCTCGCGACCGTGGACGCGCCAGGCGCGGGAGCGCTCGGTCGAGTTCGCCTTCAGCTTTTCCTGGAATGACGGCCACGCGGTGCCTTCGAGCCAGTGCGCGAGGTTCGCCTTTTCTTCGGCTTCCTGCGCGGCCCGTCGTTCCGCTGCCGCCTTCTTCGCGAGCTTGGCAAGCGCGAGTCTCTTCTTCTTGGTCACTCTGTTCTTTCGCCTCCGGATTCGATTGCCTTGAAGAGCTTGTCGCCGAAACGCCGGACGGCGACGCTGTCATGGCTTTAGTACTTCTTATCCATACGCAGCGTCGCGCCGCGCTCTGTTCGTTCGTCTGTCCTGATCCAGATGGTGATCTTCACGGGTTGTGCCTTTCAGGTTAAAAGATCCCCGCTATCTTCGGTATGGATCTCGAGATTACAGTCGAGCGCGACGCGCAACTCCGCGCGGGCGCCTTGCGACTTCTCCCATCCGTGGAGAAGGAAGATCGCGTCGCACGACTTGACCGCGGCAAGCTCGAAGTCCATGAGGCGCTTCAGGATCTCGGGCGATTCCTGTATCTCCGACGGCAGGCCGAAACCCTCGCCAATCTCGAAGGGGTTCACGACTTCAAAGCCGAGCTCCACGAGGAAATCGTCGGCACGAATGAACGCGTCCTCGTTGAATCCCTCGTGTCCGCTCATCGGCCCGGCAATGTAGATGCGTGGCTTTATCATGGCGTGATTCTCCCATCGTCCACAAGCTGGACGCGCTCGATCAAGTATATCTTGAAGTGTTCTTCGCGCGGCTCGCCCAGGTCCGGACGCTCAGCGCCTATGTATGTGGTCCACGATGTTGATGCAATGAACCACATGCCCGGCTTGTTGTAGCCGCACGAGAAGGCCACTATGTGGCACGGCCTCGGATCGTAGAGCCACCGCAATATCCGTTTCTCCCAATATGGCTTCCGCTCGCGATATTCTTCGCGCTTCTCTCTGGACGCGATCATGTCATACCACTTGCGCTTCAGCACAAGCGGCAGCACTGCGCACTCGCTACTCTTGACGGTCATCATGGCGTGGCGCCTCCCGGGCATCTGCCGCGAGTCTCGACTGTCGAGCCGTCGGCGCGCTTCCTATGCGTCACCGGGACGCCGCGCTCTTCTTCGGTCTTCACGCTGCGCGAGCATTTGCGCTTCGGTGGCGGCTCGAATGGTGTGGCATCTGCGAGCACATGCCAATCCTTCGCAATCTTCGGCGGCCTGCCGCGTTTTCGCGCGCCTGGCGTCGGAGTGGTATGCGGATCGTCCAGGATTATGAAGTCCTTCCGATCGATTATGAAGTCCTTCCGGTCTTCGACCTCGACATAGTAGATGCCCTGATCGCCGGCGGCCTTGCGGAGCGCCGCGGCAAGTTCCTCGCGCTTCACCAATACATGACACGCGACGCTGACAGTGAATGTCTCGATTTTCATTCTCCCACCTCCTCCAGTTTTTCCACGACCTTCTCGGCGACTGTTATGGGCGCCTTGACGACGCCTTCAACGGTGCCGACCACTACGCCTGCAGCGACCTCCGCGGTCGTGGTGATCGCGTCGCTCACTGCATCCGATATTTCTTCAAGTATTCCGAACATTGTTTGTTCCTTTCGTTTTCTTTTTGTCTTTGTCGTGATCGGCGAGGACGGCACAGACGGCCGCGCCGACCGCGACGAGCACGATCACAAACGCGACGCCCACGCCCGCGATGCCGAACATCTCCCCCGCAGTCATTTGCCCGCGCCTCCGTATCTCTTCAACCTACTTGCCTTCTGCATGAAGGGCCTACACACCTCGCACAGCCCGTTGAGCGTCTTTAGGTAGTTTCCGCTGGAATCGCTCACGTATGCGTTCTCGCCCAGATCCTGAGCGCACCAGTTGCCGATGCGGACCAGCGCGTCAAGCATCTCGTCGCGCTCGCGCTCCGCTTCCCGCTGCTTCACGCACGCGCCGACGACCGTACGCGCCGACGCCTCGGTCGCAGTCGCGATGTCATGGTCGTGCGCCCACTCGAAGCGGGTGAGCATCTTGCGGAAGTCCGCCCAGCTCATCGTGACGTGGTACGAGTCAGGCATGCCCGCCGCGTAGCCGCGAAACTCCGCGAGCAGTCCTTTGATTGTATCGTGCGTTTCAGCCATTCACGCCTCCTTTCTTCGCCCACGGCACTTGGCGAATGCGAAGGTGCGCGGGAAATTTGTCGATGTCGTGCTCGCACTTGCCGCCGATGTCGAGCTGCTTCACGAACACGGGGATCTTCGCCGATCGGCACTGATCGACGATAGACTCTACCCACTCGATCTTGCACGGTCTGCGGTTCGGTCCGGACTCGCATCCGACGACGACCCACTTGGGCTTTACTGCCGCGATGGGAAGGTCGAGGTCTATCGGGCCAAGTAATGGCTCGCAAGATAGCCACATTTTAGCCCCCTCGGGGAAGCGTTCGCTCAATTCGCAATGCCGCTTGTCGTACCATTCTTGGTTCTCTGCAGTGAAGCCGAAGTAGTGGTAGTATCGGTGGGTCTTGCGATATTCGTGATTGTCGAACGCCCTATGCATGGCGTCGAGCATCGCGCTGACCCTCTTCGTGAGCCATAGGTAGATTGCCTCGTTGTGTGTCTTTCCGCACGCCCGGGCGATCAGGTCGTTTGACATCTTGATAAGACAACTGCCACGAATCTCGTACAACGGCCACGACCATCCGCCGAATAGGTCGGTCATATTGCCACAGAATACGATACCGCTTCTTGGAGGATCTATCTTGCCGGTCAGGTGCGGCTCGAAGCTCTGCCCGAATCGCTTGGCCCACGCAGCTGCGTAGCAGTTCTCGCAGGCGGGCGAGCAGGGCTTGCACCCGACAACGGGATTCCATGCCTTGTCCCAATACTTGGCGCGCGGCCACTGTATCAAGTTGTCCTGGTTCATTTCGCACCGCCTTTCGCATCGACTATTGCAACCGTCGAAACAATGGCCTTTTGGATCTGGTCGCGCATTGATCCAGTATCGATGCAGCGGATTTCGCCGCGCTTGCAAAGCTGGACTCGCACAGAGACGCAAACAATGGGATAGCCCGCGTTCGTCTCGCCTGTCTGGCATTGGAACTCTGCGATCGTGCCGCTCACTTCGCACCGCCTTCCTTTGCTTGCGTGTTTGTTTCAGGTTCCTCTTCGCCGCCAGAGATGGAGGCGAATCCAATGATGCCGATTCCTATGATGCCGATTGTTCCGGCAAGTATGAGCAATACCGCAAGTGTCTCGTCGCTCACTTCGCGCCTCCTTCCTCGCCATAGAGATACTTACCATCCATGTGGAATCCCTGGATTTTCTTGACAGTCCCTGGTCGCTGGGGAAGAGTCTTATATTCCCACCACTCAGAACCATCATATTCATGGCGCTCAATCCACCAGTCCTTACCTACAACCAGCAGGTCGATCGGTACTTCTTCGCATCCAAATCCGTTATCATAGTCGTATGACTTGGCAGTCTCTATGAAATTGTCCAGCGGGATTTCATGCCTATTTCCAGACACGAACACAACGTCACTCATCGACTTTCCATTTGCCAGTAGGACCGCCGCGGTCTCCTCGTATAGATTTTTCACTTCGCACCGCCTTCCTGCGCCAGGGCGAGAAGCCAGTCTGGGAACACGTCGGGGAAGTCCTCTTCGGGATTCAAGCCGCGCTCCCGTGCACACGCCTCTCTCAGTTTGTCTATGTCGCCGCCGAATCGGTCGCAGTTGCGCGGCGGCGCGGCAAGGGCGGTCTTAATCGTGGCGACCAGTTCGCGGTGCTCATCTCGGCTTATTGACCCGGACAGCCAGCGGAACAATCCAAGCTCTGCCGATTTCAGCGCCTCGCGCAACGCGGCGGAGTTGCCGATAGGCATGTTGGCATACTTTTCGTTGGTCAGCTTCACGCCCTGCGTAGCCGCACGGGTTGCCACTTCAATGAGCTCGCGCTTGTGCGCCGCCTCAAGTTGGTCGGCGTAGTTCTTGATGATTTTCCCCTCTACGGTCAAGACGCCAAACTCTGGCTTGTCTTGCTCCGCGTCGATGTTCTGTTGCCCGTGGAAGCGCATCTCCTCGATGATTTCCCCGTGTGTTTTATTTTCGCTCATGGTTTGTCCTCCTGTTTATGCTGCTATGTTTTCGAGGTCGGCGGCCATCATCGCCTCGGCCGTGCGCACCGGCACGGAGTTCCCGATTTGCTTGACCTGCTCGCCACGGTTGCCGGTGATGACATAGTCGGCCGGGAACGAGTGAGCTGCCGCAAGCTCGCTCGGCTTCAGCATCCGGATCCGGATGTCGACGATCCTTCCATCCGCGAGGACGGGGAAGCATCCCTGGACGGCGTCGCAGGTCGTTAGCGTCTGCAATGGCTGGTCCGCCGATCGGATGTGCCCGCTGTCGTTCCCGCCAGGCCGCGACATGTCGAGGATGACGGGCGTCGCGACGCGGATCGCGCCAGACGTCGCAATCGTCGGACAGGGCTCGTCGATCGGGCGCGCCGCTGCGCCTCCATGCTGCCCCAGGACGAGCGGTTGGATCAGCGCAGAGTTGTTTCGTGTCGTGAGCGTCTTCATCGGGGCGGAGTCGGGAAGGATCCGCCCGAGGTCGTTTGTGTCTCCTGGATGGCTCATATCCATCACGAGCGGCTGCACGACGGAGAAGCGATCGTGCGTCGTCTGCGCTCCGATCGGACGCGAGCCGTCCTGGATATCTCCGCCCTTGAAGTAGTCGAGGATGATCGGCGTGCAAAGCGCATGGTGCTCTCTCACAGTCACGCACGAGATCGGTGCGTCGATGCTTTCCGCGTCGCAGTTTCTGTTGAACCGCACAATGAACGGTTCGAGGTCGATGCCCCAATACTTCTGCGCGCCGACAGCGATCCGGCGGAGCGTATTCGCGGCGAGCGGGCGCGAACGGTTGAAGATGCTCGTCCCGGTGTCGTCGAGATCCAGGCACTCGCGGACGCCGCGCCACGGCTGCGGCGTGAATCCCCACAGATCCGTCGTCGGATGTTCGGCGTGAGTCGGCCGCGGCCAGTGGATCTTCCCGCGGCCGCGCTTGACGGCCTTCAGGAAGAAGCGCTGACGGCTCGTCGCGTCGCCGTAGTCCGCACAGTTGACGACCTGCCATTCGACGATGTAGTTCCGCGCCTCGATGGATCGCACCCACGCCTTGAAGTTCGATCCCTTCAGGCGCTCGATCGGGCGGCCGTAGTAGTCGAGCGGGCCCCAATCCCTGAACTCTGGCACATTCTCGATCGACAGGAAGGATACGTCGATGTCGTCGAGCCAGTCGAGGACGAGATTCGGCTGCGCGCGCAGCTGGTTGCTGCGCGGGCGGCCTCCCTTCGCCCGGCTGTGATGCGTGCATGACGGAGAGGCGTGGAGGTGGTCGAGGTGCCGGCATGGAATGACCTCCGACGGGATGACCGTCGTGAGATCCATTTCCATGACATGCACATGCGGATGGTTCGTCTGCATCGTCTGGACGGCACACTGCCAGTGGTTGATCGCCCATCCCTCGTGCGCGATCTGCCGCGCGTCAAGCGCGCGGACGCCGCCGGTGGCCATGCCGCCGCAGCCGCAGAACAGGTCTCCCCATTTGAACACGCGCTTCATGCCGGCTCCTGGTAGTTTGCACCACCTTGCAGGTAGGACTTGCCTTCGTCTGTCTTGCACCACTCCAGATAGGATCTTTCCATTTCTGGAGTGAATACCTCCATATGGCCAAAATGGAGAAGTGCCAGTTCTTTCTGATATCCATTTTTGAACATCCAATGCGCCAGACTACATGTTATCTTTATCATCATTCCCGCCTCCTCGTTAAGTTGTCGCCGGTCTTCCCCGGCTGCCAGCGGATTTCGGGGTCCTCCGCGCCGACCCTGTAGCATCCTCTTCATGCATGAGTGCATTTGAGATGCGTCCTTTTTCCATGCACAGCAGACAGTCTTCGCTTCGAACAGCGCGATCGACCATCCTCCGTTCATGCAGGTGAAGGAATACCTGTTCCCGCCACCCGGCGGAAATCTTTCGGAGACGTCTCGCCGTCGACTTCGCCTTGCGCCACGCCGCGATCCACGAGTGATGCACGTCGCGGGAGTGAAGGGCGAACTCGAAGCCCCCCCCCTCGCGACGGTATGGCGCGGACTGGACGAGGCGCCAGTCGCCCTGCGATCCGATCACATGGACGCGGGCGACGGCTGGCCGCTGCTCTTCAGTCACGACGACGATGTACGCCTTTTCAATCACTTCGCCACTTCGCTTTTGTTCTCTTGATTGGGCACCTCTTTTAGAAGTCCAATCCTCATGCCTGTTGACAATTTAATGCTGCACTCTTCAATCACAACATTAGGAAGCGACTCTAAGAGTTTTGCCAAACTGCCTGTCGTCATCATAATGCTACCACCTCCGATTCTTCTTCTCATTTCTCTGCCCTCCCCTCAATAGGTCAGCGCCCTGCGCCATGCGTCGCGGAAATCTGCGAGTGATGAGTCCTCGAACTCAATCTCACCGTCCACGCCATCGATCGTTACCGCCACATCGTCGCCGTTCTGCTCGGCGAATAGAACCTTGTCCGCAGCTATTAGCGTATCTTTGTATTCGATGATGCCTTTCATATTGATTTGTCCTTTGGTTTTTGTAAGTTGCGCCGTTTCTGCCAGGCAAGGTGGCGCAGACCTTGAGGGATATTCCGCTGAGACCGCTTGCGCGGCTTCGTTTCTTATTCTCCCGTTTGCCGTGCGCGAGGGCGCCCCACGGCCAGGGCGTTGACGGCTTTGTGCCCCTTGTGCGCCACGGCGTCGCTCGCCATGCCTACAGGCGCGCCTCTCGGCACGCTGCGCGATTCGGCTCAGGGCTGCCTCCCTCTCGAGCGGGTCCGCCCCTGTTGCCTGCGCGGTACTTGCATTCCAGGCGGCCGCCGCGCTATCGGTGTGAAGATGTTCTCGTAGGATGTTCATGGATCTGCAAATAGTCAATCGCGAAGTGGCATGATGACCTCGTAGAAGTCGGGATATGTGCTACACTTGAAGAGCATCGCCCCGAGCTGCTCGCTGTCCCCGAGTTTCCCCGCCGATATTGAGATTGTGCCCCACATGACACGCATCGCCCCAAGAAAGTAGCGCGCGTTCAGCTTTACATTGACGGAGACGCCCTCCGGCACCTCGGCATCCACGCGTGTAGAAAACTCCGGTAGCTTTGCTCTCGGTGGCAGCGTATCATCATCGACCTCGCTGATGGTGATGTCCATGTGGCTGTCGGAAGTGTTTGCAGAGCAGAAGAGGTGCGCGATTAGATTCGCGTCCTCGATCGTCACTTCGCCATCTGGGTCGTCCTCGTCGGGCTGGATCTCTTCTTTGCGGCCAAGTGCGAGGACGGCGCGCTCCAGGGCGTTCTCGACTTTTACGGCGTCGAATTTTGCGATGAGAGACGGGTTGTCTGGTACGCACTTGCGCCAGCTGGGGAAGCTGCCTTGCGGGCTGTAAAAGTAGCCGACGGATCCGCCATTCTCGATGCCGATGCGACCCCCTTTGTTGAACTTGACGATCGTCGTCTTCTCACCACGGCACGCGTGGAGAAGGAAATCACATGCGGCATGCGGAAGAAATACCGAGAACTCCGGCTTCTTCAGTTCGGCGCAGCTTATCTGCCGAGCGGAGACCGCGAGGCATCGGCCGTTGGTCGCGATCGCGCGGAGCTTCATGTCGGTGCCGACCTCGAAGTTCACGCCGCAAAGCGAGCGGCGGGTGGCGTAGTCGTAGCTTTGCGCGTGAATGACATCCATCATCACCGAAAGGAGATCGCCGGCGGCGAAGACGGTGCGCTCGCCGGTTGGCTCGTCAATGGTCTCGAACTCCTCATTCGGCACTTTCAGCGTGATCTTTTCATCGCCCAAGGAGATGACTGTCACGGTAGACGCAGGTGAGCGCCCGACAGTGATCTTGCCGCGGTGGAAGGCGGAGGCGGCCTGCGCTATTTCGCGAAATCGGAACGAGGCGCCGCCGGGCTCGATCGCCACGGCGTGGATCTGAAGCTCCACGAAGTTGGCGCGCGGGCTGCTGCCGCGGATGACGACGCGATCCTTCTTGCTCCCGGCTGACTTGGTGAACGCCTCGATCGTGACGGTGTCGCCGTCTTGCGCGTCGAGGATTCTCTTCAGGTCTGATATGCTGAGCGAAAGCTCCATGGCAGAAATTTCGATCTTCATGGCGTCCTTTTAGCTTTTGAATTCCGGGTGTTTTTTGTAGAACTCATCGAGCGCCGCGCGCGCGGTCGTGATCGCCGTGAAATCCGCGTTTTTGATTTTGCATTCCTTTGCGAACTCCGGGAAGGCTCCGCAGAACGCGGCGACCTCATCGTCGAGCCCGATGTTGCTGTCGAAGCATGAGACGAGCAGATTGGCCAGTGCGCTACGCTGAGCCGGATCTCTGACGCATTTCTTCAGTGCGTTGTCGATTATCTTGATTCCGGCCGAGTTTTCGCTCTTCCATTGCCTGTAGTCAATCTTGCTGGTCGCCTTGTCCACCACGACGGTGACGGCATTATCCATTGCCGTGTAGAGCTCGTCGCGCTCCTTCTTCAGCACGGCGGTGCGTTCCTCTTCCTCTTTGCGCTTTGCCGCGGCCTTGTCGGCCTTCGCCTTGGCCTTCTTGATCTTTTCATCTATCTTCTCCTGCCACTTCTGGTGGTCCTCGAGAGTCGGACCGTAGAGGAACTCGATCTCGTCGTCCCAGCCGAACCAGTACCAGCACGCGGGGTGCTTTGCGTCTCGCTTTCCGTTGGCCTTGGCAAAAGTCTCCGGAGCGCGGTAACTGTCTGCGATCCCGTTCGCCGCGCCGTCGACGAGCTCGACGCGCTTGCCGACTTTGTGGCGCAGCTTCTCGACCTCGCGTTCGCGCGTCTTCCGCTTGTAGCATCCCTTGTCGAGACACTTTCCGAGCTTGCCGTCGTCGCCCATGTCGCCCCAGAGGTCCGGCTGCGCGCCGGTCCGCTTTGGGCATTCCTT
>Ga0310690_10001674_pt1 | contig 38624 bp, 37 predicted proteins | sample AusTroGonzalo_MG_2_FD_207661 | JGI IMG/M metagenome (GOLD analysis project Ga0310690, IMG submission 207661) | Bovine rumen microbial communities from tropical cattle in Woodstock, Queensland, Australia - Gonzalo_04 (v2) (version 2) | ecosystem: Host-associated > Mammals > Digestive system >... | reverse complement strand
TGGAGGCGTCCTCCATGTCGATGGTAAGGGTGTCGATCTTGGAGAGGATGTAGTTGTAGAAGAGCTGGAGGATAACCGCGACGATGAGACCGCCGACGGTGGTGATCAGAGCGACCTTCATACCACCTGCAACAACGTTCGGGGAGATGTCACCGGCAGCCTGGATGGCGTCGAAGGCCTGGATCATACCGATAACGGTACCAAGGAATCCGAGGGACGGGGCAATGGCGATGAACAGGGAGATCCAGCCGAGGCCCTTCTCCATGAGGCTCATCTGGACGCTGCCATAGGAGACGATGGTCTTTTCGACGACATCGACGCCCTGGTCGGCGCGGAGGAGGCCCTGGTAGAAGATGGAGGCGACAGGACCGCGGGTATTGCGGCAAACTTCCTTGGCCTTCTCGATACCGCCGTTCTTGAGCGCTTCCTCAACCTTGTCAAGGAGCTTGGTGGTATTGGTCTTGGAGAAGGAGAGGTACAGGATTCTCTCGATCGCGAGGGCAAGGCCGAGGATGAGGCAGATGAGAACGAGGCTCATGAAGCCGGCACCACCTTCGATGAACTTGGTCTTGAGGGCCTGGTGGAGGGGAACTTCCTCACCGGAGCCGGCGAACAGGTCGGTGACCGGCTCTTCGGCGGCAGGGGCGACTTCCTCAGTCGCGGCCGGAGCGGCCTGGTCGTCCTGAGCGGAAGCAATGTTCGCAGTGAAGGTCATGAGACCGGCAACTGCCAAAAACATGAAAAACTTTTTCATAATCGTTTTTGTGTTGTTAGTTATAAATTGAATTAAGTAGTTAATAAAATTTCGGTTTTGGCGCTTGTGCTTAAAAGTCCGTGCAATTTAGGAAATAAAATTCAAACGGCAAAGGATTATTTGCTTATTTCGCCGTAGAGGTCCTCTCCGAAGCGTTTTTTGACCGTTTCGTTCTCCTCGTGCCGGCCCATCAGAACGAACAGTTTTCCGAGGGCGGCCTCGGTCGTTATGTCCTTCCCGGACACCACGCCGGCGAGCTTCAGGGTCTTTCCCGTTGCATAAATATCCATATTGACAGAGCCTGATTTACACTGGGTTACGTTCACCACCACCTTGGATTTGCCGGCCTCCCGCACGAGGGCGAGGAACCAGGGCCGGGAGATGGCGTTGCCGGAGCCGTAGGTTTCCAGGATGACGGCCCGGATCTCCGGGGCGAGGAGGAAGACGGCGACGACCTCGGGCGTGATGCCCGGATGGACCTTGAGGATGGACACGCGCGTGTCCAGGCGGTCATGGATCACGAGGGGCTGCGACCAGTCTTTGGGATAGCGGATGACGCGCCGGTTGTACCGGATCCGGATGCCGGCTTCCGCGAGCGGGGGGCAGTCCGGCGAGGCGAAGGCGTCGAAGGCTTCCGCGCTCAGCTTGGTGGACCGGTTGCCCCGGATCAGGACGGAATCGAAATAGATGGACACTTCCGGGACCATGGCGTGGCCCTCCTCGTCCGTCGCGGCGGCGATTTCCACCGCGGAGATCAGGTTTTCCTTGCCGTCGGTGCGGGGAACGCCGATGGGGAGCTGGCTCCCGGTGAAGATGACCGGTTTCCGGAGCCCGTCCAGCATGAAGCTCAGGGCCGAGGCCGAATAGGCCATCGTGTCGGTCCCGTGCAGGATCACGAAACCGTCGTAGTCGTCATAACGGTCCCGGATCAGGTGCGCCAGCCGCACCCAGAGGGAGGGTTCCACGTCGGAGGAGTCGATCAGGGGGTCGAAGGTGTAGGAGTCGATCCGGACCGCGAATTTCCGCAGTTCCGGGACCTCTTCGGCGATCTGGCTGAAATCGAAGGGTTTGAGGGCCTGGTCCACCGGGTCCTGTTTCATGCCGATGGTGCCGCCCGTGTAAATGATCAGGAGGGAGGATGCTTTCATAGCCGGTACAGGGTTTGGGCGTTGCGGGTGGTGGCCGCTTCGACCTCGGAGAAGGAGAGTCCCTTGAGTTCGGCGACCTTGGCCGCCACCAGGGGAAGGAAGGCGCTTTCGTTGCGCTGCCCCCGGTGCGGGACGGGGGCGAGATAGGGGGCGTCCGTTTCCAGGACGATGTGCTCCAGGGGGATGCGCTTCACCGTTTCCGCCAGCGAGGCCTTCTTGAAGGTGACCACCCCGCCGATGCCCACGGAGAACTCCCCGCAGCGGCGGGCCCGTTCATAGACTTCGTAACTACCTGAGAAACAGTGGAGGATACCCCTCAGATGCAGATGCCGGCAGTCCTCGAGGATGGTCAGGAAATCCCCCCAGGCATCCCGCAGGTGGATGTTCACGGGAAGGTCCCAGGCCGACGCGAGTTCGAGCTGGACCCGCAGCGCCTCCTGCTGGAGCGCCCGGTCCTCGTCCCCCTCGTGGTAGTCGAGGCCGATTTCGCCGACGGCGACGACGCCCCGTTCCCGGTAGGGGAGCATCCGGTCGATCTCCTCCTTCCAGTCCGGTCCCACCGAACAGGGATAGAGGCCCACCATGGGGTAAAGGACCCCGGGATAGCGGTCGTTGACGGCCCAGAGGGCGTCCCGTTCCCGGCTGTCCACATCGGCCTGGATCATTTTGCCCACCCCGGCTTCCAGGGCGCGGGCAACGGCTGCGTCGGCATCCGGCAGGAGCCAGGCATCATAGAAATGGGTATGGGTGTCGATGAGCATCGGTCAGGTTTCAGGGCACGATGCAAATTTACGTATTTTTTGCGGGAATCGTACATCGCTGCAGAAGGTCCGTCTCCAGCAGGCCGTCGGTCTCCAGCCGCCCCGCCCGCTCCATCACTTCCGGCCAGCTCCAGCCGGTTTCGGCGGCGATTTCCTCCAGGGAAATGCCGGGCCTTCCCTTGACCAGAAGCCCCAGGGCCACCAGGGGACTGTCCGGCCCGTATTTCTGCTTCAGAAGCATCTCCAGGCCCGCTTTCCGCCGCCGCGCAGGCTTCCCCAGCCCCAGCCTTTCCACCAGGTCCTCCGGATCCGTAATGATGTCGGCCATCCGGTGCCGGATGAGGGAGTTGCATCCTTCCGAGCGGACGTCGCCGGCCCGTCCCGGCAGGGCAAAGACGTCCCGGTTGTATTCGTTGGCGTATCGGGCCGTGATCAGGCTGCCACCCTTGGACTTGGATTCGATGACGAGGGTCGCGCGGGAGAGCCCGGCGATGATGCGGTTGCGCCGGACGAAATTCAAGGCAACGGGAGAACTGCTTAAGGGATAGTCCGTTAAAAGGGCGCAGCCCGGAGTGCGGACCATCTGTTCCGCGAGCTCGATATGCTGCCAGGGATAGATTTTCTCGATGCCGGTGGCCATGACTCCGATCGTCGGAAGACCGCATTCGAGGGCGGTCTTGTGTGCGACCGCGTCGGCGCCGAAGGCCAGGCCGCTGACGATGGTGGGCGTGACCGAAGCCTCGCTCATCGCCCCGACCAGTTTCCGGCACCATTCCCGTCCGTAGGGGCTGATGTCCCGGGTCCCGACGACCGCAACGCAGGGGCGCAGGTCGAAAACCGCCGTCGGCGGCGACGCGCTCCGGAAATAGAGCCCGAGCGGCGGGTCCGGACATTCGGCGAGCAGGCCCGGGTATTCCTCGTCCCCGAAAGCGATGAAGCGGCAGCCCCGTTCCTGGATCCCCGCCAGTTCCTGGTCGGCCCAGTCCAGCAGGGAGGCGTTCAACTGCTCCGCCAGGTCCCGCTGTGCTCCCAGGGCATCCCGGAGTGTCTCCTGCGTGGCCTGGAAGACCCCGGCGGCTGAACCGAAACATTTCATCAGGGCGTGCCCCACTGCAGGCATGTAGCCCAGCACCTTGTTCAGGCCGCACAGGGCCCTTCTCTCCTTCGCGTCTTGCATGGCTTCCGTTTTTGGCCGCCAAGGTAGGGAAACAAATGCAAAAACAACACAAGCGTTGGCTGACTTGTGTTGTTTCAGGGGGTATTTTATGTGTTTTTAATCCTGAAAAATCCTAGAGGATCAGGAGCGCGTCGCCGTAGGGGCCGAAGCGGTAACCCTCCTCCAGGGCGACCTTGTAGGCGTTCATCACGTTGTCGTAGCCGCCGAAGGCCGCGACGCACATGAGCATCGTGGACTGGGGCATGTGGAAATTGGACACCGCGGCATCCGGTACGCTGTACTGGTAAGGCGGGAAGATGAACTTGTTGGTCCAGCCGTCGAACACGTTCACCTCGTGGGTGGTGGTGACGTAGGTCTCCAGGCCCCGCATCACGGTCACGCCCACGGCGACGACCTTCTTGCCGGTGCGCTTGGCACGGTTGATTTCGGCGGCGGCCTTCTCCCCGATGATCAGGCGCTCGGAGTCCATCCGGTGCTTGGAGAGGTCCTCCACATCCACGCGGCGGAAGTGGCCGATGCCCATGTGGACGGTGATGAAGGTCTTCTGGATATCCTTGAGGATCATCCGGTTGAACAGCTCGCGGCTGAAGTGCAGGCCGGCCGCGGGGGCGGAAACGGCGCCTTCGTTGGCGGCGAAGATGGTCTGGAAGTTTTCCGCGTCCTCCGGGGTGACCTTGGGCTTTACCCAGGCCGGGACCGGCGTCTCGCCGAGGGCGAAGAGCGCCTCCTTGAAGTCCTCGTACGGACCGTCATAGAGGAAACGCAGGGTGCGGCCGCGGGAGGTCGTGTTGTCGATGACCTCGGCCACCAGGGATTCGTCGTCCCCGAAATAGAGCTTGTTGCCGATGCGGATCTTCCGGGCCGGGTCCACGATGACGTCCCACAGCCGCTGCTCACGGTTCAGCTCCCGAAGCAGGAACACAATGATGTCGGCCCCGGTCTTTTCCTTCTTGCCGTACAGGCGCGCGGGGAAAACCTTGGTGTCGTTGAGGACGAACGTGTCCCCCTTGCCGAAATAGTCCACGATGTCCTTGAACAGCCGGTGCTCGATGGCGCCGGTATCCTTGTGGAGGACCATCAGGCGGGCCTCATCCCGCCAGCGTACCGGCTCCTGGGCGATCCGGTCCTGCGGAAGGTCAAATGCGAATTGCGATAGTTTCATGGTCTAGTACTGTCAAATGCCATACTTACTATACGTCTCCCGACGGAAAAAAGTTTCACTTTCTAAATCCGCGCCTCGCGGAACACCTCCAGGATCGAGGGGTAGGTGTTCTTGAGGAAGGGCGGAAGGCTGGATTTCGCGACCCAGGCGGCCTTGGTGATATCCTCCTCGCGCTGGGGGGTGAGGTTGGTGGGGTCGGTGTACAGCATGTCGTACCACCAGGTATGCTTAAGGTGCCAGAGACCGGCGCGGAGATAGCAATGGTCGGTGACGCAGATCAGGCGGCGGAGCTGGAGCTGGTCCACGCCGGTTTCCTCCTGCACTTCGCGGAGGGCGGTCACTTCGATGTCCTCACCAGCCTCCTGATGGCCCTTGGGAAGGTCCCAGAGGCCGCTCCGGGAAATCAGCAGGTAGTCGCCGCGGCGGTTGGAGACCAGGCCGCCGGCCGCATTGACCTCCTTGAATTCCGCGCAGAGGCGGCGGTAGGTGCGCTCGGTGTCCGTCGAAGGGATGTAGATCCGGGAAAGGGTGTCCTGGACCTCGAACATGCGTACGAGGGCGTGGATGTCCAGCTTTTCCCCCACGTGGAACTCCACGGCGTTCGGGTCGGCGAGGGCTTCGTCATCCGGGGCGCAGATGACGATACACCGTTTCTCGAAGTATATCTTGTGCATAATAATTGCTATATTTGCAAGTTGCAAAGTTAATGCATTATGACCGAAATTGAAAGCAAGCACGGGATTGTCTCCCGCCAACCTTACGAATTATACATGTCGTTCGTGGACATGCGCAACTTCCTTGCGATGCTGCCCGCGGACAAGAAGGAAGGCGTCCAGGCCGATTATGACACCATCACCGCCACGGTGCAGGGTTTCAACATCGGCGTGAAGGTCCACGAGCGGGTACCCTACTCCCGCATCGAACTGGTGGACTACGGCGCCCCGTTCGCCTTCCACATCGAGCTGCATTTCGACCCGTCCCCCTCCGAGCCCTACAAGACCGACTTCTGGGTGAAGCTGGAGGTCGACCTGAACCTGATGATGAAGATGATGCTCGGGGGCAAACTCAAGGAGGTCCTGAACAAGGTCGTAGACGGCCTCGTGGATGCTTCCAACGGCAAGATGCCCGAAGGCTTCGACCCTTCCCAGTTCGGTCTCTGATGCTGCCGGAAGCGTTCATCCGGATGCTTCCCGGGGAAATCGGCCCCGAGCGGGCGCGGACGGTGCTTGAGGCGCTGTCCGGCGAACCTTCCGTTTCCATCCGCCTGAACCCTTCCAAACTTACCGAATGCCCTTTTCAGGACGCTGAACGCGTTCCCTGGAGCCCGTACGGCTACCTGCTGAAAGAGCGTCCCGTCTTCACCCTGGACCCGCTGTTCCACGCGGGATGCTACTATGTGCAGGATTCCTCCGCGATGTTCGTGGGGGAACTTTTCCGCCGCGCACTGGCGCGTTTCGACGGCCCGGGCCTATGCGTGCTGGACCTCTGCGCCGCCCCGGGCGGGAAGACCACCGACCTTGCAGCGTCCCTGCGGGAGCGCTTCGGCGACGGCTTCTCCCTCCTGGCCAATGAAGTGATGCGCAACCGTTTCGGCGTGCTCCGCTCCAATGTCCGCACCTGGGGTGATCCGCGGGTGGGCGTGGTCTCGCGGGACCCGTCGGCCTTTTCCGGCAAGCCCGTCTTCGATCTGGTCGTGACCGATGTCCCCTGCTCCGGCGAGGGGATGTTCCGCAAGGACGAGAAAGCCGTGGAGGACTGGTCCCCGGAGACCGTGGACTTCTGCGCCGCCCGCCAGCGCCGCATCCTGTCGGACGTGTGGTCCTCGCTGAAACCGGGCGGGGTCCTGGTGTATTCCACCTGCACGTTCAACCGGCAGGAAAACGACGGGAACGTGGCCTGGATCGCCTCCGAACTGGGGGCCGATATCCTGGATTGCGGCGATTCCGCCCCGGTGGTCCGCACGGAGCACGGCTACGCCCTGCTGCCGGGCCTGGTCCCCGGCGAAGGGCAATACGCCGCCGTCCTCGTCAAGCACGGGGAACCGGAAACCCTGCGGGCGGCCGACGTGTTCTCCCTCTTCCGGGCGGACCTTCCGGTACCGCCGCCGGACCCGTACCCGATCTGGGACCTGGACCGGGAAACGGCGCTGCAATACCTCCACGGCGACGCCATCCGCATTCCGGACGCCCCGGCGGGGCTCCTCACATTGACCTACCAGGGTCATCCGCTCGGCCCCGGGAAAAATCTCGGGAGCCGCTGCAACAACCTCTATCCCAAAGACCGAAGAATCAGAATGGATATCCGATGAAACGAATCCTCACCCTCCTGACGGCCCTCGCGCTGTCCCTTTCCCTTTTCGCCCAGACCCCGACGCAGGAAGACTATGCCCGTCGATACAATAACCTCATCGACCGCGTCGGCGCGGGCGGCGTGGGCGTGGAAACCCTGCTCGACAAGTGGGCTGCCGACTATCCCGAAGACCTGGCGCAGCTGCTGGCCCGATTCTCCTTCTGGTTCACCAAGGCGCAGACCACGAAGGTCATCCAGCTGCCCCAGGACCGCTACCTGGGCCGGGAGCCCCTGCTGCCGATGACCGATTCCCTGGGCAAGAAGAGCAACTTCTTCGAGGACACGGAGTTCGACGACGAGCAGTTCCGGCTGGCCCTCGAGGCCCTGGACCAGGCCGTCCGGCTGAACCCGGAACGGCTGGACCTCCGCTTCCTCCGGATCGATGCGCTCGTCGCCTATGAGAAAGGAAGCCCGGACATGGCCCTGGCCGCCCTCAAGGCCCTGGCCGACGAGAATTACCGCCAGCACCCCGCCTGGACCCACGAATCCCTGGAGAAAGTGGACGACGAGACCTTCAAGGCCTTCATGCAGGACTACTGCTTCGTGTTCTTCCGCCTGGGGACCGACTCCTCCGCCGAGGCCTTCAAGAGCCTGTCGGAGCACATGCTGGGCTATTGCAAGGATGATCCCCTGTTCCTGGACAACCTCGGTTCCTACTGGCTGGTCTCCAAGAAAGACTACAAGAAAGCCCTCAAGTACTACAACCAGGTCCTCAAGAAGCATCCCGATGACGAAACCGCCATCCGCAACTGCATCCTCCTCGCCCGCACGAAGAAAGACGTGAAACTGGAGAAGAAGTACCTCGCCATGATGGCGCAGTACGGGGCCTCGGAGACGGACCGTGCTTCCGCCGCCGCAAGGCTGGAGGCGCTCAATCGGAAGAAGTAGAAGGATGCTCGTGCTCGTAGAGCTCCCACGAGTTGAACAGGTTCTGCCAGATGGCATAGAGACCCCCGGCGACGGAAGTCACGGGGGTTAAATAATTGTAGCCCAGCCAGATCAGGAATCCGGTGTTCTTCTGGCCGAGGGCTTGGCCGGCGGTGATGGCGTGGGTGCGGTCCGGCGTGGTGCGGCCGCGGCCGATGCGGCGGCCGGCGAAGAACTGCAGGGCGCAGGTGCCCGTGGATACGAGGATGATACCGGCGAGGGCGAGCCAGCCCGGGAAGTTCGTAAACAGGGCGTGGGCGGCGAGCACCATCGCGAGGGAGAGCCCGAAGAACCAGATATAGAAGGAGTTGGGCGCGAAGCGCATAAGCTTCCGCTGCAAGCGGTGCATGGTGTACCGGATGGTCCAGGCCAGGAGTCCGGGCAGGATCAGGATGGGGAACACCTTCCAGGCGATGCGCAGCACATAGGCCCAGAAGCCCAGGTCGGCGGACGGGCGGATCATCGGGATGACCATCGGGATCAGGAAGGTGGCGGCAAGGTTCGCCAGGCACAGGTAAGTCACGGTGGCGGCGAGGTCCCCGTCCAGCTTCCGGGTGATGACGCCGGCTGCAGCTGCCGTAGGGCAGATCAGGCACAGCATCGTGCATTCCAGGAGGATGCGCAGCGGTCCCTGCGGGGTGACGGCGGACAAGGCGGCGAAAAGGAGGAAGCCCAGACATTGGAAGAGCAGGACCCCCAGATGCCAGCGGCGGAGCCGGAGGTCGTGCGGGGAAATCTGCACGAACTGGAAGAACAGCAGGAGGGCGATCACGAGCCGCTGCCCTTCGGAGGCCACCCGGTGCAGGGTGTCCCCGTACGGTTTCAGGACCGGGGTGAAATGGTAGAAAAGATACAGGCCGATGCCCGTCGCGATGGCAAGGGGCAGCATCCAGTCCTTGAAGAACTGAACGGCCTTATTCATGCAGGAGGGGTTTGAAAACCTTGTCCACCAGCGGGTCCGTGAGTTTCATGCACAGGCCGGTGAAGATCGCGAGGATCAGGGTGCCTTCCCGGATGACGATATGGGTGCCGTCGCCGAACAGGCTCCGGAAGCAGATCCAGGCAAAAAGGGCGGAAAGCACCACGAGGAAGATGTCGATCCCGACCTTGGCATTGCTGAACTTGATGCCCACCACCTCCGAGAAGACCACGACGACCTTCTCGCCGGCCAGCATCCAGGCGTTGCCGATGACCTCCAGGCGGACGCCGATGGCGGTGATGACCACGGTCAGGAGGCAGAAGAGCATCTTCATGCCGTACGATTCCACCACGACATTCCGCAGCAGCCAGATACCCCCGTCGCATAGGTATCCGAACACGAAGGCGGCCAGCAGCTGCAGGAGGTAGTTGACGTCCAGGACCTTGCGGCGCATGATCATCTGCGCGGCGATGAACACCAGGTGCATCATCCAGGTAAAGGTGCCCACGGAGATGGCGCCCCACCGGAGGTTCATGACGGCGGGCGGGCAGGAGACCGGGGCGGTGCCCAGGTTGGATTTGAGGGAAAGCGCTACGCCGAAGGCCACCAGGATCAGGCCAAGGGTGGCGACGAGGTAACGCAGGACGATATTGTTCCGGGCCATAAATTACGAACTTAGATTTACAAAGATGCATAATAATGTGTAAATTTGCAAACTTGTACTTGGGAAAACCGATTTACAAACGATATGAAAAAGTTAACGATCATCATGATGTCCCTCTGCGCCCTTGCGGCCTGCAACCAGCGTGGAAAGGGTGCCCTGGACCTCACGGACCTGGACCCTTCCACCAGCCCGAAGGTGGATTTCTACCAGTACGCCACCGGCGGCTGGCAGGCCAAGAATCCCCTCAAGCCTGAATTCTCCCGTTATGGCTCCTTCGACGCCATCGCGGAAACCACCCAGAAGAACCTGAACGAACTGTTCGAAAGCATGGCCACCCTCCAGGCGGAGCCCGGTACCGTGGACCAGAAGATCGCGGACCTGTACCGCATGGCCCTCGATTCCACCACCCGCAACGCCCTGGGCGCCCAGCCCATCCAGCCTTATATCGCTGAGATCCAGGCAGTCAAGTCCCTGGACGAACTGGCTGACCTCCTCGGCAAGATGAACCTCTACGGAGAAGGCGGCTTCTTCGGCGCCGGCGTCGAGGCTGACCTCACCGACAGCGACATGCAGGTCCTGTACCTGGGCCAGGGCGGCCTGGGCATGGGCGACCGCGACTATTACCTCCTCGAGACCAATGCCGCCCTCAAGGCCGGCTACCGCGACTTCCTCGTGAAGGCCCTGGGCCTCGCCGGCGTGGAGAACGCCGAAGCCCTGGCCGACCAGGACATGCAGGTGGAGGATGTGATGGCCCAGGTCTCCTGGACCCGTGAGCAGAACCGCGACATGCAGGCCATCTACAACCCGATGTCCTCCGCGGAGATCGACGCCCGCTGGCCGGCCCTCCGCTTCGGCCGCGTCTGCGCCGCCGCCGGCATCCCGGCCCAGGACAAGGTCATCGTGGAGCAGCCCAGCTACTTCGACGGCCTGAACGACCTGTTTGCCAAGACCAGCCTCGAGAGCCTCAAGGCTTACCTTCTCGCCCAGTTCGTCTCCGCCCAGTGCGGCGCCCTGTCCGATGACTTCTACACCGCTTCCTGGGAGTTCTTCTCCCACCAGATGAGCGGTGCGCAGGAGCAGCGTCCCCGCTGGAAGCGGGCGATGAGCGTCCCGAACAGCCTCCTCGGCGAGGCCGTGGGCCAGATGTACGTGGAGCGTTACTTCCCGGAGTCTTCCAAGCAGAAGATGGTCGCCCTCGTGGAGAACCTCCGCACCGCCCTGGGCGAGCACATCGACGCCCTGGAGTGGATGAGCGACGCCACCAAGGCCAAGGCCCGCGAGAAGCTCGCCGCCTTTACCGTGAAGATCGGCTATCCGGACAAGTGGAAGGATTACAGCACCCTCACCATCAACCCGGAAAATACTTACTATGAAAACCTTCGCAATGCCAGCGCCTGGTATGTGCAGGACAACCTCTCCAAGCTGGGCAAGCCCACGGACAAGACCGAATGGGGCATGACTCCCCAGACCGTGAACGCCTACTACAACCCTACCACCAACGAAATCTGCTTCCCGGCCGGCATCCTGCAGAAGCCGTTCTTCGATCCGGAGGCCGACGATGCGGTGAACTACGGCGGCATCGGCGTGGTGATCGGCCACGAGATGTCCCACGGCTTTGACGACCAGGGTTCGATGTTCGACGCCAAGGGCAACATGGAGAACTGGTGGACCGCGGAGGACAAGGCCAAGTTCGATGCGCTCGGCGACAAGCTCGCCGCGCAGTTCGACGCCGTGGAGATCCTCCCGGGCGTCCACGCCAACGGCCGCTTCACCCTCGGTGAGAACATCGGCGACCACGGCGGCCTTTCCATCGCCTACAGCGCCCTGGAGAACGCCCTGAAGGGCCGTATGGACAAGCCCGTCATCGACGGTTTCACGCCCCAGCAGCGCTTCTACCTGTCCTACGGCAACATCTGGGCGCAGAACATCACCGACCAGGAGAAGGCCCGCCTGACCAACATGGACCCGCACTCGCTGGCCGTGAACCGCGTCAATGTGTCCGTACGTAACTTCCAGACCTTCTTCGACGCCTTCGGCATCGGCGAGGGTGACCCGATGTTCCGTCCCGAGGAAGAGCGCGTCCACATCTGGTAAATGCCGGCGGACCGCTTCATAGCGCGGAAACTCAAGTTCCAGGGGAAGCTCGCGGCGGTTTCGATCGCCGTGAGTTTCCTCGTCATCATCGTGGCCGTCGCCGTCTCGTCCGGATTCCGCCATGCGGTGCGGGACGGCGTCTCCACGCTGACCGGGGACATCCGGATCGCCCCTTCCGCCGCCGTGGCCTCGGAAGGGGAGCCGGTCCCCGTCCATCTGCCCTCCGAGGAAGCCATCCTGGCATTTCCGGGAGTGCAGTCCATCCGCCCGGTCGCCGTCCGGGCGGGCATCGTCCGCAGCGGCGACGTCATCCACGGCGTGCTGGTCAAGGGCCTTCCCGACCGCCCGGATTCCAGCCTCTGCGTCTCCATCCCCACCCGCCTGGCCGCCATCACGGGGCTCAAGGAGGGGGATAACATGACCACCTATTTCGTCGGGGAAAAGGTCCGGGTGCGGAAGTTCCACGTCACCGGCGTACACCGCGACATGCTGGAGATGGACGACAACCTGGTCGTCTATGCCAACCTCGCCGACATCCAGCGCCTGAACGGCTGGGATGCGGACCAGGCGTCCGCCCTGGAAGTGACCGTGGATGCCGCCCATCGGAACAACCTGTGGATCAATGACCTCACCGACCAGATCGGGATGCGTCTCGTCCTGAGCGGGGAGGAAAGCGAGGAAAGCCTCGTCGCCACCTCGTCCGTGCGGACCTACCCGCAGATCTTCGACTGGCTGGACCTGCTGGATTTCAACGTGCTGGTGATCCTGGTGCTGATGATCGTCGTGGCGGGTTTCAACATGGTCTCGGGCCTGCTGATCGTCCTGCTTCGGAACATCACCACCATCGGCACCCTCAAGACCCTGGGCATGGCCGACCGCGCCATCGGGAAGACCTTCCTCCGGGTGGCGGCGGGGGTGGTCCTGAAAGGCATGCTGGCGGGGAACCTGCTGGGCATCTTATTCTGCGTGCTGCAGCAGAGCACCCATCTGCTGAAACTGGATCCGGCCAACTACTTCGTCTCCTTCGTTCCGGTCCATATCGACATTCCCTGGATCCTTGCGGCCGACGCCGTCGCCTTTGTCGGCATCATCCTTTTCCTCCTGATCCCGACGCTCTTCATCGCTCGGGTGGATCCGGCCGTCTCTGTCCGCGCAGACTAACGCGGGTATACTTCGGAATACTCCTCGTACGTGTCGAGCACTTCGCGCACGTAGGCGATGGTCTGCTTCCCGGAGAAGCCGGGAACCTTGGGCATGATGGTGACGATGCTGTCCCAGTAATTCGGATTGACCCCCTGCTCCTCCGCCGTCTGGATGCATTTGAGGATGTTCCCTTCCCCGGCGTTGTAGGAGGCGAGGGCGAATTTCAGGCATTCGAGGGAATCGGCCCCGTGCTCGGCGAACATCCGGGACAGGTAGGTCAGGTACTTGGTGCCGATGGAGATGTTCACCGCCGGGTCCAGCAGGGTGTCCACGCTGTAGCGGTCGCTGCGGATCTGCATCAGGCCCACGGCGCCCCGGGCGGAGCAGGACTCGTTGACGAACTTGGATTCGTGGTAGATCATCGCGGACAGCAGGCGCCAGTCCCAGCCCATCTCGCCGGCGTTTTTCTTGACGATGGGGTCGTAGGCGCTGATGGAGGTCAGGCTGGAGCCCACGCGGCGGATGTAGGTCCGGCCGATCCGGGTGAGTTTCCCGCTTTCGTCCATCTCCCGGATCCACGTGTTGAGGCGCCGGATTTCGGCTCCCTGGTCATCGCGCAGGACCCAGACGGTGCTGTCCCGGTAGGGGAGCGTGGACATCAGGTCGTCGTCGTGCAGGCTGTCGGCCTGGTACATCACCAGCAGGTCCACCGCCCCTTCCCGGAGCGAATCCAGCCAGACGGTGCTGTCGGTCGGCTGGATGAACTCCAGTTCCAGCCCGTAGGAGTCGGCGAATTCCCGGAGGATGATCTTGTTCAGGCCGACCGTCAGGCCTCGCACCGGCTCTCCCTTGAGGTCGATGACGCAGCGCAGGGTCTGCGCCGGATACGACCGCACGGCCTTCCGCAGGGTCAGGGGCGTAGCGATGGATAGGACAGGCACCAGTACGCAGATGAGCAGATATTTCCAGGAGGGAGGTCGCATGCAGGATTAATCGTTTCCGCCCATCATGCCGCCCAGGCCGCCGCGAAGGCCTCCCAGGCCGCCTCCGCCACCGCCGCCCATACCGGAACCGGCCCGGTCGGACATCTTCTTGTTTCCGCCGAGATTCGGGTAGAACGGCCAGTAGATGCCGAACTTGATGACCGGATTCGTATGGATGTAGTGGTGGGCGCTGAAGTAGTCATGCTTGCCCGTGGGCCAGCCCTGACCGGCGTTTTCGTACTTGAGGAAGATACAGGCTTTCTTCCACTGGAGGTTCATGAACACGTCGAAGAGCGGGGTGTCCCCGTACTGCTCCTCGTTCTGGTTGTAGAAGGTGCCCGTCACCAGGTTGAAGCCCGGCGTGTACCAGCGCGTGTTGTACCGGGCGTCGACGCCCACCTGCATCTTGAGCACATCCTCCCGGACAATCGGGAACTGGAGGTACCAGCGGAGGTTGACGGCGAGTTTCGGGAGCGGGACCACGTCCTCCTTTGAGGAGATCTGGAAGAGGGCGGTGTTCTCCAGGCGCAGGATGCCCAGGTGGAAATCCTTGCGGAGGGAGGCAGTGATGATGCTCATCGCCTCCTTGTTCTGCCGGATCACCCCCAGCGTATCATAATAGATGTTGTTCGCGAGGAGGGCATAGCCCGCCGAGGCGTGGAGTTTCCATTTGGGGATGTCCAGGGCGGCCTGGATGCGGGTCGTGGACGTCTTGGAGAAGTCATTGTCCCACATGTAGTGGTTCGTGTACAGGTGCTGCTCGTAGAAGTCCGGTTCCTTGAGGTCCGTCTCGAAACGGGCCGAGAGGCTGATGGGGCTCAGGGAATCCCGCCGGAACGGATATACGCTGAACTTGGCGTTTCCCCGCACGAAGAAGTCGCCCGCCCCGTGCCCGGCGAAGTCCAGCTGCCCCAGGCCGTCCCACTCGAAATAGCGGCCCAGGCGGCCTTCCGCCCCCGCATAGGCATAGACCGTATTCCATTTGACCGGCTCCGGCTTGAACAGGTAGCTGCCCGGCCGCATATTGTAGTGCGACAGGTACCGGTCGCCGATACCGCCTTCCACCTTGGAAACGACGGCGCTCTCCTTCCACGGCTGGAAGCGCAGGAAGATCCGGTTGTCCAGGCGGGAGGTATGCAGCGAATCCGCGCTCTTGGACGGATTGATGTAGAACTGTTTGTTGAAGAAGGCGCTTCCCGTCGGGTCGGATACGGAGACGGCATCCGTGTACAGTTTGTTGTACACCGACCACTCCGTGGCCGTTCCCAGGAAGACCGACGTCAGGTCCTTGTCAAGGGTATCCTTCCGCACGTAGTTCGTGTCGCCCCGGTGCTTCAGGTCCTCGATGAAGGAGAAGGGGATGCGGATGCTCTGGTCCAGGAACAGCGTCCGCTTCATGTACTTGTTGTTCGCCGTGGACAGGGCGACGGACACTTCGCGCACGTCCACGAGCGTATCCCGGATCATCCCGTTGTCCACGACACCGCCGTTCTCGGCCCGGTTGATGGAGTTCCAGATGATGCCGGCGTGGGCCAGGTACCGCTTGCCCAGGTAGTTCGCGGCGGCATAGGCCGTCTTGTTGCGCGCCTTCTGGTTCTGGAGGATGCCGGCGCCGCCGTAGGTCTTGTACTCCAGGGCGATGTTCAGGGACGGGAGGATGTTCTGGGTCGTGAAGATCCGGATGTCGTCATTGGCCTTGGTCTCCGAGTTCAGGATGTTGCCGTAGTAGGAGAGTTCCGTGTACGGGGTCTTGGTGTTGAACATCGGGATGGAGGAGGCCGTATAGGTCCAGCTCTCGTAGGGAGCGTAGTAGCTGACGGTGGAGCGCGGGTCCTCGCGCTTGAAGAAGTTGAAGGTCTGGACGGCCGATCCGGTCATGCCCAGGAAGGTTCCGCCGATGTCCTCCTTCAGGTACGGGTAGTCGTGGAAATGGTAGTTGAAGGCCGTGTCCCACGGCTGGACGTCCACGCGGTTGAAATAGCGGTCATGCCGCCAGGAAACGAGCCGCTTGTAGTACAGGCTGTCCGGCAGGAAGGCGGTTTCCAGGATACGCGGGGTGTTCTCGATGATGCTGTCCCGGATGTGCTTGAGGCTGTCCTTGACCTGCTGGATGGAATCCTGCCGATGGAGGATGAGGGGGAGTTTCTGCTCGTAGTCGTACTTCCGGCGCTCGGCCTTGGAAAGGGAGGCGTACCAGAGGCGGAACTTCTCCTTCGCCACGGCCGTGGAGTCGGCCAGGTACAGGGAGTCGATGACCGGCCAGTCCAGGGAGTCGCCGAGGGCCTTCAGGGAATCGACGACGATCCGGTGCGTCAGGGAGTCCTTCACCGCCACGTACCAACGGTAGAGGAACGGGTCCGTCGTCCGGAGGCTGTCCGGCACCTTCATCGTGTCGCGGGCGAAGATGATCGGGGTCGTATCCTGCACTTCGGTCTCGCCGAAGAAGTCGAACTCCTCGTCGGAGAGGTCCGTGCGCACGGTATCCTTCCGCACGACAGCCGTTTTCTTCAGGGTATCCTGCCGGACGGAATCCCGGGGCAGGGTGTCCAGCTGGAAAGTGTGCAGGAGGGAGAACCGGCTCTCCGGCCGGACCGTCCGGGTGGATTCCACCCCGACCGTTCCCGCCAGTGTAAGCACGGCCACCGCCGTCGGCACCAGTATTTCGGACCACAGGTTCTTCATGCAACCTGCAAATATACGAATAATTTCGGAAAGGGCGTCAGGAAGGCAGTTCCGGCAAAAATCCGTATATTTGCAAATTCTATCCAATTCAATTGGTTTTGGTAACGAAAAAGCTCAGATACGTCCTGAACCCCGAGACCCTGCTGGTCGTGAGGGTGGCGAAGAAGTACCCGCTGCTCAAGGCGCTCGGCGCCGTGGTGGCCGGTGCGGCGCTGTTCGTGCTGTATATGGTTCTGAGCGTGTGGGTGTTCGGAAAGGACCTTCCCAAGACGGCGGTCCTGCGGCGCCAGAATACCGAATGGCTCCTGCGGATGGAACAGCTCTCGGCGCGGATGGATCACAACGAAGCGGTGCTGGACCTGCTGGCGGTGCGGGATGACAGGATCTACCGGTCCGTTTACGGCATGGACGAAATCCCTCCCGAAGTGCGGGAGGCCGGCCCCGTGGCGGAAAGCCGCTACCCGGACCTGGCGGACCTGGACCCGAACCACTTCCTGTGGCGGACTGTCCGGCGCCTGGACCGGCTGGAGAAACAGGCCTATGTGCAGTCCAAGTCCTTCGACGACGTGGAGACCCTGGCCCGGGTGGCCGGCGACAAGGCCTCCCACATCCCGGCGATTCCGCCCATGTCCACCGAGCCGGGCACCTTCAAGTTGTCCAGTCCCTTCGGCTACCGGAGCGACCCCATCACCGGCGTGCACAAGATGCACTCCGGGATGGATTTCTCCTGCGACCCGGGCAATCCGGTCTATGCCACCGGGGACGGCACCGTGATCCGGGTGGAAAGCGATTTCTACGGGTACGGGAACCACATCGAGGTGGACCACGGCTTCGGATACGTGTCGCGGTATTCCCACCTTTCTGAGATGTATGCCTATGTGGGACAAAAGGTTACGCGGGGCGACTGCATCGCCCTCAGCGGCCGGTCCGGCCGTGTGACCGGCCCGCACCTCCATTATGAGATCATGTACCGGCACGACTTCGTGAACCCGTCGGCCTACATGGATCTTTCCATTTCACCCGAGGACTATGCCGCCATGGTCCATAAACCCGCCGGCCGATGAAAGGGAAGCAGACGGCAAGGCGGCGGCGCTGGGGCAAGGCCCTGCGCTTCCTGGCGGCCACGGTGACGACCGCCGTCGGGTTCTATGCCCTGTTCGCCCTGCTCTTCTCCACGGAGGAGGAGCGGCGGCTGCAGCAGGAGAACGAACTGTATGAATCTTATTATCAGTCGCTTCGCGAGAAGGAGCGCCTGGTGAGCGATGTCGTGGAAGGGCTGGAGATGAAGGATGACGCCCTGTACCGCCGGATCTTCGAGACGGAAGCCCCTTCCGTGGACGCCGTCACGGCCGCCGACCTGATCAGCGTGAGCGACTCCCTGTCGGAAAGTTTCTACCTGTCGTATTCCGCCTCCAAGAGCGAGAGCCTCCGGATGATGGCGCGGAGCGTGGACGAGAATTTCCGCGAGATCTACCGCATCCTGGCGGCCCGGCGGGATTCTTTACCCCCGCTGTCCATGCCCCTCGAAGGGATGTCATCGGCCCAGACCGGTGCCTCGGTGGGCTTGAAACACAATCCGTTGTACAAGGTGGACCTGCAGCACGACGGCATCGACCTCGTTGCCCCGCAGGGGAGTCCCGTCTATGCGGCCGCCGAAGGGGTGGTCCGCGAGATCGTCCGTTCCAACAAGGGACTCGGGAACATCGTGGAAATCGACCACCGGAACGGGTACAGAACCCGGTACGCCCTCCTGGGCGATATCTCCATTGCCAAGGGCCGGACGGTCAAACGGGGGCAGAAGATCGGCACCGTGGGCATCTCGTCCACGACATTCGCCCCGCACCTGCACTATGAGGTGCTCCGCGGGGACGAGGTGCTGGACCCGGTGCATTTCCTGTTCGCTTCGGTCACGCCGGACGAATATGCGAAAATGCTGTATATGTCGGTCAGCACGCGGCAGTCATTGGATTGAAAAATTCATTATCTTTGTAGGAATTAGATCAATTACCCCATGGCCAAGCTTTTATATACGATGGGCGAGGTGGCGCAGCAGCTCGGGGAGAGCACCTCTGCCATCCGTTACTGGAGCAATTACTTCGAGAAATTCATCAAGCCGGCCCGCAATGCCAAGGGCAACCGCCTCTACCATCCGGAAGACGTGGAGACCCTCCAGCAGGTCCAGTTCCTCGTCAAGAAGCAGGGGATGACCCTGGATGGGGCCGCCGCCCGGCTTGCGGAAGACCGCCGCAGCGTGGAGAAGCGCGTGAAGGCCCTGAATGCCCTCCGGGACATCCGGGCCCGACTCTTGCAGGTAAGGAAGTCGTTATGAAGGTAAGGGACATCACCGCCGCCCTCGAGGCATTCGCCCCGCTCTCCATCCAGGAGGGCTGGGACAACAGCGGCCTTTGCATCGGCAACCCGGAAGATGAAGTCCATGGCGTCCTTCTCGGGTTCGACTGCACGCCGGAACTGATCGATGAGGCCGTGGCCCGGGGATGTGACATGGTCGTTACCCATCACCCGTTGATTTTCAGGGGCTTGAAGCGCATCCAGGGCGGGGATCCCGTCTCGGATGCCGTCATCAAGGCCGTCCGGGCCGGTGTCGCGGTCTATGCGGCCCATACCACCGCGGACAAGGTGATTGCCGGCGTGAGCGGGGCCATGGCACGCCGCCTGGGCCTGCAGGACATCGCCCTGATGGAGGACGAGGGAGGCTTCGGCCTCGGCGCCGTGGGAACCCTCCCGCAGCCGATGAACGGGGAAGAGGCCGTCGCCTATGTCAAGGAAAAGTTCGGCCTGCAGGTTGTCCGCACATCCTGTCCGGTCGCCCGCGTGGAGAAAGTGGCGGTGTGCGGCGGATCCGGGTCTTCGGAGATCGACGCGGCCCGCGCGACGGGCGCCCAGCTGTATATTTCCGGCGACATCTCCTATCACCATTTCTTCACCCCGGAGGGGTTCATGGTGATGGATATCGGCCATTTCGAGAGCGAAGTGGACATTGTGGAGATTTTATCCAAGGTTATCAGCGAAAAAATACCTACCTTTGCAGTTCGCATCAGCGACAACCTCGGACGGAGCAATCCGGTCCGATACTATTGAATACAATAAATCGATTTATAGAGAACTATATGGCAACCAAGAAAACCGTCAAGAAGATTGACGCTCCCATCGACCAGCACGAAACTTTCGTCTCCCTGCAGAAGACGTTCGCTGACTCCGAGATGAGCGTCGCCGAGAAGCTCAAGACCCTGTACGAACTCCAGGCGGCCGACTCCGAGATGGACAAGATCCTCCAGCTGCGGGGCGAACTCCCGGCCGAGGTGGAGGTGCTCGAAGCCGAGATCGCCGACCTCAAGGCCCGTTCCGCCCAGCTTTCCGCCGTCATCGAGCAGCTCAACCGGAACATCGCCGATGCGAAGCTTTCCATCGCCGAGCACGAGAGCACCGTGGAGAAGTACCAGCGCCAGCTCGAGACCATCACCAACAGCCGCGAGTACGATTCGCTGAACAAGGAGATTGAGAATCAGGAGCTTCTCCGCCAGATCGACGAGAAGAACATCACCGATACCCGCTTCGAGATCTCGGCCCGCAAGGCCGACCTCGAAGACCTCAAGGACCATATCACCATCCGCACCGAGGACCTCAAGGCCAAGAAGGACGAGCTCGCCGTGATCGTGGAATCCACCGCCAAGGAGGAGGCCGTCCTGCAGGAGCGCCGCGACGCCTGCGCCGCGAAGATCGACGCCCGCACGATGAGCGCCTACGAGCGCATCCGCCAGAGCGTCCGCAACCACCTCGCCGTGGTTTCCGTGTACGGTGGCAACGCCTGCGGCGGCTGCTTCAACACGATCACCCCGCAGCGCCTGGTGGAGATCGCCTCCAACCGCAAGCTCATCATCTGCGAGCACTGCGGCCGCATCATCATCAACCCGGATTTCGAATAGACCCCTTCCGCCATGCCTGACTACCCGCGCAAAAAGAAGGATCAGGCAGTCAGTCTGGAGACCCTGATGGGGAACAAACCCCCGCAGGCCCTGGATGTTGAAGCGGCTGTCCTGGGTGCGATGCTCGTGGAACCGTCGACCATCGACGAGTCCATGGAAGAGCTCACTGCGTCCTGCTTCTACGACCCCAGGCACCGGATGATCTTCGAGGCGATGTCCGCCCTCGTGAACGAGCACGTGGCCATCGACCTGATTTCCGTTTCCGAGAAACTCCGCACCCAGGGGAACCTGGAGGCGGTGGGCGGCCCCGTGGTCCTGGCGAACCTGTCCCAGAACATCGGCGCGGCGGCCCACATCGAGTATTACCTCAAGATCCTCAAGCAGAAGACCATCCAGCGCGACCTGATCACGGCCTCCTACGACATCCTTCGGGAGTCCTTCGATGAGGCGGCCAATGTCGATATCCTCATCGACGACGCGCAGACGAAGATCTTCCAGGCCATCCAGACCAACGACAAGCACGACGTCAAGGACATCGGCTCCATCATCAATTCGGTGATGGACACCCTGCAGGAGCTGCAGGGGATCACCGGCCCGTCCGGCGTCCCGAGCGGCTATCCGTCCATCGACCGCGTCACCCAGGGCTGGCAGAAGTCCGACCTCATCATCCTGGCGGCCCGCCCGTCCGTGGGTAAGACGGCCTTCGCCCTGAACATCGCGCGCAATGCGGCGGTGGACCACAACATGCCGGTGGCCGTGTTCTCCCTGGAGATGTCGGCCGACCAGCTGGGGAAGCGCTTGATTACCACAGAGTCTGGTCTCCCGGGTGAGAAGATCCGGGGCGGCGTGAAGCTGGAAGCCTTCGAGTGGGAGCAGCTGGAGATGACCCTCAAGCGCCTGGCGAAGGCTCCGCTCTACATCGACGACACGCCGGGCATTCCCATCATGGAATTCCGCGCCAAGGCGAAGCGCCTCGTTAAGCAGAAGCAGGTCCGCCTCATCGTGGTGGACTACCTCCAGCTGATGCAGGGCCCCGCGGAACTGCGCGGCCTCCGCGAGCAGGAGGTGGCGGCGATTTCCCGTACCCTCAAGGCGACGGCGAAGGAACTGAACATCCCCATCATCGCCCTGTCCCAGCTGTCCCGCAACGCGGTCCAGCGCACGGGCGGCACCGGCAAGCCGCAGCTGAGCGACCTGCGCGAGTCCGGCTCCATCGAGCAGGATGCCGATATGGTCATCTTCATCCACCGGCCCGAGTTCGTGGGTATGTCCGAGGACCCGGCCGACAAGGAGAAAGCCTTCATCGTCATCGCCAAGCACCGCAACGGTGAAGTCTGCGACATCGAGATGAAATACAAGTCCGGCCAGGTCAAGTTCGTGGAACCCGACCAGGCGCTGGACATCCAGGCCACCCGGCCCTTCGTGAGCGCGGCGAGCGAAGCCGCGGCCCCGGCGGCCCCGGACGGCTACAGTTTCGAGAATTCCAACGAGCCTTTCTGACGCCATGAGACCCCGTATCCTTCTCTCCGCCCTTCTGCTGGTCCTGGGGTTCTCCGCCTTCGGGCAGGGGACCAAGTGCCTGCCGGCCCGCACCGACGGTGTGGTTCCGTTCCAGGCCGGCGAGAAGATCGTGTTCAATATTTCCTACAACTGGCACGCGGTGCAGACCGATGTGGCCAAGGGCACCCTTTCCGCCGGGGAAGCGACCCTGAACGGGGAGCCGGTGTGGCATACTTCGCTGGCCGTCCAGACGGCTCCGTTCTTCGACGTCTTCTTCAAGATCCGCGAGACTTTCGAGTCCTGGTTCGCCCTCAAGGGGGTGGAGCCGCGGAAGTTCCACCGGGACAGCCGGGAAGGGGACTATCACGCCGTCAACGATTTCATCTACGACCGCAAGGCGGGCGTGATCCACGCGGACCTCGAATACCGGGACAAGGACAAGTACACGAAGGACATCCCTTACGGCGACTGCACCTATGACGTCACCGCCCTGTTCTATTTCGCGCGCCAGATGGATTACGCGAACCTCAAGGACGGGACCGTCTACAGTATTTCCATTGCCATCGACGATGAGGTGATGGCGGTGAACCTGACCTACCTCGGCCAGGAAAAGAAGTACATCCGGGGGATCGGGACGTTTGCCACGCGAAAATTCGGCCTGTCCCTGCGGAAGGGCGAGGTCTTCGAGGGGAACCAGGATGCCATTCTCTGGTTCTCGGACGATGACAACCGCGTCCCCGTCGCCTTCATGGCTCCGCTCAAGGTGGGCGCGATGAACGGCCGGCTCGCTTCCTATGAGGGCCTGGCCCACGATTTTACCGCCCTGATTTCCAAGAAACGCGTCAAATGAAGGAGCAGGTGAAGCATACCGGCAAGGTCGTGTCCATGACCCCGCAGCTGACGACGGTACAGATTGTCTCGCAATCAGCTTGCGCCCAGTGTCACGCCGCCGGTCTGTGCGGCCTGTCCGAATACACCGAAAAGGCCATCCAGGTGCCCACGGACCCGTATGCCTCCTACGGCGTCGGGGACGAGGTGCAGGTGGTCCTGAAGGCGTCGATGGGCATGAAGGCCGTTTGGATCGCTTACTTTTTCCCGCTGCTGTTGCTCCTCGCCGTGGCGCTGGGGCTCATTGCCCTGGGCGTTTCCGAAGTATGGGCCGGGCTCGCCGGGATTGCGGCCGTGGGCCTGTACTACCTCGGGGTGTGGCTGTTCCGGGAAAAACTCCAGAACGAATACATCTTTACCATCCAAGCATAAACTTTAACGATATCCTATATGACCAACACTATCATCTGGACCATTGCGATCATCACCGTCCTCGGCGTCGTGCTCGCGCTCGTCCTCTACCTGGTAGCCAAGAAGTTCAAGGTGGAGGAGGATCCGCGGATCGATGAGGTCGAGAAGGTGATGCCGGGTGCGAACTGCGGCGGTTGCGGCTTTGCCGGCTGCCGGGCGTTCGCCGAGGCGGCGGTCAAGGCCCCGAACCTGGACAACAACTTCTGTCCGGTCGGCGGCAACGACGTCATGGCGAAGGTTGCGGCGATCCTCGGCTACGAGGTGAAGGCGAAGGCCCCCCAGGTGGCCGTCGTCCGCTGTAACGGCACCTGCGAGGCCCGTCCCCGCGTGAACGAGTATGACGGTTTCTCCTCATGCTTCGTGAAAGCGAACCTGTACACGGGGGACACGGGCTGTTCCTACGGCTGTCTGGGCTGCGGCGACTGCGTGGGCGCCTGCCAGTTCGGCGCCCTGTCCATGGACCCGGCCACCGGCCTTCCCGTCGTGGACGAAACCAAGTGCACCGCCTGCGGCGCCTGCGTCAAGGCCTGCCCCAAGCGTGTGATCGAACTCCGGCCGAAGGGCCCGCGCGGCATGCGCGAGTATGTTTCCTGCGTGAACAAGGAAAAGGGCCCCGTCGCCAAGAAGGCCTGTGCCAATGCCTGCATCGGTTGCGGCCTCTGCGCCAAGACCTGCACCCACGAGGCCATCACCGTGGACGCGAACCTCGCCTACATCGACCCGGCCAAGTGCAAGCTCTGCCGCGAATGCGAGGCCGTGTGCCCCACCGGCGCCATCCACGGGGTCAACTTCCCGAAGCCCCTGGACAAGGACGCCGTGAAGGCCCGGATCAACGAACGCAAGAAGAAGGCTGCCGAAGCGAAGGCGGTTGAAACGAAAAAGGAGGACTAAGCTATGGGTAAAAGAACATTCTCCCTCGGCGGAGTCCATCCGCACGACAACAAGATTTCCCGCGAATGCCGGATCGAGCCCCTGGCGCTTGCTCCGACCGTGTACATTTCCGTCGCCCAGCACATCGGCGCGCCCAGCGTGCCCTGCGTGGCTCCCGGCGACAAGGTGAAGGTGGGCCAGGTGATCGCCCAGCCGGGCGGTTTCGTATCGGCCTTCATCCATTCCTCCGTGTCCGGTACGGTGAAGTCCGTCGGCCCCCGCGCCGACCTCGCCGGCCGTCCTTTCACCCACATCGAGATCGCCGTGGAAGGCGATGAGTGGATGGAGGAGATCGACCGGACCGACACCCTCGTCACGGAAATCCCGGCCGACAACAAGGCCATCATCGAGAAGATCCGCCTGGCCGGTATCGTGGGCCTCGGCGGTGCCACCTTCCCGACGCACGTCAAGCTCTCGCCGCCTCCGGGCTCCAAGTGCGAGCGCGTGATCATCAACGGCTGCGAATGCGAGCCGTACCTCACCTCCGACTACCGTGTCCTCCTGGAGAAGGGCGAGCAGGTGGTCGTGGGCGCGGCCATCCTCAAGCAGGTGATGGGGAACGTCCCCTGCACCATCGCGATCGAGGAGAACAAGCCCGAGGCGATCGCCCATATCCGGGAAGTCATCGCCAAGCTGGGCTATGCCGGCATCGAGGTGATGGAGATGAAGATGATGTATCCGCAGGGCGGTGAAAAGCAGCTCATCGACGCGGTGATGCGCCGCCAGGTGGGCTCCGGCGCCCTCCCGATCAGCGTGGGCGCCGTGGTGCAGAACGTAGGCACGGCCCTGGCTGTCTATGAGGCTGTCCAGAAGAACAAACCCCTGATTGACAATACCATTACGGTGACGGGCGAATGCTTCCCCAAGCAGGCGAACCTGCTGGTCCGCGTGGGAACCCCGCTCCGCTATATCATCGACAGCCTCGGCGGTGTGCCGGAGGAGGCCGTGAAGGTCATCAGCGGCGGCCCGATGATGGGACGCGCCGTGGCGAACCTCGACTCCGCCACCCTCAAGGGTACCGGCGCCATCCTGTTCCTCACGGAGAAGCAGACCCGCCGCGCCCCCGAGACGAACTGCATCCGCTGCGGCAAGTGCGCCGACGCCTGCCCGATGGGCCTGGAGCCGTTCCTGCTCCAGAAACTCTCCCGGGCCAAGGACACCGAGGCCCTGGAGGCCAATGCCGCCCAGGACTGCATCGAGTGCGGCTGCTGCCTGTATTCCTGCCCCGCCCACATTCCGCTGCTGGACCACATCCGCGTGGGCAAGGGCTTTGTCATGAGTGCCATCCGGGCCCGTGCGGCGGCCGCCAAGGCTGCTGCGGAGGCTGCTAAAAAGTAACGGACTATGAGTAAGTTATTAGTATCACCTTCTCCGCATATCCATTCCAAGGACTCCACCCGGTCCCTGATGCTGGATGTCGTGATTGCGCTTGTGCCCGCGGTGCTCTGCTCCTTCGTCTTCTACGGCTGGAGGGAGATCCTCGTGATGGCCGTGAGCGTGGGCTCCTGCCTCCTCCTGGAGTGGGCCATCACCCGCTATATGCTCAAGAAACCCTCCACCCTGTGCGACCTTTCCGCCGTGGTGACGGGTATCCTCCTGGGCCTGAACCTGCCGTACACGACGCCCTGGTGGGTCGTCTTCATCGGCGCGGTCGTCGCCATCGGCGTCGCCAAGATGACCTTCGGCGGCCTGGGCCAGAACATCTGGAACCCCGCCCTCGTGGGCCGCGTGTTCCTACTCGTCTCCTTCCCGACCTATATGACCACCTGGTCGCAGCCGCAGGGCCTGTTCGGGGCCGACGCCGTGACCGGTGCCACCCCCCTCGGCGTCATCAACGAAGGCCTGATGGGCGGTGCTTCCGTGAAGGACCTCATGGCCCAGCACGGTTATGACTACGGCCAGATGCTGTTCGCGAACCTCGGCGGTTCCGCCGGCGAGGTGTGCGCCGTGGCCCTCCTCCTCGGGTTCGTGTACCTGTGCGTCCGTAAGGTCATCAAGCCGTGGATCACCCTCACCATCTTCGCCACCGTGGCGCTGACGGCCCTCATTTTCTGGGGCATCAACCCCGACCGTTTCACCGGTCCCGTCTTCAACCTCCTCACCGGCGGTCTCATCCTCGGCGCCTGCTTCATGGCCACCGACTACGTGACCTCCCCGATGAGCCTCTGGGGCGGCGTCGTCTTCGGCGTGGGCATCGGCTTCCTGACGATGATGATCCGTTACTTCGGTTCCTATCCGGAAGGCGTTTCCTTCGCCATCCTGATCATGAACTCCTTCGTCCCGCTCATCAACCGGGCGTTCAAACAGAAAAAGTTCGGGAGGAAATAAGATGGCAGCGAAATCCAACCTCAAGAACATGGTGCTGGTGCTGGGCCTGACCTGTCTGCTGTGCTCCGCCGTCCTCGGCGGTGCCTATGCCCTCACCAAGGAACCCATTGACGCAGCGGCCGTTGCCAAGACCAACAAGGCCATCGGCGCCGTCCTTCCCGCCTTCGACGAGACTTCCTATGCCTCCGTCGAGGTCGATGGGAAGACCTACAACTACTACAAGGCCGTCCAGGGCGGAAAGACCGTCGGCTATGCCGTCGAGTCCACCGTCGTCGGTTTCGGCGGCCCGCTTTCCCTGATGGTGGGCGTCACCCCGGACGGCGTGGTGTACAACACCTCCGTCCTCTCCCACGCGGAGACCCCGGGCCTCGGCGCCAAGTGCAACACCGACGCGAAATTCATGGCCCAGTGGGAAGGCTTCGACCCCGCGGCCAAGATGCTGTCCGTGAAGAAGGACGGCGGCGACGTGGATGCCATCACGGCCTCCACCATCACTTCCCGCGCCTACACCCAGGCCGTGAAGAATGCCGTGGATGCGGTCGCCGTCATTTCGAACGATAATCAAGTGGAGGACTAGACCATGGGTAAAAACTTCAAACTAATTACGGACGGCCTGGTCCGGAACAACCCGACCTTCGTCCTGCTGCTGGGCATGTGCCCGACGCTGGCGACGACCACTTCGGCCGTCAACGGCCTTTCCATGGGCCTGGCGACCCTGTTCGTCCTGGTCCTTTCCAACGTGGTGATCTCCCTGATCGCCCCGGTCGTGCCCGACAAGGTGCACATCCCGGTGTACATCGTGGTGATCGCGACCTTCGTGACCCTGCTTCAGCTGCTGATGCAGGCCTATACCCCGGCCATGTATGAGACCCTGGGCCTGTTCATCCCGCTCATCGTGGTGAACTGCATCGTCCTCGGCCGTGCGGAGGCCTTCGCCAACAAGAACGGCGCCCTCGCGAGCGCCTGCGACGGTCTCGGCGTAGGTATCGGCTTCACCTGCTCGCTCACCGTGCTCGGCCTCGTCCGCGAGATCCTGGGCTCCGGCTCCGCCTTCGGGTGGAACTTCATCGGCGGCCACGACGGCATGCTCGCCTTCGTGATGGCCCCGGGCGCCTTCCTCTGCCTGGGCTACCTGATGGTCCTGTTCAACAAATTCCTGAAAAAAGACTAAGCGGCCATGGAGTACTTCCTGATTATCATTTCGGCGATTTTCGTCAACAATATCGTCCTGGCGCAGTTCCTCGGGATCTGCCCCTATCTGGGTGTGTCCAACAAGCTGTCGACGGCCACCGGCATGTCCATGGCGGTCTGCTTCGTGATCACGCTCGCTACCCTGGTGACTTACCTCATCAACAAGTATCTCCTCATTCCCTTCCAGCTTGAGTTCCTGCAGACGATCGCCTTCATCCTGGTGATCGCGGCCCTCGTGCAGATGGTGGAGATCGTGCTGAAGAAAGTGAGTCCGTCCCTGTATCAGGCCCTCGGTATCTTCCTGCCCCTGATCACCACGAACTGCGCCGTCCTCGGCGTGGCGATCACGGTGGTCACCAAGGAGTTCACCTTCGGCCTTCCCTCCCACATGCTGAACCTCGGCGAGGCCCTGGTTTACGCCTTTGCGACCTCCCTGGGCTACGGTCTTGCGATGGTCATCTTCGCGGGCATCCGCGAGCACCTCGCGATGAACGACGTGCCCAAGGCGTTCAAGGGTGTTCCGATCGCCCTGGTGAGCGTGGGAATCCTTGCGCTGGCCTTCATGGGCTTCAGCGGCATGGTCAAGTAACCTTCATTTAAATTGTGTTAGTGATGAAGAAGTTTATTTTGCTTTTCGCCGCCCTCGTGGGCCTTTCCTTCGCGGCGGCGGCGCAGCCCAAGGCCATCGGTATCCGCGGCGGCCTGTTCGGCAACGCGTTCAATGGTGAAATCAGCTATGAACACTGGCTCACCATCTTTAACAATGATTATGATTTCCTGGAAGCCGAACTGGGCGTTTTCGGCGGCAATGGCTTCAAGGCCACGGCCATGTACAACTTCACCTTTGCCCAGCCGGAATTCACCGACCGCGGCGAATGGGGCATCTATGCCGGTCCCGGCCTCGTAGCCGGTTACGGCACGGGCATCAACAAGCATGACGAAGCGGTCGCAGCGCCCTTCGTGGGCGTGGCCGCCCAGCTGGGGATGGAGTATACCTTCTGGTTCCCGCTGGAGATTTCCGTCGACTTCCGGCCGGCGTTCATGATTCCGACGCTGATGAACCGGACGAACTGGTACGGCTTCGCCCTGTCGGCGCGCTACGCGTTCTAACGTGCGGAAAGCGCCATCAGCAGCTGATACTGCTGGTTGAGCGCTTCCGAAAAGGAATTGTCGAGGATGGCATCCGAAAGGGTGCCATCCTCCGTTTTGATCCGGAGGCCCGTGATGCGGCCGTAGGCGAGGGTGCGGAGCTGGCTGAGGGAGGGGAAGAGATACAGGAAGTTGACCTCGTCGCGGGTCTGGGGGAGGGTGAGTTCCGTGCCGTCCTCCAGGAGGAAGGTGACCGGGGTGTCCGGGGGAATCGGATAGGAGGCTTCCGTGCCCAGCTGGAAGGCCAGGTCGATGTCCTCCTTCCCGGAGGTCTTGTAGTAGAGGTGGCTCAGGATGATGTTGTATTTGAAGTCTTTCCCGTCGGCGACGAGGGGGGAGGCGGCGGTCAGGACGCTGCCGGCCTGGTCCGCACGGCCGGCGGCTTCCGCGGTGAGGTCGATGGTGGAAGCGGCCGCCGCGGCGATGGCGTCACAGTGGCGTTTCAGGAGGTCGCTGAACGCTCCGTCCTTCCAGTTGAACTGCTGGTAATCGTCCGGGTTCCAGCCGGTGGCGATCTCCAGGGACTCCACCCCGCGGGTGAGTTTGTCCATGTCGGGCGCCTCCAGGGCATAGCGCAGCCGGTTCAGGTACAGGCCGTCCTCCAGGCGGGATTTCGTGGGGTTGTCCCGGCCGATCTGGTCGGCCCGGACGACGGAACCTCCGGGGAGGGTGGCGGTCATTTTCACGCCCCTCGGGGCCGTGAACGGCGTTTTCTGCCGCAGGTCCAGGAACAGCTGGTACATCGTGGACCCGTCCGGAAAACCGACCAGTTCCACCCGGATCTCAAAGTCCCGGAGGGCTTCGTATTCGGTGGAGATATGGGTCATGCCTTCGGACCGGTAGTTGGTCCGGATTTCCTGGGCGGGCAGGGCGGCGGCGAGACAGGCGGCCACCGTGAAGAGGAGCGTCTTTTTCATCATCGACTGCAAATATACATAATCGGTGCCGTGAAACGGAAATTTTTCGTATCTTTATCGGCACTAAGACGATTAACCGCATGTATTCCTACCGCACTTCCGGGGACAAATACGTCCTGAGCCTCGACAATCACGTCGAAATCGCCGCGGCGCTTGCCGCTTTCTGCGAGGAACTTGATATCCGCTGCGGGGCCGTATACGGCATCGGCGCCATCTGTGAGGCGACCTTCCGTTTCCTGGACCCCGCCACGAAAAAGTACGTGGACAAGACCTTTGCCGAGCAGATGGAAATCACGAACCTGACGGGCAACATTTCCCGCAAGGAAGGGAAGGTGTACCTGCATCTGCACATTACGGCCAGCCGGCGGGATTACACCTGCATCGGCGGGCACCTGCTGACCGCCCGCGTGAACGGGGCCTGCGAACTCGTCGTGGAGCGCTTCTCCTGCGAGGCCGGCCGCCGCTTCGACCCGGAGACGGGCCTGTTCCTGTATGATTTCTAATACCTTCACCCTGCTATGAGCTTTGTCATGATCATCGAGCTGCTCATCGTCCTGGCAGCTTTGTACGTGGGCTCCCGCTACGGATCCCTGGCCCTCGGTGCCATTTCCGGCATCGGCCTTGCGATCCTCGTGTTCGGCTTCGGTCTCAAGCCCGGCACTCCGCCCACCGACGTCATCTACATCATCATCGCCGCCGTCACCTGCGCCGGTACCCTGCAGGCCTCGGGCGGTATGGACTGGATGATCCAGGTTGCGGAGAAGATGCTCCGCAAGCATCCGGAGCACATCACCTTCCTGGGCCCGCTCGTGACCTTCTTCCTGACCGTGCTCGTGGGCACCGGCCATGTGGTCTATACCATCATGCCCATCATCTGCGACATCGCCCTCAAGAAGAATATCCGGCCCGAGCGCCCCTGCGGCGTCGCGTCCATCGCCTCGCAGGTGGGTATCACCTGCTCGCCGATCGCCGCCGCCGTCGTCGCCTTCGTCACCATCTCCAACGCCAATGGCTACATGGTCTCCATCCCGCAGGTGCTGATGGTCACCATTCCGGCCTGCGTCATCGGCCTGATGTGCGCCTCCCTCGCTTCCTATAAGCGCGGCAAGGACCTGGACGAGGATCCCGAGTTCCTCCGCCGCAAGGCCGATCCCGAGCAGTTCGCCTATATGTACGGCAACTCCGCCACCACCCTGGACAAGGTCATCACCAAGGAAGCCAAGGCGTCCGTGTTCGTTTTCTTGGGCTCCCTGCTCGTGATCGTGGGCTTCGCTTTCTGCCAGATGTTCCATACCGCCGACGGAAGGACCGTCGCCGAGGCCATCGCCATCCCCAAGATGAACATCTGCATCCAGATTATCATGTTGGTGGCCGCCGCGGCCAACATCGTGTTCTGCAAAGCTTCCCCGAAAAAGGCCGTGGCAGGGGCCGTGTGGCAGTCCGGCATGGTCGCGGTCGTCGCCATCTACGGCATCGCCTGGATGGCCGACACCTACTTCGGCAATTATATGGACGAAATGAAGGCCATGCTGACGGGCCTGGTGACGAACTATCCCTGGTCCATCGCCTTCGTCTTCTTCCTCGTGTCGGTGCTGATCAACTCCCAGGGCGCCGTGGTCGTCGCGTTCCTCCCGCTGGCCTACCAGCTGGGCATCGCCGGTCCCGTCCTGCTGGGCGTCCTCCCGAGCGTGTACGGTTACTTCTTCATCCCGAACTACCCTTCCGATATCGCCACCGTGAACTTCGACCGGTCGGGAACCACGGTCATCGGCAAATACCTCCTGAACCACAGCTTCATGATGCCGGGCCTGATCAGCGTCATCGTGTCCACCGTCGTGGGCTACCTGATGACCTGCGTCCTGTTCCCGGGGTATTTTGCGAGCTTCGCGCAGTAGGAATTCCGTTTTTTTTCCTATCTTTGCACTCCGTTTCCTCAGGAGCATGGTTCCGTAGCTCAGCTGGATAGAGCAACAGCCTTCTAAGCTGTGGGTCTTGGGTTCGAATCCCAACGGAATCACGAGTTCGGTCTTCCAATGCCTGGAGGACCGTTTTCGTTTGGAGTTCCGATGTTCGCCCTTGCCGACTGCAACAATTTTTACGCTTCGTGCGAACGGGTTTTCCGTCCCGAACTGAACGGAAAGCCGGTCATCGTGCTGTCCAACAACGACGGCTGCGCGGTGGCGCGCTCCAACGAGGCCAAGGCGCTGGGCATCCAGATGGGAGCCCCCCTGTTCAAGATCCGCGACATCGTGGAAAAGAACGGCGTGGCTGTGTTTTCCTCCAATTTCGCCCTGTACGGCGATATGTCCCGTCGGGTGCAGGAGGTGCTCCGGGGGTTCACCCCGTCGGTCGAGGTCTATTCCATTGACGAATCCTTTTTGGACCTTCGGGGGATGCAGGTCGGGGATTTCGACGCCTATGCGAAGGAGATTTCCCGCACGTGCTGGAGGATGACCTCGATCCCGGTGTCCGTGGGCATTGCCCCGACCAAGACGCTCGCGAAAATCGCATCCAAGCTCTGCAAGAAATACCCCAAACTCCAGGGCGGCTGCTATATGTACCGGCCGGCGGACATCGAAAAGGTGCTCCGCAGGTTTCCGGTCAATGATGTCTGGGGCATCGGCCGCCGCTCCTTCAAGAAACTGGATTCGCTCGGGGTCCGGACCGCCTGGGACTATACGCAGCTGCCCGAATCCACGGTGCGGATCCTCTTCCACCTACCCGGTTACCGGACCTGGAAGGAACTGCGGGGCGAGCCCTGCATTGACTTCGAAGACCTGCTGGAACCCCGGCAGACCATCTGCGTATCCAGGAGTTTTGCCCACGAGATCCGCGACCTCGCGACCCTGACCGAGCAGGTTGCGAATTTTACCGATGCTGCCGTCGGGAAACTCCGGGACCAGCACTCCGTCGCCCTTGAAATGAACGTCTTCGCCCTGACGAACCGCTTCAAGGCTACCGAGCCCCAGGCCTTCTCCAGCCATCTTGTCGTGTTTCCCAACCCGGAGAACGATTATCGGACCATCCTGCTGGCGGCGGCCGATGCGACCCGCGTGCTCTTCCGGGAAGGCTATGGATATAAGAAGGCCGGCGTCATCTTCACGAAAGTGGAGCAGCACGTGACCCCGTCTCTGTTTGCCGATCAGGCCGCCCTCGAAAAGGAAGGCCGGCTGTCCACCGCCCTGGATTCCCTGGCCTCGGCCTACGGGCGCGGAGTCGTCCGCTTCGCCACCCAGGGCGACGGCCGCATCCGGAGCAGCCGGGAGCACCAGTCGCCCCACTACACGACGCAGTGGAGCGATCTGCCAAAGGTGAAGTAGTTCTGCTCCACCAGATTGGACAAGGGATAAAATATTTGTGCATCAGGAAAAACCCGTTTCTTCCCGATTGGCTATCTTTGCGGAAAACTAATACCTTTCCTGTATGAAACTCATCAAGCTTCTTGTTCCTGCGCTCCTCGTGGCTTCCTGCTGCGGAGGGAACCAGGCGGCCCCGGAAGAGGGCCAGCGCCTTTTCGTCGGCGACGACATCGCCGTCACCGCCACCCAGTACGGCCAGGTCCAGGGTTACATCCTGGACGACGTGTACACCTACCTGGGTATCCCCTACGGAGCCCCGACCGGCGGTGCGAACCGCTTCCTGCCCCCGCAGGAACCCGAAAGCTGGGAGGGCATCCGCCCGGCGCTCTTCTACGGCAACGATGCGCCCCAGGCCCACGACAACAAGTGGAAGAACAATTCCAGTACCTTTACGGACCACTGGAACTACTATGACTACAGTGAGGACTGCCTGAACCTGAACGTCTGGACCCCGGCTCCGGACGGCAAGAAGCGCCCGGTGATCGTGTGGATGCACGGTGGCGGCTTCTCGGCCGGCAACAGCGTCGAGCAGGACGGCTATCACGGCGCCAACCTGGCCCGGGAGGGAGACATCGTCTTCGTCAGCGTGAACCATCGGCTCAATGCCTTCGGTTTCACCGATCTTTCCTCCTGCGGTGACCCGGCCTTCAAGGAGTCCGGCAACGTGGGCGTCCTGGACCTCGTGGCAGCCCTGAAGTGGGTCCATAACAACATCGCGAACTTCGGCGGCGACCCGGGCAACGTGACCATCATGGGCCAGTCCGGCGGCGGTGCCAAGGTGTGCGACGTGATTTCCATGCCTTCCGCGAAGGGCCTGGTCCACAAGGCGGTGGCCCTCAGCGGCAATGCCATCTCGGCGACCGATCCGGCCGTTTCCTCCGCCATCGGCGCAGCCATCCTGAAGAAGGTGGGCGGCAATGTGAAGAAACTCCAGGAGATGCCCTGGGAAGAGTACTATACCCTGGCCCACGAGGTCGCCGCGAACTTCGGCGGCGGGATGATGGGCGGCTTCAGCCCCGTGGCTGACGGCGATGTCCTGCCGGCCGACGGCTTCTTCAAGGACGATGTCGCCGCGAACGTTCCGCTCATCCTGTGCACCACCACCTCCGAGTTCGCCCTGAGCAAGGAGAATCCGCAGATGGAGGCGATGTCCTTCGACGACGCCGTCGCCCTGGTGCGCGATTCCTTCGGCCAGCCGGACGCTGAGGCCGTCCTCAAGGCCTACCAGGAAGCCTTCCCGGAGAAGAAGCCCATCGAGCTGGTGAACATGACCGTCGCCCAGCGCAAGAACGTCCTTGCAACGGCCGATGCCAAGGTCGCCCAGGGCGCTCCCGTCTATCTCGCCTGGTTCGACTACAACGCCCCGCTGTTCGGCGGCCGCATCCGCGCCTTCCACTGCGCCGACATCTGCTACTGGTTCAAGAACACCGACCTGATGGTCACCCATACCGGCGGCGGCAGCGAGCCTCGCAAGGTCTCTGACCAGATGTCCACGGCCCTGCTGGCCTTCATGCGCACCGGCAACCCGAACTGCCCGGAAATCCCCCAGTGGCCCGCCTATACGACCGAAACGGCCCCCACGATGATCTTCAGCGTGAAGAGCGAAGTGCGCAATGCGCCTGATGCCAAGGCCCTGTCCATCCTCGGTGACTTCAATCCCTGGGCGATGATGCGGAACCCGGCCCCGGCGAAGAAATAGCCGTCGAATGCAAGCGACTGATTGTCAGTCGATTATATAAAACAGCCTGGTACGGAAGTGCCAGGCTGTTTTGCGTTACGCGCTGTTAATCAGCGAGTTGGATTCGACGGGCCTTAGGACCTCTTCTCTTTCAGTTCTTCAATCTTGGCCTTGGCTTTTTCAGCGGCCTCGGCGCTCATCTCCTTCGCCTTGTCCAGGGCTTCGGCGCCCTTGACCTTGGCCTCGGCATAGACTTCCTTGGCCTTCTCGGAGGCCTTGCCGGCGAAGACCTTCGCGTCCTCGAGGGCGTCCTTGGCGTCTTCCTTGACGCCATCGTACACCTTCTTCGCGGCGGCTTCCACCTTGTCGGCAGCCTTGCTGGCGTGATACTGAATCTTCTCGGCGAACGTCACCTTGCCGTCACCGTTGAGGTCCATCGGATCCTTTTCAAATTCTTCTGCCATGGTAATCAGTGTTATTAAGTGTTTGGGTATGTGCAAAGATACTTATTTTTTCATTCTTTCGCGCCACAGGGCGGTCATGTCTTCGAGGGTCTTGCCCTTGGTCTCCGGGACGAGGCGCCACACGAAGATGGCGGCGATGACGCAGATGACCCCGTACAGGGCATAGGCGAAGAAGTGACCGAAGCTGTCACCCATCGACCCGAGCTTCATGTTGTACATCGGGACGAAGGTGGAGGACACGATGAAGTTGAAAATCCACTGGAAAGCGACGGCGATGGCCGTGGCCTGGGAGCGGATGGTGTTCGGGAAGAGCTCGGAGATGTACACCCAGCAGATCGGACCCCAGCTGAACATGAAGCAGGCGCTGTAAACCATGATGGAGAGGGGAGCGATGAAGGCCGGGAGCGTCATCACGTTCGACAGGGCCACACCCAGCGCACCGACGGCCATGCCCAGGGAACCGGTGATCAGCAGGGGCTTGCGGCCCAGCTTCTCCACCGTGAACACGGCGACGAGGGTGAACGAGATGTTGATGATGCCCATGATGACCGTGAAGAGCATGTTGTTGGACACGCCCATCGACTCGAAGATACGCGGGGCGAAGTACAGCACCGCATTGATGCCGATCGCCTGCTGGAAGACGCTGAGCATGCAGCCGATGAAGATGACGATGAAGCCGTAGGCGAACAGCTTCTCGGTCTTCTCCACCGCCGTGGCCTTGATCTCCGCGAGGATTTCGCGGGCCTTCTTCTCACCGTTGATGTTGGACAGCACCGTGAGCGCCTTCTCGTCCTGCCCGTTGAGGGCGAGGAACCGCGGCGTCTCGGGCACCAGGAGGATCAGCAGGGTGAACAGGCCGGCCGGAACGCATTCGGACACGAACATCACGCGCCAGCCCACGGCATTGGTCCATTCCACCACGGCCGGATCGTTCGCGTGGGAGCGGATGATCAGGAAGTTCACGAAGTACACGACCAGCTGGCCGAAGATGATCGCGAACTGGTTCCAGGACACGAGGGTGCCGCGCTTGTTGGCCGGGGCCACCTCGGCGATGTACATCGGGCACAGGGCCGATGCGAGGCCCACGCCGATGCCGCCGAGCACGCGGTACAGGTTGAAAGCGACCAGGAGGCTCTTGGAAGCGACGCCCTTCTCAAAGAAGATGAATTCCGGGTAGTAGGACCCGAGCGCGCTCAGGAAGAACATGATGCCGGCGCAGAACAGGGACTTCTTGCGGCCCAGGCGGGAGGCCATGAAACCGGACAGGAAGGCGCCGATGATGCAGCCGATGAGGGCGCTGGAGGTCGTGAACCCGTGCAGGCCGTCGGTGTAGGTGAAGTCGCCGGCGCTCTGGAAGAACGCCTGCAGGCCCTTCTCCGCACCGGAGATCACCGCCGTGTCGTATCCGAACAGCAGGCCGCCGATGACGGCGACGAGTACAATGGAAAACAGGTAGCCGGGGCTACCTGTTTGTCTGTAACTGGCCATAAAACTACTTCGCGTAGAGGTTCAGAAGGGTCTCGTAGAGCTCCTGCTTGCCGGAGGCAACCTTGGGCTCGCCGTTCTTCTTGGCGTAGTCGTAGAGCTCTTCCAGGGTGGCCTGGCCATCCTCGAACTTCTTGCCGAGACCGCTGTCGAAGGAAGCGTAACGCTCCTTGACCATCTGGCAGAGCGGGCTCTCCTCGAGCACGGCGGCGGCGTTCAGCAGGGCGTGGGCCATGGCGTCCATCGCGCTGATGTGGGCGATGAAGATGTCCTCCGGATCGGTGGAGGAGCGACGGAGCTTCGCGTCGAAGTTGGTACCGCCGTCCTTGAAGCCGCCGTTGCGGATGATCTGCATCATAGCCTGGGTGAGGTCGTACGGATCCACCGGGAACTGGTCGGTATCCCAGCCGTTCTGGGCGTCGCCGCGGTTGGCGTCGATGGAGCCGAGGAAGCCGTTGTCCACGGCCACGGTGAGCTCGTGCTCGAAGGTGTGGCCGGCGAGGGTGGCGTGGTTCACCTCGATGTTCACCTTGAAGTCCTTGTCAAGACCGTTGGCGCGGAGGAAGCCGATCACGGTTTCGGTGTCCACGTCATACTGGTGCTTGGTGGGCTCCATCGGCTTGGGCTCGATGAGGAAGGTGCCCTTGAAGCCGTTGGCGCGGGCATAGTCGCGGGCCGCGGTGAGCATCTTGGCGAGGTGGTCCTTCTCGCGCTGCATCTGGGTGTTCAGGAGGCTGTAGTAGCCTTCACGACCGCCCCAGAACACATAACCGGTACCGCCGAGCTTGATGGTGGCATCGATCGCGTTCTTGATCTGGACGGCGGCGCGGGCGACGACGTCGAACTGCGGGTTGGTGGCGGCGCCGTTCATGTAGCGCTTGTTGCCGAAGACATTGGCGGTGCCCCAGAGGTTCTTGATGCCGGTCGCGGCCATCTTCTCCTTCAGGTAATCGACGATGTCCTTCATGCGGGCCTCGTACTCGGCGATGTCCTCGGTGTCCTCGACGAGGTCGATGTCGTGGAAGCAGAAGTACTCGATGCCCAGCTTCTGCATGATCTCGAAGCCGGCGTCAGCCTTTTCGCGGGCGCGGGTGTAGGGGCAGTCCGCCTTGTCCCACTCGTAGGAGCGGGTCTGGCCGCCGAACGGGTCGCCGGAAGCCTGGCCCAGGGTGTGCCACCAGGCCATGGCGAACTTGAGCCAGTCCTTCATGGGCTTGCCCATGACCACGCGGTTCGCGTCATAATAATGGAATGCAAGCGGGTTCTTGCTCTCAACGCCCTCGAAAGGGATCTTACCGATAGTCGGGAAATACTCTTTTGCCATAATGTTTTGTGTTTTAAGTGATTATAAGTTTGATTTCCAATTTTCGTAGGCCGCCAGGTATTCCTCCCGGCGGGAAGGGGTGATGACCGCGAGCTTCTCCAGCGTGGCAAAAGCCTCGTTGTGGTCGCTGTAGATGCCGGCGCCCAGGCCCGCTCCCTTGGCTGCGCCCACGGAACCGTCCGTGTCGTACAGCTCGATGGTGGCCCCGGAAACGCCCGCGAGGGTGTCGCGGAAGATGGGGGAGAGGAACATGTTGGCCTTGCCGGCGTGGATCATCTTCACGGGGATGCCCA
>Ga0310690_10001673_pt1 | contig 38652 bp, 37 predicted proteins | sample AusTroGonzalo_MG_2_FD_207661 | JGI IMG/M metagenome (GOLD analysis project Ga0310690, IMG submission 207661) | Bovine rumen microbial communities from tropical cattle in Woodstock, Queensland, Australia - Gonzalo_04 (v2) (version 2) | ecosystem: Host-associated > Mammals > Digestive system >... | reverse complement strand
TCCGATCTAATGGTATTAATTTCTTCATTTTTCAAGATTTCTTCTTCCCTGGTTTTTTCTGTATTTAACACTTTTCCTCTAAGTGGTAAAATTGCTTGATAGCTTCTATCTCTCCCCTGCTTTGCAGATCCTCCTGCTGAATCTCCCTCTACCAAAAACAATTCCTTTTTTGTCTTATCCTTACTCTGCGCAGGAGCTAATTTTCCTGATAATGAATGTTCTTCTTTCTTTTTGCTCGATCCTTTTCGAGCTTCATCTCTCGCTTTTCTAGCAGCTTCTCTTGCCATTTTACTGCGTATACTCTTATTGATAATCTCTGTCGCAATTGCTTTGTTTTCTTCCAAAAAAACTCTCATTTGTTCAGTAACAATTGCTTCTACTGCTGTTTTGGCTTGTGGAGTTCCAAGTTTTCCTTTTGTCTGTCCCTCAAACTGCAAGATAGATTCTGGAATTTTTAAATTAATAACGGCTGTTAATCCTTCCCTAACATCGCTTCCTTCAAAAGCTTTGTCTTTATTTTTTACAAAACCATTATTTTTGGCATAATCATTGAAAACACGGGTTAAAGCAGTTTTAAAGCCAACTTCGTGGCTACCACCATCAACCGTTTTAACATTATTGACAAAACTTACAATATTTTCATTATAAGAATCTGTATATTGCATAGCTATTTCTATTTCTTGTTTTTCCTTAGAACCAGATAAAAACAAGACTTTGTGCAGTGCGTTTTTCCCTTTATTGAGTTCTTCAACAAACTCTTCAATTCCTCTTTCATAATGAAACTTGGCACTTCTTTCATCTTCTTCATCAACAACTTCAATCGTTAATCCTTTTAACAAAAACGCACTTTCCTGCATTCTTTCACAAATGGTTGTATACGAAAAATTTGTGGCAGAAAATATTTCCGCATCTGGCAAAAATCTTACAGTCGTCCCGGTTTTGTTGGTAGTTCCCACTTTCTTCAAAGGGACAGCAACCTGACCACCATTTTCAAAACGAATATAATATTCTTCTTTATCTTTTTTTATGGTTACCTCTAACCATTTTGACAATGCATTAACAACACTACTTCCAACACCATGAAGTCCACCAGAAACTTTATAGCCTTCACTTTCAAATTTACCACCTGCATGAAGAACAGTGAAAATTACTTCTGGTGTTGATTTTCCAGAAGCATGCATCCCTGTAGGCAATCCTCTCCCATGATCTTCTATACTGATGGATTTATCTTTATGAATGACTATTTTTATGGAATCCCCAAAACCATTAATTGCTTCATCAATAGAGTTATCAACAATTTCCCACACTAAATGGTGTAATCCTCTCTTATCTGTAGATCCAATATACATACCCGGTCTTTTTCTAACTGCTTCTAATCCTTCAAGTATCTTAATTGATGATTCATCATATTTTAAAGCCATCATGATCACTCCTAATATCTAACTATAAACTATTATATAGGAAGAAAAAGCCTTTTTCAACTTTTGTTGACTTTTTTTGACGCTTTAAATCAATACAAAAAGAAAAAACAGTAAAATTACTGCTTTCTATTTAATACCGGAAAACAAATTTATCCATTATAAAACATAACAATACTTTTTCTCTATTCATACGAATATCCTAACTTCTTCTTTGCAAGTATATTTTATTCTCTAAATTGAACAAAAAAAGACTGAAAATCAGTCCATATCATCTAACATATCATATACTTTTTTAGCCATCTCTTTGGTTTTTTTCTTCATGGAATTCATCATCTCAGGATTTTTTCGTAAATACATGTATCCTGCGAATGTTGCTGCCCCCAACATGGTCGCTGCTGTCATTGCTGTTTTAGCCATTTTTTTCACGTTTATCACCTCTAGTTGTAGTATGTTAAGGTTTTTCTATTTTATACCATAAATTAAAAATTCTTTTACTGTCGTACGCCTAATATCAGAAGGATGATTTAAAACAGCCAGATTCAAAGCATTTAAATCTCCTATCAAATATAATTTGCTTTTACTTCGTGTTACAGCAGTATATATCAATCTTTGATAAAGCATTTTCCCATACTCTTTTACAATAGGAATAACCACAATATCAAATTCACTTCCCTGAGATTTATGAACGGATATACAATAAGCAAGACGAAAATTATTAAAATTAGAAGGTGTATATCTTACATCATTTCCATCAAAATCAATTTCTATTTCCTTTTTAGATGTATTAGTAATGTGAGAAATAAGTCCTATATCTCCATTATAAATATTATCATCTGGCATGTTGATTAATTGAATAACTTTATCATCTTCCCTAAATATCTCATCTCCTACTATTATCTCTTTTTTAGTATCTTCTTTTGGATTAAATATTTTTTGAATTTTTCTATTGATTTCATCTATCCCATTTAATCCTTTATATATAGGAGCAAGAATCTGAAATTTCTTATAAGAGACATCTTTATATGTTGTGGCAATCTCACAAATATGAGATCCAACTTCTGCACTTGAACACTGTATAAATGTTAAATCATCTTCTTTATTAAAGACTTCTCTATTAATTTTTCCATTACGAATATCATGAGCTAAATCAATAATATTAGAGTTAGATTTCTGACGATATAATTTTGAGAGTTTCACAACAGGAAGCATATCACTCTCAATGAAATCACGGAGTAATTCCCCCGGACCAACAGATGGTAATTGCTGATCATCTCCTACCATTATAATGGTACAATTTATAGATAATCCCTTTAATAAACTCGCCATTAAATATGTATCTATCATACTAGCTTCATCAACAATTACCATTTTAGCCTTACTTTTATTATACTCATTTACTTGAAAAGTATTTGTCTCTTTCTGCCATTTCAAAAAGCGATGAATAGTAGAAGCTCTAAGTAGTGTAGCTTCACTCATTCTTTTAGCCGCTCTTCCAGTAGGTGCCAATAAAACCACCTCATCTTGTAATTCAGAATACGTTAATTTATAAATACTTTTATATAATTCACATATTCCTCTCATAATTGTTGTTTTACCAGTTCCAGGACCACCTGTTATAATAAAAAATTTATTGCAAAGGCTGGAACAAATTGCCATCTTTTGTTCTTCATTGTATTGAATTTGAAGAAGATTTTCTAAATGAATTAACTCTTCCTCTAAGTTCTTAATTTTTATTTTTTGTTGTTCTGATAGAATTCTTATTCTTTTCACAATAAAAGTCTCAGCATCATACATCTTTTTCAAATAATAGCGTTTTTCTTTTACAACAATATCTAAACTGACTTCTAAATCTCTTAATATATTCTCAAAGCTTTCTTCACTAAGATCTATCTGTAATACCTTAGGTAAATACTGTTTTAATTCTTCTTTAAAATAATAACTATGACCAAAGGAATTACTAATTTCTTCCATAATATATAAAACAGCAGCTTTCACTCTCGCAGGATTATCTTTTGTCATTCCCATGTGAATAGCAATTTGATCAATCTTTTTAAAATTCATTTCTGAAATATCTTGAATAAGCTTATATATATTTTGTTCTATTACTTCTTTTGTCTTCTTCTTATAAAAATTATAAACAATCATAGAGTCTTTGGTTGAAAACCCTCTTTCTCCCAAATAAATAATGGTTTCATAACTTGATTCATACTCTTTTAATTTATTATGAAGCGTTTCAATATTAGTCTTAGTAATGGTCGGAATTAATATTAAATTATCAGGAGTTTCTAAAATAACTTTTAAAGTATCCTTTCCTAACACATCCACAATCTTCTTCGCTTTTTTTTCTCCAATTCCTTTAAATAATCCACTCGTTAAAAATTCAATAATAGAATCTTTCTCTTCCGGCTTAACTCTTTCATAGTTTTCCACCTGGAATTGTTCACCATATTTTTCATGATTCACTAACTTACCATAAAATATATAGGTATCTATATCATTTAATTCATGAAAATAGCCTGTAAAAGTAATCGTTCTATTTAAATATTTAGCTAAATTTTCAGAGTTTGTATCACTCACCTTAAAAATACCAATAGAATACCCATTATTATTTTGATAAATACTTCTTCGATAATTTCCTTTTATATATATTTTTTCTTCTAACATACTTCACCTATACAATATGGATAATCATAGTCAACTATTTTTACTATTTGAAAAGTATTATGAGATAGTTCTCCTTTTACCATAACATATAAGTAATTATCTGTATATCCATAACTATATCCATCTTTATAAGTTTCAACTAATACCGAAACTTCCTGATTTAAGAATTTCTTAGCGTAATTAGTTTCTAATTCTTTAGATACTTCTAATAACTTTCTAGCACGAGATTTTTTTTCTTCTTTACTAATATGATTAGGTAATTCCATGGCTTTTGTACCCTTTCTTTCACTATAAGGAAATACATGAATTTTTGCAAAAGCTAATTTTTTACAAGTCTCAATAGTTTTTTCAAACATTTTCTCTGTTTCCCCTGCAAATCCCACGATGACATCTGTAGTTATAGAAATATTAGGTCGAATATCACGGATTTTTTTTATCTTATCGAAAAAGCAATCCAAATCATATTTTCTGTTCATAAGCTTCAATATTTCATCACTACCAGCTTGTAGTGGTATATGAAGATGATTAACAACCACATCATTATCTCGGATAATATCTAATACTTCATCCGTTAATTCTGTTATTTCAATAGAAGAAATTCTTAATCTTTTTAATCCCTCAATCTTTACAATTTCTTTTAATAGGCTTGCAAAACTACTACCAATATCCACTCCATAATTACCTGTATGAATACCAGTCAATACAATCTCTTGATAACCATTATGAACCAGATCACTAATTTCCTTAATAGCCTGATTAAAGTTTTTACTACGACATTTTCCTCTAACAAATGGAATAATACAATAACTACAAAAATTTTCACATCCATCTTGTATTTTAACAAAAGCACGAGTTCTACCAGGAAAGTTATTAATATACATATCCTCAAAATATAATTTTTCATCATTATATAGTCTTTTTATCATTTCTTTCTTTGAAAAATATTCATCTAATAAAGAAACAATCTTTGATTTATCTTTATTACCAATAATAATATCCAATCCTTCAATTTGATAATCTTTATTTGCCTCAATAAAGCATCCCATTGCTACAACACAAGCATTTCTATTACGATTGATAGCGCTTCGAATCATTTTCCTGGATTTAATATCACTAGTATTAGTAACAGTACACGTATTGATAATATAAACATCGCAAACATCATCAAATGATTTTATTTCATAGCCATTTTCCTTTAATAAATTAATAACATATTCACTTTCATAAGCATTTACTTTACATCCCAATGTTAATACACCAACACTACGCATACTACCACTCCTCACAAATATTCGTTAAGATTATACCACACCTATATATAGATTTCAAATAGTAAAAAGCAATATAAAAAGAGCATATAAAATGCTCTTCTACTCTAATATAACTTAGTTAGCGATACATTTATAATTGTTCATCGATGAAAAATCCCATCCTCCATCGTCTTCATCATATAAATCCCAATCTTCACCAAAATTAAAGACATTTCTTCGACCCAAATATTCATATGAATCATCAGCAGTAGGATTTAAAACATAACTTTTTGCCTTCAATACTGGATAAAACTCCACATTATCGTTAAGGCCAATCCAAATTTGTATAAATCCTACTATATCGCTATTTCCCCATGGGGATTTTCCTCCTTGTTGTAGTAGTTTAGGATAAACCGTTGTATCTGAGCTAGAGGTATTAATTAAGACATAATAATTATCATCCAAATTTTTAGGTAATGCTGATGCTACTTGGTAAGATGTCCCCGCTCCACTTTTACACTCTAATCCATCAGTCTGCCATAATGTTTCTACTGCTCTAGCATAGTTTTGAGCTAAATTTATAAATTGATCCTTTCTTGCATTCTCAATCGTTCTATTGATTGCGGGAATTGCCGCAAACATTAAGATTCCCATGATGACGATAACTGCTAGTAATTCTATTAATGTAAATCCTTGTTTTTTCATATACTTTATACTCTCCTTTATTCTATTTTCTGTATAAAGTATACCCCCCCCCCAGCCTTTTGTCAACAAAAAAAGCTTGACTTGTCAAGCTAATCTAATTTCTTTTGTAATTCTTTTAATATTTGTAAAAATTCATTTGTCTTTTTAATCTCTTCATCTAATTTCTCATAGTTTGCAGTATTTTCTAGCTCAATATCATTTGTGGTTTTTTCTTTTGCAATACCATATACAGGAGAAATAATAGGACTACTTTTAAATTGCTTGTTTTCTGGGTAAATAGTAGCATCCTCAATTTTAATATTATTAAAATCATCTAAAACTAATCTCTGCTGTACTGGTTCTGTTATCTCAGCAGACTTTTCTTCAATAATATCTACATTTTCCATACTAAGAGCTGTTGCTTCTTGTAACTTCTTTTCCAAATCTTGTAGGCTAATTGGTTCATTTCCTTCGTCCACATATTGTGTTACTTCATTATTTTCATATAGTTCCTTACTTTTAGCAAACAATTCATCCAAACTAATAATAGCATCTCTTTCTTGAACCTCTTCATAACTAGTCAAGTCAATATTCTGTAAACTTTGAGCTTCTTCTAATTCTTCCGTAAGCTTTGCTAATTCCTGTTGAGCTTCCGTTTGATTAAGCTCTATATCCGTATAAGATAAAGCATTATTCTCTTGTTCAGAAACAATATCTATAGTTACAAGTTCCGTCTTACCTGTTGCAGAACTATCATTTTGAAGTTCTTCCAGTGTCATAATAGGAAAGGAAGAACTCGTCTCTTTACTCCCGATATTTTCAATAATAACCGGCTCGTTTAGATACTCTTGCACAACGGGTTCTACATAAATCATCTCATCGTTACTTTCCATATACGCCGGTTCTTTAGAATCTTCAACTAACAATACATTTTCTTTTTCCAATTCATCATGAACATCTTCTACTAATTTATTTAATTCTCTAGTATTGTGCTTTCTCTTCCGTTTATAATAATTCTTATCAACCAAAGAAATAATAAAGTATAAAAAGCAAGCAACTCCTACAACTAAATAAACAACAATTATTTCCTTAGAAGTTAAAAATTCAATTATTTCGTCCATAATGTACACACCTCTTATTTAAGAATATCATATATTTCATTTGATAGAAAACCATTCTTTCTTTTAGAGTAAATTTTACATCAACATTTACATTGCTTTACACCCAACTGATTTACATCTTTTTACACGTTGCAGAAATATATCTTTTACAAATTTAATATTATCATACTTTTCAAAAGAAAGATATATATTTTTATATTTTTTTGCATAATTTCTACTATGAAAGAAAAATTTATTAAATCAACGATTATATTACTAATTGGTGGATTATTAACAAAAATACTTGGAATGGTTATCAAGATTATAATGAGTAGAATGATTGGAACAGAAGGATTAGGCTTATATATGTTAATTCTTCCAACATTTTCCCTATTTATCGGAATCAGTCAATTTGGATTGCCAACAGCTCTTTCAAAGTTAATTGCGGAAGAAAAAAAATCAAATAAAAAACTATTTTTTTCAGCAATACCTATTACTATTCTTGTCAATATAACATTAATGATTTTTATTATAGCTTTTGCCCCCATTTTATCTAAATATTTACTACATAATGAAGATAGTTATTACGGAATTGTTGCGATCGCATTCGTAATTCCTTTTACAAGCATTTCAAGTATCTGTAGAAGTTATTTTTTTGGAAAAGGGCAAATGATTCCCCATGTTACATCTAACCTCATAGAAGATATTGTAAGACTCACATTAATGGTTATTGGAATTCCTTTTTTCCTAAACAAAGGATTATCGTATGCTGTCTGCTATATTATCTTGTCAAATATTATTAGTGAATCAATATCCATTTTAGTATTATTTTTCTTTCTACCAAAAAAAGTCTCTTTCGCCAAAAAGGATATAAAGCCAAATAAACTTTATATGAAAGAATGTTTATCAATAGGGATTCCAAATACAACCGGAAGATTAATCGGAAGTGTTGGTTATTTTTTAGAGCCTATTATCCTAACAAGTATTTTACTAAAAATTGGATACAATAATAGTTTTATTACTACAGAATATGGGATATTGTCAGGATATGTAATGCCACTTCTTTTATTACCATCTTTTTTTACAATCGCTATCTCGCAAGCACTCCTTCCTGTTGTTTCTAATGAATTTGCCAACGAAAGAAATGATAGTGTCAAAAGAAAAATAAAACAAGCTATTACCATTTCTTTATTAATTGGAATTCCAGTTACTATTCTTTTTGAAATATCACCTAGTTTTTTTCTAAAGCTTATTTATAAAACAACCGAAGGCGTTCATTATATGCGGTTCTTAGCGCCTATATGTCTTTTTCAATATATTCAAGCTCCTCTTTCATCGGCACTGGATGCAATGGGAAAAAGCAAAGACGTTATGATGTCATCTTTAATAGGAATGATCATAAGAACTAGTTTGTTATTTTTCTTATCCTTTCTAAAAATTGGTTTATGGGGATTAATCATTGCCATTAGTACAAATGTTTTTACGGTTACTTTTCACAATTTAAAAAAAGTAAGACAATATCTTACTTAATTATAAATATATAATTCTTGTTGACATCTAGTACAAGCCACATATAATAAATTCCTCTCATTATTCTTATAAGAGTTATTTCGATCATTATATATAATCACACTATCAAATTCCAATCCTTTAGCCATATACGCAGGAATAATAATCAAATTTTTAATAAACTTTTTACTGCTACCATCCACTAAAGAAATAGAAAATTCTCCTTTTAAAAGTTCATATAACTTTTCTGCCTCTTGATAATCTTTCGTAATGATCGCTGTACTTTTATATTCTTCTTGTAAATATGTAATATCAGCAACGAAAGATTGTTTTAAATTATCTATATTTTTTCGAATAATAACAGGCTTATAGTTATCTTTTCGAATCGCATTTACATGATGAAGCCCCAATATTTTATTTGTATAATCAACAATTTCTGGAGAAGAACGATATGTCTTTAATAATTCAATATATCTACTTTCTTTATTAAATAATTCTTTTAAAACTTCTAAACTACTATAAGAATAATAGGGGTTTATATTTTGATTGATATCTCCTAAAATAGTAAAATCTGCTTTTTGAAATATCTTACTAATAATAAGATACTGAAGTCTATTGTAATCTTGTGCTTCGTCTATAATAACTTGTCTAATATTATTTTCATATCTAAATCCTTCTAAAATCCCCTTTATATAGGTAAACAGCAACGCATCTTCATATTTTATTATTTTCCCATTGATAAAATTTTTGATTTCTTCTTCAGATAATTTTATTTTTGTATAATCACTTAGCCAAAAATTTTTATAAATCAATTTGTAGTCTTTTGAAAAATTAGAATTTTCTTTCAATAATCTAACAAAAGTTTTATTCTTTTTCCCACTACCTTTATAAAAATTAGAAGAAAGTTTCTTAGCAATTTCTTCCATTCTTTCAAATAATGGTAGTCTGTCATAACGATTATGAATCATTTCATTAATATCATCTTTAGAAACGAAATGATTTTCTCCCTCTACAAAATTGGAAATAAGAAAACAATTTTTAACATAATTATCTAAATAAGAATCCATATCTTGAATAATCTGATCACTCTGCTTATACCGGATTAATTCATCATCTATTTCTTTATACGTATAGTAACGAGCAACATAATCTGCAAAAGATTCTACTTCTTTATATTCTGAAATCATAGAAGACATGTAATCATGAAAAGTAGTTTGTAAGGTATTCCTCTCTCCTAAAGAAGGAAGAACATCGGAAATATACTCTGTAAATATATCATTAGGAGAAAATATCAAAATATTATTACTAGTCAGATTTGACAAACGATAAAGTAAGAAAGCAATTCGGTGTAAGGCAACGGTTGTTTTTCCAGATCCAGCAATTCCTTGAACAATCAAAATATGATCATCTAAATTTCTAATAACCTGATTTTGTTCTTGTTGAATCGTATTAACAACATTTTTCATCTTTTCACTAGATTCTGTTGCGAGTACTTCTTGTAAAATATCATCATCAATATTTAAAGAATTATCAAAAACACCAATTAATTTTCTATCCTCTATTTTATACTGCCTTTTTCGCTTTAACTGTCCAAAATAAATTCCTCCTGGAGCTTTATAAGAGCATGGTCCTGTTTCATAATCATAGAACAAACTACAAATTGGGCTTCTCCAATCAAATAAAATATTATTTGATTTTTCATCTTTTAAATAGGTTAAGGAAATATAAATATTATAAGTTTTTCCTTCTAAATCCTTAAAAACAATAGAAGCAAAATAAGGCTTATCTTTAATTTGTAAAAGTTTTTGAAAATAGTTTCTTTTCATAGAAACTTTTTCTTCTTCCTGAGACGTAGCCATTTTTGCTTGATTTATGTCCCCGAAATCAAAGCTAGAAGAGTCCTCCCACATCATCTTTTTGAATTCTTGTAGGTCTTCTTCTTTCTCATATACCTGTTCACCCAAGCTAGAAAGAGTTTGATCAACTAGCAATTCAACTTTATTTAAAATCTTTTTTTCTTTTTGAAATTCACTATCTAAAATTGGCATAATTTACCTCCTCCTACTAGTTTTAAAAATATAAATTTCCTAAAAAAGAAAAAGTCATAAGACTTTCACTTATTAAACTCTTCTAATTTAGAAAGAAATTCTTCTTGTAACTCTTTTAATCTTTCTTCGGTTCTTGCTTCAAATCTGGCAGTTAAATTTGGGCCGGTATTAGAAGCTCTTACAAGAGCCCAGCCATCATCAAATAAAACTTTTACTCCATCAATAGTTAAAAATTTATAAGTTTTATTTCTAGCGTATTCCTCTATTTTATCTACTATCTCAAATTTTTTAGAATCTGTTGTAGGAATCTTTAACTCTTCCGTAGAATAATAATGCGTAATTCCTTCTAATAAATCTTCGACATTTTTATCTGTCTTAGATAAAATTTCTACTAATCTCAATCCAGCATATAATCCCGAATCAAATCCAGGGAATCTATCTCTGAAATAAACATGTCCTGATAGTTCTCCACCAAATGGCAAATTCTCTTCACGAACCTTTGCTTTCGTATAGGAATTTCCTGTTCGATAACAAATTTCTTTTCCTCCTAATTTTTTTATCTCATCACTTACCGCTTTGGAACATTTTATATCATAAAGGAATTCTTTCTTTTTTACTTTATCAAAAATATCTCTAATGATGATAATCATATATTGATCAGTAGGAATAAACTTACCCGTATTAGAAATAACTCCTAGTCTGTCACCGTCTCCATCAAACCCCAAACCAACATCGGCTTTTTCTTCTAAAACTTTTTTCTTTAATTGCTCTAGATTATCTTCTACACAAGGATCTGGATGATGATTTGGAAAACGTCCATCACTTTGACCATTAATAACAATAACATTTACAGGAAAGCATTCATATAATTCTTTTGCAATCATACTAGTTGTCCCGTTTCCTGGATCTAGTACTACTTTTATAGTACGACTCCCAAAATCTAAACTATTTTTAAATAATTCAAAATAATCTGGTTTTATATCATACGTACTTAATTTCCCTACACCCTTTGAAAAATTACCCGCTTTAATATAGTTTAGGAAATCCATAATCTCTTGTCCTTTACAATTTCCACTCTCATCAAAAGCAAATTTCAATCCATTATCATCTTTAGGATTATGGGAAGCTGTAACCATTGCGCCACTATATACTTGCAATTTTATACAAGCATAATAATACATAGGAGTAGTACAAAGTCCCAAAGAAATAACATCAATACCCGTTTCTAAAATTCCCTGCTTCAAAGCTTCATATAAACAATCACTACTCAATCGGTTGTCATGACCAATAACGCACTGTGTTTTCCCATGACTTTTAATATAACTCCCAAATGCCAAACCAATTGTATAGAAAGTATCATCATCTAACTCTGTAGGATATTTTCCCCTTATATCATAACTTCTAAATATTTTTTCATTAATATCTTTCTTAATTTTCATAATAAAGCTTACTCCTTTCTATTAAGAATTGGTAGAATATACAACCTTTGTTGGATTATCTTTGTATACACAATATAAGTTTACGGCATATCGATATTGATTCCCTACTTTAGTTACAGTTACTTTTGTATTAGGAAGATTACATGTAACATTCTTTACGGTTATATCTTTTATAAGGTTTTGATTAGTAAGATAACTATAAGTAATTTCATAGGAATTACCAGAAATAAACATATCTGCTTTGTGAGAATCAACGTATAGCTTTGCGGCATTAATTAAAGCTTGTTCATAAGTATTATATTGTCTAACCCTGTTATTGGTTTGAACTCTACTGATACCAACACTAGCTAATATTGTAATAATTCCAAGAATAGTAATAGCTGTTAAGAGTTCAATCAAGGTAAACCCCTTAGAATCTTTATTCATAAAATCACCACCTATTATCAATATTAGTGTATCACAATAAAATCATAAATCCAATAAGAAGTAAAAATTTGATAAAAAAAGAGCATTATTTCTTTACTCTTTTTGATAACTTTTCAAACCAAAGACGAAAATTCTTATTCTTTAAAATATGAGGATAAGCTATTAATAGTCTCTTATTGAAAAATTTATTTTTATCTAGTTTCTTTAAAATTTCTTTTTTTGCAATTAAACTTGAATCCTTAGAAGCATAGCTTTCAATATTATTTTTAAACTTAAAAACAATATAAAAGGAAACAATATAATCTAGAAGAATAACCATAGATAAAAACAATCCCAAAAGAACAATTAGAGTTTGTGGAGCACTATAAAGCATTCTTTTAAAGAAAGGATTACCAAATTTAATCGCTAAAACTCCACCAATTCCAAAGTATATTCCCAATTCTAGGCAAACTCTTCCATTAATATTAAATTTTTTTTCAGAATAATCCCACCATCTTAATTGAAATATTTTTTCCATCAATAAACTGCTAAAATATTCAATTGTAAGGCAAATAAATGCACTCATAAGAAAAAGAATGATAATATCTTTTTGATATTTCTGCAAAAAACAACTTAAAGAAAGGGCTCCTACTCCAAATATTGGTAAATAAGGTCCAATTAAAAAGCCTCTACTCAAGATTAATCTTTTTTCAATAATAGAAACACTAATCGTTTCAATTACATATCCAATAAAAGAATATATTAAAAAAAGAAGAAAAATTATACAATAATGATATATCATAAATCATTCTCCTAATTTATACAGCCATTGCAATAAGTAAAATAACAATTCCCATAAGGATTCCAATATAAGATACTTTTCTGTCTTTGGCCTCTCCTATTCTAGGAATTAATTCTCCTATCGTTATATAAATTAACATACCTAAAGTAAGTGACAATAGAGCTCCTAAGACACTAGAACCAATTGCGGTAACACCAGAAAAGAACATAATTAATCCGCCAAAAAACGTTGATAGACTAACAGCACTTATAACCGAGATAGTTTTCCAAATGTTTTGATTACTTTGATAAAAGGCAGAAGCAATAACCATTCCCAAAGGAATATTATGGAACCCTATTCCTAAAGTAACAGCAACTCCTAAGTTAGCACTACTAATTACTGTAGAATAAACTGCCATTCCCTCTATAATATTATGAAGAATGAGTGCTAAAGAAGTAATTAATCCAATGTGAATTAAATTTTCTTTTTTTTCTTTTTCCGTTAATTTTGAATCATCATGATCAGGAATAAAGTGATCTAATATTTTTAAAATGCCATAGCCTAAAAGACAAAATATAACAAATAGATAAATATAGCGGAACCCTAAATGTTCAATAATTTCTGGAAGTAAATCTGTTATCATCAGCATAGCAACAACTCCAAGAGCTAATCCTATTGAGAAATCTACAACCCTATCCTTTTTCTTTGTAAGAAAAGCAATAAGCGATCCTATCAATATAAAGATTCCCAATAATAAAGTAGTAATTAATCCAATTTTTGCACTATCCATTCTTATCACCTCAATATAATTGTTAATAACACTGCAATAGCAAGAATAATTCTATATACCATAAAAAATTTAAAATCATGATTTCGAAGATATTGTAATAAATACTTAATACAAATTAGACCTACAATAAAGGAAATAAAAATCCCAAGGATAAACGGTGTTAAATTCGCTAAAATAACTGCCCACGTTGACTTTTTCATCAGTTGTAATACAACCGCACCACATACAACCGGAGCACTCAAAAAGAAAGAAAATTTAGCCGCATCTTCTCTATTAATTTTTAAGAGTCTACCAGCGGCAATTGTTGTACCACTTCTAGAAAATCCTGGAATCAAAGCAAATACTTGGCTACATCCAATTAATATAGCATCCTTTAAACTCATCTTTTTTAAGTTATTGGTACTTTCACTATATCGATCACAGCAATAAATAATAATTCCCATAATAGCAAGTGCTAAAGCAATTAAGAAATAATTAGAGCGAACAGCATCCTCAATAACATCTTCAAACAAGACCCCTGCAATTCCAGCAGGAATAGTTGCAATAATTAAAAACCAAAGAATTTTTCCTTCTTGATCTTTTATTCCCTTCATAAATCCTTTTTGAATCATCTTCATAAAATCCTTAAAGAAAAATACTATAATAGCAAGTAAAGTCCCCAAATGAAGCGCTATATCAAAAGATAAAGCCATATTAGAACTCATTGTACTTCCAATACCAAAAAGATCTCGAAAAATAATAAGATGCGCTGAAGAAGATATTGGTAAAAATTCAGAAATTCCTTGAATAAGTCCTAATATAACAATAGATAAAATAGACATTTAATCATCTCCTAACTTATAACCTAAAATTGTAGATATAACAAATAAAACACTGCCAACAAGTAATTGAAGAAGTGAGATATTCGCTGAAAAAGCTGATATTATTAAGACAATTACACTAGCCACAACAAATCCTAGTATAGCACAATAGGTTTTTATTTTATACTTTTTAAATAATTTTTCTATTAACTTAGCTATAAATATAGTCCCTAATAAAACACCTATTCCAAAAGGAATTAAAACTAGCAAATTATGTCCAACAAGAGAAAAGTCAGTCAATTTACTAACCGTGTTTACAAGTGGTTTATAAAAACCTAAAAGCATAAGCACAAAAGAACCGCTCACTCCCGGAACAACCATTGTTATAGCTGCAATGACTCCCACTATAAATAATAAAAAGAAAGTAACAACAGAAAGACTGTCTAAACTAATAGAACCATTTCCTATCTTTATAAAATTCATTATGATTATCAAACAAAATGGAATAAAAAATAGCAATATATTTTCAACACTTTGCATACTACCCTTTACCTTTCTAGTAAGAAGTGGTATACCTCCTAATATAAGTCCAGTAAAGAACAACGTGGTTGGAAGAGGATACTTCGCAAGAGAAAAACTAATCAATTTACTCATTAATAAAATAGAAAGTACTGCACCTATTCCAAAAGGAATTAAAAATTTTAAACATTCCTTAGGTCGTTCAAAAAAATGACCAATAGATGAAATTAAGGATTCATAAACTCCCATTGTAAGAGCAATTGTTCCCCCACTAACTCCCGGAATGATATTAGCAAGGCCAAATACAAACCCCTTGATAATTAATAATGCTTTTTCTTTCATGATACCTCCTAATTTTCATATATTGGCATAATGATAGGTACAACATGCCTCTTACGAGATACACAGCCATCTGCAAAATAGCCCTGTTCTATATTCTTTTTGTTATAAGCAATTTCAATAATATCTCTTCCTCTATTATTGAAGATAATATAACTACCATTCTTGATAATATCTGTAACATATAAAGCCACTAGATTATAATTATTAGCCTGACTTACCTCATCTAATACTTTTATATATTCTCCTAAATCTCGTTTTATTTCTTCAAAGTCCGTAGTAAAGAATTGTCCAATCGCAAAATGTTTATCATTAATAGTATAAACTTTAAAATCATTATATAAGACATCATATTTGCTCATTCCTTTTAATGAAGTCGCTGCTTTTAACAAATTCATTCCATATTCTAAATAATCAACTCCAGCAATCGAAGATAAATCTCGTACTGCCAAAATATCTTTTGCGGTTGCAGTTGGACTTTTTAGAATTAATGTATCCGATAATATTCCAGATAATAAAGCTCCTGCAATTTGTTTTGGAATTTCTATATCCTTTTCTTTATATAACATATAAATAATTGTACAAGTAGAACCTACTGCTACATTTCTAAAGTTAATGGGACTATTGGTAGTTATATTACCCAAATTATGATGATCAATAATTTCTAATATCTCTGCTTCCTCAATTCCCTCAACACTTTGTAGTTTATCATTATGATCTACTAATATTACTTGTTTAGGTACCTTTTCATTTAAATCTGTAATTTTTAATAATCCTAAACAACTATTTTTCTTATCCACAATTGGATAATTCGTATGTTTCAATCGATTATTAATATCAATTACATTATCAACAAACTCACTCGATTCAAATTTCACTGGTTCGTAGCAATTATTCATAGTCTTAATATAATTACTTAAACCAATTAATCTTGATATATTATATGAGTCAAGAGGAGTACTTATAATATTAACTTTATTAGATATAGCCAAATCATACAAATTAGTAATAAGAGGAGTATTATTAGAAAGAATTATCATCTTAACATGCCTTTGTATAGCTCTTTCAATTGTATTATATCGATTGTCAACAATCAAAATAGTATTCTCATTTAATATTTCTGATTCGATAAATTCACTATTATGATAAGTTGCTGTTATAATTTTTCCTCTTATTTCTTCATCAATTTTTACTTCTTCTCTAGCCTTTAATGTATGAAGCAAATTATCAAATGAAGTATATAAATCATCAAAGTTATCGGCAGTAACACCTCTAGACAAATCTTTCATCGCGATTAGACCTGAACACTGTCCATATTTATCTATTACAGGTAATCCTGTTAAGTCTTCAGAAAGCAACTTTTGATAACCATTATAAATAGAATCTACTTCTTCTATATATAAATTTTTATGATAATTAATATCCTTAATTTGTAATTTTACATCATTTAAATACTCTGGTTCTTTTATATGAAAATAGTCCAAAGCATATTTTGTCTCTTTATTAACAGTTCCTAATACTCTAGGTTCTGTATCTTCTCCTAATTTGTTTTTTAAATAAGAAAGTCCTATTGCCGACATAACAGCATCTGTATCAGGATTTTTGTGGCCAAATATATATATTTTACTCATTATTACACTCCCTCTATCGTAATTATACCATATTTTTTCAAAAAAAAGAGTAACTTTCATTACTCATAAATTATTGAAATTTTATATAATTGATAATAAAGAGAAGTAAAAATGTAGTTACAGTCTTTATTTCACGTCTTATATTATACCCACGCTCATAAATAGATGCGCCATCATCCACTATATCTACAACCCAACTTTCTAAATACTTAGGTGGTATAAAAGTAATAGGAAACATATGTGTTTTAATAACATCTTCTTGCAAAGGAGATAAATTCCATATTCTTTTAGCATTTTCTAAAGCATGGTTAGGATGTCTTCTAAGTCTCAAAAGCATCTGATTATTATCGACTTCATCAATAAAAAAATCATGCAATAAAGCAGCAATGGTTGCTTCTTGATAATTTAAATGAAAAAATTTAGTTATCTTATATGAAAAATAAGCAACACGTAAGGAATGATCAAATCGATTGCTCCCATGATGTGAAACATCTTTCAATTTTTGAAATTCCTTCATCTCTAAGATTGGTTTTATAATAGAAATAAACTCCGAGTCCATATATTCACACATTTATCAATCACCTTTTAAAACTATTGTATTCAAATTCACTCCATATAATAATATCACAATCCCTAAAACTTTGCAAATTTTTCATGATTATTATTAAAACTTTACACTAAACCTGTTAATATCTTATCCATTTCTAATACCTCTTCTTCACTGAGTTCAATTGTTTCCAATTCTTTGTCAAACCAAGCTGGCAATTCACCAGAAGTATTTTTATGAACAGGAGATACCTTTTTAGGAGAGCCCTCTTTCTTACTTTCTATCATCTTCTTTAACTTTTTATGTTCCTTTTCTGTTATTTTCATAGCCTCTTCTACTGTTTCAATATTTAGCCTTTTCCATTGCCCTGCAATGGTTTCTACATAGCTTCTTTTCAATTGCTCATTATTAATTTTTAAAACATAAGCAATTAAAACATTAACAACACCAGGGTTTAATTTCTGATCAATTAATAAATCTTCAATAAGCCTTTTATCTCTTGCGGTAGGTTCAGCTCCTTTATATTTTGCTTTTAATAACTGATAAGGATTAATATTTTCAAAAGTATAAACCATTTGAGCCCATTTAGAGGTATCACCCTTAGGTTTTTTCAAATAATCTGGTTGCTTATTATAAATAACTGTTGGAAGAGAACCATTATTTTCAAATTGATAATAATTTCTACAACTTTTTCTAAGCAAGGCCTTATCAATAAGACCTTTTTCATTGATAGCATTTCTAACTAAACCTTGTAAATCTAATGTATTCAAATTATAAGTAAAACTTAATGCATTAATTAAATCTTTCACTTCTTTAGAAAAACATTTTTCATTAACCTGATTTTTAGGAAGACTAGAAATTAACAAATTAAAATCTACTCCTTTATTTATTACAATATTATTTGAATCTTTTCTAGTAACATCCTGACTTACTTCTAAAATATTTCCCCTAACAGAGGTAAAAATTTCATCAAAGCTGCTAGTAATATCTTCATAATCACTTAAATTAATTTTAGGGATTTTATAATAATTTAAAATTTTTTCATATTCTTTCTTTCCTAAATTATTATATAAAACCACATTTAAAATGGGATGGTTAAAAAACTCATGTGCACTTATTGGAGAAAACAACAAATAGACATAATGATTAATACTCCCCTTTTTTAAATAACTCTTTAATAATCCCGCAGCCTCTAGTTTTTCTCTAGCAATCACAATATCTTCTAACCGAAGTTGCATAGTAGACATTAAATGATGATGGGTTAAATCATCACTCATAACTTCTAACTTATCCAAATCATCTTTTAAAGTAGAATATAAAGATACCGCTGTATAACCAATAATTGGTTGATATAACATAGTAATCAATTTAAAATCATTATCACTTAAAATTGTCCTATTGATTACTGTATAAGTATCCGCAGGTAATATAGTATAATTTTTCATATAAATCACCTAAATATATAGTACAATAAATCAAAAAAAAAAGAAAGAATATCTTTCTAAAATCCTAGCAGGGAAATTACCATACCAGAAGTAATTTGGGTAAAATAAATAAAAGTTAACGCTATTAATAAAAATGGTCCAAATGGAATTATTCGTTCATTATGTTTCCACAATAAATAAAACGATAAAGGTAAGGCAAATAAACTTCCTAAAAAAATAGATAAACTTCCTAATAGAGGATCTAAAACGAGTCCAAATAGAAACATCAATTTAATATCTCCTCCACCCAAACTTTCTTTTTTAAATAACTTATTACCAAAAATCATTATAATATATATAAGCACGAATAAAAACAGACCTGTTATAATATGATAAATGGCTCCCTTCCAACCTGATGCAAAAATCTGAATAATAAGAAAATAACATCCAAAAAACACTAAGACCTCATCTGGTATAATTAAATAAGTAATATCACTAACAACAATAATCATTAGCAAAGAAACAATTCCTAAAGCTATTAATAATCGATAACTAAATCCAAAACAGAAAAAAGCGGTTAAAAAGAAAATTCCGCAGAAAAATTCCATAAATAATGGCATAATTCCTATTTTTGCTTTGCAGTATCTACACTTACCACATTGAAATAAGTATGAAAAAATAGGAATCATTTCATATAATTTCAATTCATGACCACAACTATCACAATGAGAACGTCCCATAATAAAATTTTCATTTTTAGGAAGCCTAAGACCAACTACGGTAAAAAAAGATCCCATAAGTGTTCCTAGAATAAAAAAGATAATCAAATATATAACATTCATAATTATCCTCCTTATTTTATCTGACTATAAATACTAAACATCGGTTGAATAATAGATATTAAGATAACACCAACGATAGCCGCCAAAAGGCAAATCATTAATGGTTCAATTAAGCTTTTCAATTGATCGATAATATTTTTATGAAGAGATTGAAAGTGATTAGCAACTTTTTCCATCATAAGTCCAAGTTGTCCTGTATTTTCTCCTGTTACAATCATTTCGTAAGCAATAATTGGAATCGCCCATTCTCCTTTAAAAGCACTAGAAATAGAGTCTCCTCTTCCTAAATTAATTAAAGTCCTATTAATAATTCTTTTATAAATTTCATTGTTCGTCAATTTAGACAAAATTTCCATACTGTCTGTTATGAAAACCCCATGATTCAATAAAGATGCAAAGGTTTTTGTAAAATTGGAAATTTCATTATAAATAATAACTTTACTTATAACAGGAATATGCATTAACATTGTTTGAATAGTCGTTCGAAAGCTAACAACTCTTTTATATAAATAGCCAAAAACACTAATAAGTACCAAAACAAATATAATTAAATATACATAATTTGTTTTTAAAAATTCACTAGCATCTAATATTGCTAAGGTAATACCAGGTAATTTAGCATCATTATTTTCAAACATAGTTGCAAACTGAGGTACTAAATATGTAAGCATAAAAATTAAAACGCCAATCGCTATTGTTAATACAACTGCAGGATATGTCATGGCACTAATCATCTGTTTTCTAGTTTGCGCCATAGAAGTATAGTAATCTGCCATATCATCCAATATAGATGGTAAATCACCTGTCAATTCCGCAGTTTTTACCATATTAATCAACAATTTAGGAAATGCACTACCTTGTTTTGTCATCGCCGTAGAAAGGTTCTCTCCTTGTAACAATTCATAAACCAATTGATTAAAAACTTTCCTTTGAGTTGCTTTTGTAGCCTGTTTTGCTAAAATACGAACTGCATCTACCAAAGGAATTCCCGATTTAATATAAGTAGATAATTGTGTTAATACAAACGACAAATCCGCAGGTCTAATTTTTCCAGAACCAGAAATATCAATATCATATTTTGGTCTTAAACCAATCTTTAGAATTTGATATTCTTGTGATAATAAAAAATTCCTTACTTCATCTTCCGTTTCTGCATCAAAAGTACCATTTTCTTTTTTGCCTAAAGCATTAATAACAGTATAACGATAAGATTTCAACTTACGTGAAGGCGCCATTTTAGGCGTCTCTTTTCTCGTAATAAACTCATTAGGATTAAATTCTTCCTCGTTGTTTTTTTGATTAAATCTATTATTACTATTTATGAATGATTTCTTTTCATCCTTTTTTAATGTTTTCTTAGGAAAAGATAAGATTTTACTAACAGCATGATATACTGCAATAAATGGTTTTAAAATAAATTCCATATATCTACACTCCTATCTTTATTCATTGTAACATAGCTAAATCATTTTTCAAATATCTTGATTTAACTTTTTTCATTTATTTGACATATATTATTGTAGAAGAGGTGAAACCATGTATAATTATCCTTATATAAGACCAGGAGTATTTAGTAGATGGGCAGATGCTTTAAGAGGATTTAATTTTAGTGGTTTTTTAGATGGTACACAAAAAACTTTAGGAGTTATTAATCAAGCAATTCCCATTGTAAATCAAGTAAAACCTATGGTTAGAAATGCTAGAACAATGTTTAAAATAGCAGGTGAATTAAAAAAGCCATCTGAAGCAATTAACACTACAAATATTTCCACTACAGCTTCATCTTATAATCCTATTTCTAATAATAAACCAATTTTTTATATGTAATTAAATAGTGAACTAGCATTAAATGAAAAACGCATATAAAAGAACCCAATTCCTTTTTCTATTGAATTGGGTTTTCCTTTGTTCTTTAATTGATAAACAGAAAAAATATGTAATTGATATCATTTATCCTTCACATTTTAATGATTATCTGGCAGCATTTTAACAACTGAAACATTATTAAAGTCTACACAATTTATAACTTTTTTAAGTTCTTCTAATTTTAAATTTCTAATAATATCTACTTTATTTGGTATAATTTTTTTATATCTTATTAAATCATCAAATAAATTATGAATCATATTATCAATAGAATCAACCATTTTTACTTCATTGGCAACCCATACTTTTTTCATTCTAGAAAAAGCTTCTTCTGTAATTGGTAACGTTACCAATTCTTTTTTTATTTCTTGTATTAATTGGTCTGGATAGTCTGTAGATGCAATCATTAAAAAAGTTTTGAATTCATCAAGTGACTCCCACTCCATATATAAATTATTTAATAATTTTTGCTTTCTAACCCTCTCTCTAAATTCTGATGAAGATCCAAAACAAAGTGTCGTTAGCATTTCCAAATATAAATCTAAAATTAAATCATCATACTTTGGTAACTTTCTAGTTGCAATTTTTAAACCAATACCAACCTTAGGAACAGAAACCATAGATAACATTGTATCTTCTTTAGTATTAACTTCTTCAGGTTCTTTTATCTTTTTGATAATTGGTTTTTTCTTATTCTCAATACCCCCTACTATCTCTTGTACAATGGAAAAAGCTCTATCTGGATTAAAATTTCCAACAATTAATAAAAACATATTATTAGGGCTATAAAAATTATGATAGCAAGTATATAAATCTTCTTTCGTAATTTTCATAATTTCTGGAATAGAGCCCCCAATATCTATCCCCCTAGGATGAATTTTATAAACAGCTGATCGTAATCTATCTTCTATCTGCCATTCTGGAATATCTGCATACATTTTTAATTCTTCTGCAATGATTCCCTTTTCTTTTTCTACATTTTCATCTGTATAAAAAGGTTCATTTACATAACGAAGTAAAAACCTTAAATTATCTTCAAAATTCTTTGTGCCATAGCAAATATATTGTGTATTATCAAATGAAGTGGATGCATTCGCTCCTGTTCCACTTTCTGAAAAATAAGTAAAAGGATCTACTCCGTCCTCTTGTTCAAACATTTTATGTTCCAAAAAATGGGCAATCCCATCAGGCATTTTGACTTCTATTTTCAAATCATTAGGAATAAATGTTGTAATTTCGGAACCAAATCGAGTTGCGTAACTCATAAAATAATTTTTTTTATTTTTATAAGGGACAAATATAACTTCTAACCCATTTTCTAGTATATCTGTAAAAACACAAACATCTAATCCATTTAATTTAATTTCTTTCATCTTTTACCCCTTCTAAACAAAATATAGTATCAATAGAAATCTTTTTGGCCACCTTAATAATTTCTTCTTTTGTAACTTTGTTCATTTTATTTCTTTTTGTTTCTATATCATCTATTCCAATTAATTCCATCATATAATAATTATTTATAATTCTAGATTCATTTTCTTCTAACTCATCAAGAGCAGTATTGTAATATTCTTTCGCTATTGAAATATCGTTTTCACTAAATTTTCCTTTTTGCATATCCAATAAACACTTTTGCACTAACTCTACTGTCTTTTCATAATTACTTTTATCAATTCCAGCTCTAACAATTATAACATTATCCAACTTATTTGGAACAGAATGAATGGTATAACACAAGGAATTTTCTTCTCTTACTTCTTTAAATAACTTTGAATCAGATCCGCCACCATAAATAACATTAAACAAAGATAATGGATAGTTTCTTTCATAAGCAGTTAATCCCTTAGTAACACAAGCGATGGCCAATTTAGATTGAGAACTTTCTATTGTCTCTTTTACTATATTCTTTTTCCTATGAGATTTTTTTTCCTCCACTAAATAAGGGATTCTTGCTTTCTTTAAAGTATTAAATTTAAAATATTTCTTTATTAAAGAACTAACCTCTTCTGGAACAATATCTCCGATTACAAAAATATCTACCATATCATTTTCAATCATTTTTTTATAATAACGATATAAAGATTCTTCTGTAATATTGTCTAAATCTTCTATATATCCCATCATGCGATAAGAAATTGGCAAATTGGAAGAAAAGTTTTCAAAAAGTCTTACTAAACTATATTTAGAAGTATCTTCTTTTAAAGAATTTAATGCACTACGACAAGTGGTTTTTACAATATCTAGTTTCTCAGAATTAAATTTATTATCAGATACATCTGGATGGAAAATAATTTCACTTAAAAATTCTAAAGCTGATTTAAAATTTCCTTGTTCTGTATATTTATCATTCAAAACCGTTAAATAAAAATCGGTATTGATATAATTTCCTAATCTGGAATTTGTAGATTCAATATCTGCAGCATATAAATCTTGAGCTTTAATAGTTAGATTTCTTCTACTATTATATTTTTCACTCGATTGCATAAACATATCGCTTAAGATATTTCGAATTGTTATTTCATTCTTTTTAATTGGACTACGAAAACAAACCCTTACAGTAATCGTTTTAAATTTATCGGTTTTTATTAAATGTAGGCGATAAGAGCCATAATCTTTCTTTGTATATTTCATAATCCACCTCGTCATTTTATAGTATATTCATATTTTTAGTTTTTATTATAAGATGATTCCAATGCCAAAATAATCATTTCATCTAAAGATTTCTCTCTTTCTTCACTAGATAAACTCCTCTTATCATATTTGGAATCAACCACTGTTAATAAACAGGTCGCTTCTTTATTTAATTTATAAGCTAAATAGTATAAACAAAATGATTCCATTTCACTAGCTAAAAATTGATTATTTGGAAAATTCTTCATAAATTTTTCTTGATCAACGTAAGGGTCAAAGACATCACTAGTTATAATTTTTCCTGTGTGGATAGAAATATTTAATTTCTTTGCAGTATCTATTATACTTTTATTTAACTTTTCACTGGAAAAATATTCTTTATTGATATCTCCATCAAAAAGAAGTGGAAAAGTACTCAAAGAATAGGAAGAACTTCCCAAAACAATATCCATCAATTTAACATCTTCATGAGTTGTACCACAGGTCCCAATTCTAATGATTTTTTCTACATCAAAAAACCGAAACAATTCATATGCATAAATACCAATACTAGGTATTCCCATTCCAGAAGAAAAAACCGTTACCTTTTGTCCCTTATATTCTCCTGTATAAGCAAGCATATTCCTTACACTATTAACAAGTTTATAATTTGTTAAAAATTTTTCTGCAATATATTTCGCTCTTAAGGGATCCCCTGGCATTAGAACCACTTTAGCAATATCTTCTTTTTTACTTTCAATATGAGCAGTCATAATAAACCTTCTTTCTAATTTTCGTTACTAGAAGAATCTAATTGAACTAATACTTCTCGAGGTTTTGATCCATTTTGAGGACCAATAATTCCTCTTTCCTCTAATAAATCAATAATTCTTGCAGCTCGATTATATCCAAGTTTAAATTTCCTTTGTAGTAAAGAGGCACTAGCTTTTTGTGTTTCCACAACAAATTGAACTACTTCATTATATAAAGGATCATCTAAATCTGTATCAGATTCGCCGCTGGTCATATCATCGCTTCGATTATTCGTAGCAGAATCCAAATTCATTAAAGAATCATCATATTGTGCCTTCTGCTGGCGTATAGTAAAATCAATTAATTTTTTAATTTCTTCGTCCGTAATAAAAGATCCTTGAATTCTAGTAGGAGAATTTACGCCAATTGGTAAAAACAACATATCACCCTTCCCTAATAACTTTTCTGCACCTGTTTGGTCTAAAATAGTACGAGAATCAATACCAGAACCAACAGCGAAAGAAATGCGAGATGGGATGTTTGCTTTTATTAAACCTGTAATGACTTCTGTTGAAGGTCTTTGCGTTGCTACAACCAAATGAATTCCTGCTGCCCTTGCTTTTTGCGTAATACGTAAGATTGAGTCTTCTACCTCTTTTGCCGCAACTACCATTAAGTCAGAAAGTTCATCAATTACAACTACGATATAAGGCATTCTAGTTTTTTGATTAATAGAGTGTTCTCTATTCCATTTATCAATAGCATCATTATAAGACTCTATATTTTTTGTAGAAGTTTCACTAAATACTCTATAACGTCTTTCCATTTCTGCAACCATCTTTTGTAATGCAATAGAAGCTTTTTTAGGATCCGTAACAACCGGACACAACAAATGTGGAATACCATTATATACTGAAAGTTCTACTACTTTTGGATCTACCATTACAAGTTTTACTTCATCTGGTTTTGCCCTCATTAAAATAGAACAAATAATACCATTAACACAAACAGATTTTCCAGAGCCAGTAGTACCAGCAATAAGCAAATGAGGCATTTTATTAATTTCACATACCCCAATATCTCCCATAATGCTTTTGCCTAGAGGAACCATTAATTTCTTATCCATAGAATTAAGCATTAACTTACTACTCATAATTTCATAAAAACTAACTGGGATCGGTGTATCATTGGCAAATTCAATACCAACTGTATTTTTTCCAGGGATTGGAGCTTCTATTCTTACATCTTTTTTCGCTAAAGCTAAAGCAATTTCTCTATTAATTGCAAGAATTTTATTAACTCTTGTTCCACTTGCAATTTCAAGTTCATACTGTGCAACAGCAGGGCCAATATGAACTTCTACTACCTTTCCATTAATTTTAAAGTCACTTAAAACTCTCTCTAAAATTTCAATATTTTTTTCAATGGAAATAGAATCCATTGCTTTTTTATTTTTCTTTGGTTGATTTAATAAACTAAGTGGTGGCAACTGATAAGATTTATTGTATATAACATTATCCGAACCATCATTTGTATTATTAACGTTTTCTACTTTGTCAGTGACTTTTGTTAATTGATCAATACTAGAAATTTTAATATGATTGGTTGTATCTTTTTCATCTTCATCATCTTCCCCATCATTAATAATAACACTATCTTTTCTTTTACTCTTCGTAATTCCTTTTTCTGCAACAGATTTTACTTTGTCTAAAATAGAGAATCCTGTAAATAAAGATAATCCAACAACCATAAGCACCCATGCTACTATCTGCATTCCAGAATAAGAAAACATTTTAGAAAAAAGAATAGAAAACACTCCTCCAATTAATCCTCCACCGACAGCAAACCAATCTTCTAATATTCCACTATTCATAATACCATTAAAGCCAGAAACCAATTGATTAATCGTTTCTTTAAATATTACAACGACATTTCCATCATTTTGTAACACAAATTCCTTGTGCATAATCACTAAAAGACCTATTACAAAAATATAAATACCAACTAATTTCGTAGAAAAAAAATTCGGCTTTTCTCTTTTGATTAGCAAATATCCACCTATAATGAATAAAACTAATAAAAAAAGCATATATAAAGATCCTACTAAAAATAATCCAAAAGAAGCAAAAAATCTACCAACTGGGCCATATTTACCCATACCTAGAATTGCCATTAAAATGAAAACAATTCCTGTTAATTCTGCTCCATAATCAAACTTTTTTTCTTTTATTTTCTTTTTCTTTTTTTTCGCCATATGAACTACTCCTATCATATATAATTAACTATACATCATAAATTAATTATACTACAAAATATTGATATTTTAACATATTAAAGTAAAATTTTACATAAAAAAAGAGCCTAAGCTCTTGATACATATTTTCCATCGCTTGTTGAAACGATAATTGTTTCTCCTTCATCAATAAATAAAGGAACTCGAACCATTAATCCTGTTTCACACTCGGCATCTTTCAATGCATTATTGGTAGTATTTCCCTTAACAGCAGCTTCTGTATGAGTAACAACCAATTCAACTTTATCAGGTAAATCTATTCCTAAGACTTCTCCTTCAAAAGTTGTAATATAAACTTCTAAATTTTCTTTTAAAAACTTAGCTCCTTCACCAACAATAAAACCACTTAATTCTAATTGTTCATAAGTTGTCATATTCATGAAATAATAAGTATCATTCATAGTATATAAATACTGCATTAATTGTTTTTCGATTCTAGCCGTTGCTACTTTAACTCCAGCATTAAATGTTTTTTCAAATATGGCACCAGTTCTTAAATTCTTTAGTTTTGCTTTTACAATAGCTGCACCTTTTCCAGGCTTTACATGTTGAGTATCCATGACAACATAAATAGATCCCTCTACTTCAATTGTAATACCATTTTTTAAATCATTTGTACTAATCATCTTAAAACCCCATTTCTATTTATGACGCACCGTTGATTGTGGATGTGTTTTTTGATACACTTTTCCCCTAGAATGCGCAAGTGTTGTCTTTTCTGTAGAATTACAAGGAGCAACGGTCCCTGTCTGTACAGATGCTTGTCTTTTAATCAATTCGCTCAAACTTAGTGGTAATTTAATTCCATTCATAATATCCTCCTATAAAATTATAATTATTTCTTTTCCTTATGTACTGTATGTTTTTTACAACGAGGACAGTATCTATTTAATTCAAGACGATCTGTTTTCTTAACATTTCTTTCTACTCTATAGTTTTCTTCCTTACATTCACTACAAACTAGAGTTTTATATTGTCTATTTCCTACTTTAGCCATGTCTATCCCTCCTTACGTCTATAGGTATTATATCAGACATTTATAAAAATGCAAAAGATTTTTATAATTTTATGAATAAATTCTTATAAACCAAACATCTCATAATACTTGTTTGTAACAGCTTTCGTAATCCGTAAGGTAACCAAACTAGCATAATCAGAATACCCATATGGATGGGAAGAATCTGGTGATGTTACAACTATAGCGAATTTAGGATTAGAAGACGGAGCATATCCCACAAAAGAACTAGTAATAGTTTCTGTATCAATAATTCCATCATTATTGGTATCTAAAAAACTTTGAGAGGTTCCCGTTTTCCCTGCGGCATCTAATTTTTGATCAATATAACCAACTCCATAACCACCCGAAGAATGCATAACCGCGTAAAAGCCTTCTTTTACACGATTCATGTATTCACTATTAATATCAACTTTATTTAAAACTTTCTTTGAATTTTCAAATACGATTGTAGAATCAACCACTCCATCCTTAACTTCTTTTAATAAATGAGGTTCTAATCTCTCCCCACCGTTCGCAATTGTCGCTACATATTGAAGCAATTGAATAGGCGTATAGGTCTCATACTGTCCCATAACATAATCAAGCAAATTTCCAGAACTAGTATCTTTAGCAGTATATCCCGTACTCTCAATTGGCAAATCTATTCCTGTTTTTACTCCTAATCCAAAAGAATGATACATATTTCGATAAATATCAAACGCATTTTGATTAAAATTTAATTTCATATCTCGAAAATATTCTTGCCCATTTACACGAATTGCTGTCTTAAATTGATAAACATTGCTACTCTTAGCTAAGGCAGTAATATCATTAATTAATCCCAACGTTTTATAGGAACATTTTTGAGGAGCCCCTGCTACTTTTATACATTCATCTAATATATATTCTCCCATTTTAATAACCCCCGTGTTATATCCAACTAACATAGATGCTCCCTTTACAACAGAACCAGGGGTGATGGGTGATGCTAAAATACTAGTTATATTATCAATAATATTTCCATTCACAATTTTTTTAGAAGCGATAGCTAAGATTTCACCTGTATTAGGATCCTCTATAATAACGGAAGAATGGTCATAATACTCTGTATTAGGTTCTTTTTTGGCTCTAATAATTTCTTCAGAAAGAATTCTTTCCACTTCCTTCTGTAAATTAATATCAATCGATAAGACAATATCTTTTCCTCTTCTTCCCTCCTTAATAAGATTGAGTTGATGAGAATTATATACTTCATAAATATCTTTTTCTCCTTGAAGATAATTCTCATATTGTTTTTCTAGATAACTAAGCCCTACTCGATCATTAAGAGAATATCCTAAATTTAAATAATAAGCTTTTTCTTCTCTAGGAATCCCCTGACTAGAAGTAGATACTGTTCCTAAAATAGATTTGAGAGTATCGCCATATGGATATGTTCTCTCCCAATCCAGTTTAATAGAAAAGCCAGGAAGACTTTCCATATTTTCAGCAATATATGCATATTCCAAATCACTAGCATTACTCTTAATAACTTTTTCTTCATAAGAATAACCTTTATTCATCAAATAATATAAATAAGAAGCTTTTTTATCCTGATCATTAAATTTATTTAAATCATTCTCTGTAATTCTTTCCTTTTTTAAAGAGATAATATCATTATTAGATAATTTTCTTTGTTTTAATAATTCCCACTCCGAATCATTAATTTTATCATTGCAAATATCACTATATTGGATTAAGAAAAAATCTTTTAAAATATCATCATTCAATTTAGAAAGATCTAAATCAACATGAGAACTAACCAAATAAGCTAAAGAAACCATATCCTCAAGATTTGTACTTTTTTCTTTTTTATAAATAATTGTTTTAATGGCAATATTATCTACTATTACATTATAATTTCTATCTAAAATTCTCCCCCGAGGGGCTTGATTCATAGAAACTGTAGAATAAGATAAATTTTCTAATTTTAAAGAATATTTCTTATTATCTATAATCATTACAAAAAACGCTTTTATAATTAATAAAAAGAATAATAAAAGAGAAAAATAAAAAAGTATAGAAAATCTTCTTTTCATAATGAAATCACTAGAATATCGTTTCTTTCTCATAAAAATCCTCCATTGTTAGTTTATCTCATATTTAAATAATTCATTCATATATTTTGGTAAGAGGTGAAACTATTTATAAAGAAATAATTAGAAGATATATATCTAATATGAGACCAACTGATATTAAAAACTATGCAAATAATCAAAGAATCATTATAACAGATCAAGAAACATTAATATTTTTTAATTTTATAAAAAAATACTGGGAAGATATCTTGAATGATAATACCAATGTATTTAGTATATTAAAAAAACAAATAAGACCAGATCTTTACAATAAAGCTTTAGAACTCTATAAAGAAAATAAAAAGAAATATTTATAGCTAACAAAAAATGGATTCTTCAATCCATTTTTATTTTAAACTGCTGTACATATATAATTTTCATCACAAGTTCCAAATTCCTCATATACATCTGCTGCATAATCACCATTATAGATGTTACGTCTACTTATCTCCATATAATCAAGCCAAACATCATCATTTATAGTATATGTACCATCAAATAGTACTGGGGAAAACTTATTATTATCAGATTGATAAGTATATATCATAACAACGCCAAATATATCTCTATTTCCCCATGGGGATTTTCCTCCTTGTTGTAGCAATTGAACCGCCGGATCACTATCTGTTGTATCTATGTCAACACAATAACGGGCATTAATTTTTGGTAAAGCAGATGCTACTTGATAAGATGTATTCGCACCACTTTTACATTCTAATCCGTCAGTATTCCATAAAGTTTCTACTGCTCTAGCATAGTTTTGTGCCAAATTAACAAATTGATCCTTTCTTGCATTCTCAATCGTTCTATTGATTGCGGGGATTGCTGCAAACATTAAGATTCCCATGATTACGATGACTGCTAGTAATTCTATTAATGTAAATCCTTGTTTTTTCATATACTTTATACTCTCCTTCTATCTTATTCTGTATAAAGTATACCCCCCCCCCAGACTTTTGTCACATCAAAAAAGCTTGATTTTTCAAGCTTTGTAAATATATTATCCATTTTGCCTAATTTTTTCAATTAGATGGGGATCAAATTTCTTATTTCGTATAACTTCTATTTCATATTGATAGGGAGGAAATTCTCTATCAATATATGGAGTTTCTAATATTTTAGGGATGTTTTCTAATCGCTTATTATAGATAATAGAAATTAATGTATCAAAACCAATAGTACCAAATCCAATATTTTCATGCCTATCTTTATGAGCTCCTCTTCCATTTTTACTATCATTAACGTGAACACAACCAATTTTATCAATCCCTATCATTTGATCAAAATAATCTAAAAATTCATCAAAGTGAGTCATATCATATCCTGCATCATTTAAATGACAGGTATCAATACAAACGCCAATATGTTTTTTATCAGAAACACCATCAATAATTTCTTTAATTTCTTCTAATTTCGATCCTACTTCTGTTCCTTTTCCAGCCATTGTTTCTAATAAAATAGTAACATCATGACTACCTAGAATCATATTAAGACCTTTTATGATATTTGAAATGGCTTGTTCTTTGCCTAAACCAACATGACTTCCTGGATGAAGTACCATATATTTGATTCCAAGCTGTTCACATCGTTCTATTTCTTCTTGTAAAAAACGGACAGAAAACTGGAATTTAAGAGGATCAACATCATTTGCTAAATTAACGATATAAGGAGCATGAACAATAACTTTAGAATAGTCCAGATTCTTTTCTTTCATTAAATTTAAAGCCTGTAATGTCAAATGATCATCAATAGGATACCTAGATGTATTTTGGGGAGCTCCTGTATAAAACATAAATGTATTTGCATGATAACCAAGCGCTTCTTCTAAACTACCTAATAGTTGATTATCTTTCTTAAAACTAACATGACTACCAATCAATACCATAGAATCATCTCCAAAATCAGTATACCAAAAATTACACATAAAAAAAAGCTTTGATTTCTCAAAGCTTGAATATCTCCTTATACTTCTGTGCAAGCAACAACTGTACCTGTTGGAGCAGTTAATTGAGTAGTTGCTGAAGTAACATTAGATCTCTTTAAATTTTCAACTACTGTTGTATCTGCTATATAATGTGCTCCATCTCCTAATGAAACATAGTAAGTAGCCGTTTCTCCAGAAACAACAACTTTTACATATCCTTTAACATCTTTATTACCCCAAGCTGATTTTCCACCCTGTTGTAATAATTTAACAGTTGTTGATGAAGTAGTATCGATTGAAACATAATAAGTTCCGTTTCCAAGTCCAGAATTAACAGTACCACCGCAAGTTAATCCATCTGCTGCCCATAAATTCATAACAGCAGTTGCATAGCTTTGAGCAGTTGATACAAATGTGTCCTTTCTTGAATTTTCAATTGTTCTATTAATAGCTGGGATAGCTGCGAACATTAAAATTCCCATGATTACGATAACTGCTAATAACTCAATTAAAGTAAAACCTTGTTTTTTCATATAATAATTTCCTCTCCTTCTATTTTTATTACATTATCATCATAGCACAACTATAATGAAAAGACAACATACTATATTTACGTTGACAATTTTTTTACACTAATATCCTTGAATGACTTCGCAAAAATTTAAATGATCATATTCAAAATGTTGATCAGTTATATGACCGTATATATCATTTCTGTCAAATTCACTAACCAAATTAGATGTATTATCACCATAAAGTGCAGAAGATTCTCTAAAAGAAATTCCTCTATATCCAGCATTTTTAGGAAGTTGTTCAACCAATCGAACATAGTACCTATATTGATTGCCATCTCTAAAAATAACAACTCCTGAATTATCTTTTAAATATTGGCCATTATTGGGCGCATTTTCAAATTCTGAATTATCTAGATATTCCAAACTTATGATAATACATTCACCATCATCTGGTTTTACTATATCTCCTGTATTTGCTCTAAATCTATACTCTGCTGTTGAAACCAATTTTTTAGCATCTTCAATATAAACAGAATTACGATTATTACTTAATATTCCTACTATATTAGGTATTGCTACTATCATAATAATACCCAAAACAACAATAGTAGCTAATAATTCTATTAATGTAAAACCTTTCTTGTTTCTCATAACTACACCTACCTTGTAATCATTATAACAAATTTTTTTACTGAAATCATTAATTTAATACTTTTTTCATGTTTTCTATTTCATGAATTGTCATATCGGTATACAAATTAGAATCGAATAAATAGTCATATCGAAATAAAGAAAATCCATCATAATGTTTTAAATTTCTTCCCAAAATAATTTCTCTCATAATAATATCATCATGACTAAGCCACTCTTCCTTACCACTTTTAGCATAATTATCAAAAGTTCCTACTTTATAAAAAGCAAGTGCTAACATTAACCGCACACTACCGCTCGTAACCATACTATCCCATTCATCAATAACCTTTTTATAAGATTTCGTTTCATTATAAAATCCATAATAAATTTGGGGCATTATAAAGTCAACATATTTATCAGAACTACACCATGTGATAACATCTGCAAAAACTTGATTATAATCATTATCAACATTACCATCTGGAGATACCCCAAAATCTTTATGATATTTCTTGCAAACATTGTGAACTCTTTCTATCATCTTGTTAATAATCATTAAATGATAATTCTTTAAATCAATAAATTCATGTTTAGAAATATATTCTTCATAATCGGAAATGTCCACATCATTACTAGGGTAAAAATAGTCATCAAACAAAATACCATCCACATCATAATTTTTTACGACTTCTTCTACACCATCAACAATTAAATCTTCTACTTCCGGTTTTGACGGATTATAATAAACACCATTATTTACATAAATATAATCTGTATTAATATATGAATAAGCAGGATTAGAAGGACTAATCGTCTCTAAATTGGAAGTAGTTCTAACTCTATAAGGATTAATCCAAGCATAAAGCAAAATATTATGTTGATGAGATTGATTTATAAAATACTCCAAAAAATCCATCCCCGGATCTACTCCTTCGCTAGTGGAGATTGTACTACTCCAAGGAAATATTTTAGAAGAATATATAGCATCTGATGAACTTCTTACTTGAAGAATAATCATATTAAAACCTAAATTAGATATATTATCAATCATTTCATCAATATTTTTTCTACTAATTTCTATATTTTTATCTTTAATATATTTTGCTAATTCAATATAACTAATAAAGATAGCTCTTTTTTCTTTATTATCTTTATTTACTACTTCTCTATTATTACTAAATTTACTAAATATTATTATAAGAATCAAAACAAATATACATAACAAAACAATTTCTTTTTTCATTATTATCACCAATATAAATATATTGATAATATATTAAATAATTTGTCAATTTATATTTTCTTTCTTTATTAAAAATAATTTTTGTTTCTGATAAAATCCATAAAATATATCTTCTAATTGATATCCTTGATCATTAAGAGCTTTATTAAGCCAATTTTTATTTTTATGGATTTGAATCAAAACATCTTCTTGTATCTTTCCATCAATAATTACTGGTAAAGGATATGTTCTTTCTTTATCATCTTCTCTTTTAAAAACCGAAAGTTTTCCACTTGTTTCCAATATAGCGTAATCAACTTCCTCAATAGATTTTATAGATTTGGCACGAAGTTGTGTTAATAAATCATCTAAATTATATCTTTGCTTTAACATTTCTTGAAAGTTTATTTTTCCTCGATTAATAATAACAGAAGGTTCTCCATCAATAACATTTCTCACATTTTGACTTTTCAAAGAAATTTTAGAGGCTAATATTTGAAGAAGTACTAATGCCGCTATAGGAATGATAGATAAGAATATATTACCTTTATAGTTTTCTATTGATATTGCCGCTAATTCCGCAATAAAAATAGAAACAATAAAATCCATAATAGACAATTCTCCTATTTCTCTTTTTCCCATAATTCTATAAACAACTGTAATTAAAATATAAAAAAATATACTTCTTACAAAAACAATTATATATTGCATAATATCACCTATTAATATAATGACAAAATGCATAATTTTTTATTCAAAAACATAAATATAAATGAGGTGTAACATGACTTATTTAAAAAAATATGGATTAAGGCTTCTTTATACAATACTATCCATACTATTATCATTATTAATTTTAACTGCATTGTATTATTTTAATATTATTAGTAATAATACCTACAAAATTCTAAAAGTAGTTTTGATATTTTTAAATATCTTTATTGGCAGTTACATTTTAGGAAAAAAAGCTGAAAAAAAAGGATATTTAGAGGGACTAAAATTTAGCTTAATCATCGTTCCTATCTTTATCATTATAACCCTATTAACAGGACAATCTCTTCAAATGAAATCTATTATTTATTATATAATTATTGCTTCTTCTTCGATATTAGGAAGTATGGTTGGTATTAGTAGAAAAAAAGAATCATAAAATGACTCTTTACTTTAATTCTTTTGAAATCCTTGAAATTTCTAATTTTGTAATAAATCTTTTATAGTAATAATTCTTCGGCAACATAGATAGTAATATATTTCTACTCAATAATTCTCTTTTATAATACTCAAAAAACAAGGGTTCTTTTTTTTGTAAAAATATAGGGCCAAAGAATAATTGCTTTTTATGATACGTTCTTTTTCCAACTTTTAATTTCATAATTTGATAAATAATATTTTTTTCTTTTACATAAACCTCATCATCTACATAAAACCCATGCTGTATTAAAAACTTTCTTACATCAACTTGATAATTATTAGGGCTAACAATAATTGTATTTACCTTTTTTAATACTTCTAAATGGTCTTTAAAAATACCTATCATGTTTTTTCCACCCATACCAGAAATAATAATGGTATCAATATCATCAGTATACGTATCAAGGCCCGCTCCCAGCCGTGTTTCAATTAAGTTTTCCATCTTTTCTTTTTTTATATTTTCTTTAGCAATGTTTAGAGGACCTTCTTTAATATCAGAAGCAACAGCTCTTATATTTTTATTTTGTTCTACTAAATAAATATCTAATAAACCATGATCACAGCCAACATCTAAACAAAAGGAGTTAGCGTCTACTAAATCTCCTATTTTTTTCAAACGATTATTAATCTTCATATTAATCTGTTAAGAAATCTTTCAACTTTCTAGAGCGAGATGGATGTCTTAATTTTCTAAGTGCTTTTGCTTCAATTTGACGGATACGTTCACGTGTTACTCCAAAGATTTGTCCAACCTCTTCTAAAGTTCGACATTGACCATCATCTAGCCCAAAGCGAAGACGTAGAACTTTTTCCTCTCTATCTGTTAACGTAGCTAAAACTCCACTTAACTCTTCTTTTAACATTTCAACAGTAGCATATTCTTCTGGTCCCATGGTTCTTTCATCTCTAATAAAATCTCCTAAGTGAGAATCATCCTCTTCTCCGATTGGTGTTTCTAAAGAAACCGGATCTTGAGATATCTTATAAACTTCTCGAACTTTATCGATAGAAATCCCCAATTTCTTAGCAATTTCCTCATCGGTTGGTTCGCGATTTAATTCTTGTGTCAATTGTCTTTGTACCCTTGCTAATTTGTTGATTGTTTCTACCATATGAACAGGGACACGGATAGTTCTAGCTTGATCAGCAATAGCTCGCGTAATTGCTTGTCTTATCCACCAAGTTGCATAGGTTGAAAATTTATATCCTTTAGATGGATCAAATTTATCTACCGCTTTCATCAAACCAATATTTCCTTCTTGAATCAAATCTAAAAATTGCATACCACGACCAACATATCTCTTAGCAATACTAACAACCAAACGAAGATTAGATTCTGCAAGCATTCTCTTTGCTTCTTCATCTCCTTGTTCAGCCCGTTTCGCATACTCAAACTCCTCATCAGAAGTAAGCAAATTAATCCTACCAATTTCCTTAAGATACATTCTAACAGGATCATTAATCTTTACATCTTTTGATAAAGTAATATCTTCAACTTCAATTTCTTCAGTAATTTCTTCTCCACTGACTTCATCATTTCCATCTTCCGTGACAATATCAATTTCTGCTTCTACCAAAGCATTATATAATTCATCTAAAGAATCACTATCTACCTCTAGTCCACGCAACTCTTCCGCAAGTTGTTCGTAAGTAATAAATCCTTGTTTTTTTCCACGCTCTATTAACCTATTTTTTCTCTCATCAAGAGTTTTTATTTCTCCAACCATATCTATTCTCCCATTCTCAATTTCCTAATCTTTTCGACAATCTTAGCCTGTTCTAATGGATCCATTTCTTTTTTCATTAAATTTGTTAGTCTTTTAATTTCTTGATTACGACCATAATCCTTCACAACATTAAAATACAAAAACAACTCTTCCTTAGTAGTATCCTCATTATAACTACTTGCCAAAATAGAATTCAAAAAAATAGCAATATCTTCCTTATCCTGAATATAGGTATAAAAATCAGCCACTTCAATCATTCCATATTTTTTATAATAATAAATAATTTCACTAGCTAAAACTCTTGCTTTTTCACTAGGAAATATGAGGTGCTCATTTTCAACTTGACTAATTACCCAATCATTATTAAGCATAAAATATAAAATTTGCTCAACTGCTTTATCATACTTTGTTTTTATTGTATTTTTATCAAATTCTATAACTTTTTTTTCTTCCTTTATTTCTTTTTCTTGCCGCAAATCTCTAAGACGTTTTTCCAGTGTATTATACCCTATATCGAATTCTTTTTCAAGCTTTTTTAAAATGATTTCTATACGGATAGGATCTGTAATTTTAGAAGTTTCTTTTAATACAGTATTTATATAATTTGCTTT
>Ga0310690_10001671_pt1 | contig 38688 bp, 42 predicted proteins | sample AusTroGonzalo_MG_2_FD_207661 | JGI IMG/M metagenome (GOLD analysis project Ga0310690, IMG submission 207661) | Bovine rumen microbial communities from tropical cattle in Woodstock, Queensland, Australia - Gonzalo_04 (v2) (version 2) | ecosystem: Host-associated > Mammals > Digestive system >... | reverse complement strand
GAATTTCTAACCGCAAAGCCGTCCGTTGGCGGCGAATTTGAACTCCTCGAAACTGGCGCATACTCTGGTGTGTGTGTTGGCCTTACCAAGAAGGAGTTTAAGAAGTATCAGAGCACGGAGACCGAGCCAAAGTTTCAATTCATCTTCCAGGTCGTGGACGGTGACACTAAGCATTACTTGCGCACGCTTCCGTATCGCAACGTGATCAATGAAAAGTCTAACCTTTTCTTGTTCCTTAACGCTTGGCTTGGCATTACTCTCGAAAAGGCTGCCGATGGCATCGACCTCGGCAAGACCGTGGGTCTTCCTTGCCAGATCGTCGTTGACGTTGCTGAACGTGATGGCAAGCAGTATAACGTCATTTCCAATGTCCTCAAGTCCAAGAAGAATGACAAGGCTGCCTTTGTAGCTGATGACAAGGCTCCGGCATTCCTCAACAAAGGCCCGTTTATTGCTGCACACTGGATTGACGGCTTGACGTTTGCTGAACCGACTGAGAACAAGGTCGAGTTCACTGACGATGATCTTGTCAAGGCAGCAGAAGAAGCAAAGGATGCTGTCAAGGACGACGATTCTGAACTCCCATTTTGAGGAAGGGGAATGGCGACTGCCGTGACCGCCTTTAAGTAGACACGGCCCTTGGATGTTATTATTTGTGGTTTGCATTGTCTGGGCTTCTCCCGCAAGGGAGGATCTCAGCGTGGGCAGGGTTGCTTCTTAATGTTGTCCTTTGCCTTGCCCACACTGAGGTCAAATGGCCTCACTTTCCTTATGATGAGTTCTCAAGCGATCCAGAAATGGGTCGCTTTCTTTGAATTGAATAACAGATATGGAGGATCTTGTATATGTCCTCGAATGACATCGTAGAAAAGCAGCTTGAATATTTTAAAAATTATTTCGACGCCTATAGACAAGCTAAAGAAGAAAAAGAAGCGTTGATGAAATCGGCGCCGCCAAAAAGACATAGACATCTTGTTCCGATGTATGGTCGAAAGTTGTACCGAAACGGCGAACAGCATCTTATAGAAAACTACAGTGACGCTAAGAAGGATAACTTCAAATATTGGCATTTACATCACAGACTCGAACTAACGCTTGATGGCGAGTACGCTCATAGTATGAAAGACCTGATTAGACTTGGGATGTATTATAATCGGCCATATTTTGAGCTGATTTATCTGCCTCAAGGCGTGCATTCTACAATACATACTTCAAAAGATATAGAGCAAATATCACGTTGGGTGAACCTCTATAAAATGTAAAATATTGTTAATGTTTTGTCGATTTTAAGTTGTTTTCGCCGTTTTTCAAAAATATTTTGCTATTTTCATATTGAGGTATTGACACAAATAGGTCAATAAGCTATATTTACCTCGTAAACAAATCAAACCAAGAGGTAACAACATGAAAAAAGAAACAAAGACGGTAAAAGACTTATTAAGCGAAGTTTTGGGTATGGATATGGCCGTACTTACTTTTGCTGGTGCGTTCGGATATTTCACTGCATTGGGTTGCGATGGTGTACGCTGGTGTTACACGTCCATTATGAACTACGGTAACGCTGACTTGCAGTATGTACTGTACTGGATTGGGTTGGTCATATCCGCCGTAGTAGCACTTTCTTGCTTCATATTTGTAGGCGTGAGTGTGTGGATGATATGCAACTCGATAAAATATATGCTTAATCACAAATGCGTAGAAGAAAACTAAAAGGAGACAAACCATGAAGAACCTCACAATCCTCGCACTTGCAACCATTCTAGCCGCTTGCGGCAACGACCCAGTGACCTATGCTGGCTACTTCGACGACGACCAGGACAAGTCCACGAACACGACTACCAACTACACGAACGACGAGTCCAACACGTCCAACTCGAACAACACGACTACAAACAACTACTACCACGACAGCGTGATCGTCGTCCACGACACTCTCACCAGGACGATCACTACACGTGTTACCGACACGCTGTACGTCAAGGACACTTTGACATTTACGGACACGCTGACGGTTCACACGTCGTCCACCGATACGATCGTCAAGAACATCAAGGAAGTCGTGCGTGACACGCTCAGAGATACGCTTAAAGTCACTGTGCGTGACACTGTGCGCGAACTCAGGGTAGACACAATCAAGGAAGTAATCACTAAGACGGACACTGTTCGCCTCTTGAAGCGTGACACTGTTAAAATGATGTCTACAGACTACTTTGACAGCTTGCAAGCCTTGTATGATGAATTGCCGTCTTATGTAGGTCAAATACGAGTAGATGACTACTACGTAAAATATCAGAACGGTTCACTGGGATTCCATTTGCATGAAGACGCTCCACTAAAGTCTGGTTATAACTCTGTTGCTGCTACAGTGTATTTTATTGGGTCAGCTGTTTGGAGTCCATCCGCTTACGCTTATAGTGAAAATGGCTATGAGAGAAGACTTTCTAGTTATGGAAGCGAAGATGGCGTGCAAAAAGCTACGTTTATTGGAAGTTTCACTAATTATAGATGGCTAGAAAAGTCGGAATATAACCGATTTACGGACAGATGCATAATTGTAACTCATGTTTCTATAAAGTTGAACTTCACTTCAAAAAATGCATCTGCCGATGCCGATTTTGTCTGGACTGGAGCACAAAAATTGTGCAACCAACGAACGTAAGAAATAAATATGCATTTGTTTTAGCTAAGGGTATTGACACCCAGGCTTAAATATACTATATTAAGGTACAGAACTTAACAAGGAGTCAGACATGAAAGAACGCTTAATTCAAATCGCAATTTGCATCTTCGTTACAGCAGTGGGTATCGGATCGTTTGCAATGCTCGGCCCGATCTTTGGTTCTATTGTGGCTGGCTCTATCATCGGTACTGTAGTCGGACTTGTCTGCTACATTGCTGAACACTTTTTCAAGAAGACCAAGCAGCTAAAATCCGTCATTGAACTTGACGGCACCATTATTGGTTTCACGTGGAGCGATGGTAGCTTCACAACAACGTTCCCAGACAAGGAAATCTACTGGGGCAAAAAATATCCCGCTTAATAACAAGGAGTAATAACATGAACGAACGTATCGCCATCAATCCCAATACAATGTCCCTCATTGATAACGACAAGGACAACTGGCTGAACGCAATCAATGAGGCGTTGCCGCAAGTCCAGCAAACTGGAGAGATCTATCGACTTCCGTTGGCTGAACCCGACCACAGCTATCTTATTAACGAATACTGTAGCTATGCCAAGTCAGAAGAAGTCGCTGCATTCGACATGGACGAAGACCGTATACTGAATACGTTGCTCTGGAACGACGAGCTTTGCGAATTATTTGACGAGTTCAACCATGACTATGTGCAGACGATCCTACATGCTGTAGATCAATATGCAATACGCCAACCGTTTGAAGGCTAATCCATGCTGACAAACCTACGCATTCGTGAGATACTGCACGAGCACGGTCTTGACCAGAACCAGCTGGACGATGTAGCTGCATACTGCTACACTGTACAGCCAGAGCTGACAGAGCAAGACGTGCATGACATCGCTACACGCTTAACCAAGAAGGTTGACCATGCCGAATAAAAATACTATATTGAATTCCATGCAGAAGAAACGTATCAAGACCAAGGCAGTAACAATGTACGTCGACCCGAAGTACACGGACAAGATCGACTACCTCAAACAGTTCGGTGGCGTTACCTCGTTCTTCGAGGAATGCCTGGACAAGCTCAAGGTAGATCCAGCCAAGCTCAAGATCGTCAAGGAACTGCAAGACGCAAAGAAAGCCGCTAAGTAGCGGCCTTCTTTTTTTGTGCTTTCTTCCGTCTACGCTCGGCCTTTCGCTTTTCGTTGTATTTCTTTTGGTACTCTCTGTCGTGCTGCTTCTTGCGCGCCGCCCATTCCGGATCGAGGGCCTTCTTTTTTGCGAGCCAGTTTCGGAAGTAATTGCGGTACGTAAGGCCCTTGGTAGGCTCTTCTGACATGATCTTGCGCTCTTCATCACTATAGTTTGTCAGAACAAACGTAACTTTGTCTACAGGAACGATGCCTAATGCGCCGCAGCTTTCCGTGTATTCCATATATTCGTCATCGACGGTTTCGTTGAGTTTCTTCCACTTTGTATATGGCATCTGTGCATCCTGCCACCGCATCTTCTGCGCCGACCAGTTCTCGCTTGACGTAATCAACGTCGGGTTGAAGCTTCTGGAGTCGAAGAAGGTTTCTGAATTATTTGAGTCGCTTATCGGTTCATCGCCACAGACCTCCATTTCTCTCGGCTTAAGCCTACGTAGCCATGCTGTAATGCACGCGTTGTACACGCTGAAACAGGCGCGAGTGCAGTTAACCCAAAAACTGTACTTGCGTTGATACTGCTTTGTACGGACAAGGTATCGAAGCCGAAGATACGTAGCCATGCGTGTCTCGCTCTCAAGCTCGGACATGTCTTGCTCCGAGTATGCCCAGACACGGGCCTTGTTCAGCCATACACACGTTACCTTGTATATGGTGTCCCAGAGATTCTCTTTCGGCGTCTTGGACGGATCCAGCAATTCACGTGTCTTCACGTTGTACTTGTCCGGCCACCAGCGCTCGCGCCCAGAACTCATTATCATCCTAGCCATGTCAAGCCCCTACTGTTAAAACGATTACGATTATTGCTATTGCTATGATTAAAGCCTTTGCTGCTATCACAAGAAATTCAAGCATATGGCCTCCTACGGATAAATTACTTCAAAAGACAAGAAAGGCCGCAGTTCCGACTGCGGCCTTGTTTCGCTTATGACGAAAAGGGTTATGTTATCGGCCACGCCCCAGTCCAACTAATCGCATCTGAAATGTTTTTGAACCCTACTGCGGTTAAGTTATTTAGTATTATATAAGAGCGAGTCGAGTTGCCATTTGAGTACCAACGATTGATATCAAAAGGAGTATTTGTTCCAATACTTATTGGAGACCCAACCGCAATGAAGCCTCCACGTGCGGCATAATATGGTGTATAGTTCCATTGATTGCTGGTCGTAGAGTACTCAAAAATCCATTTCATCTTTCTAATGCTTGTGCTCAACGACATTGATGATACTATAGTTTGTGTAGTTCCACCATAGTCGAGGCTATAAGAATTTTTGTTTTGAATGCCTAAACCAACAATATTCTCGTCTGTTGTTGCTAATATAATTTCTCCGGCATTACCCGAAATACTACTCATCGTACAACTCGCTTGTGCATAAAAGGCAACAACGGGTAGATCACTCGTTGTTGGCATACCCGCCGATCGTACATCGATGGTCTCAGCCGAATCCGTGCGAAGGTTGGTCGTTGAGGGTAATCTGAAGAATAGTGTATATGGGGAATCCGAATTGTACACCTTGACATTACCCAAATAGGCAGCGCCTATCTTGGTCGAGCCAAGATAGAGTGAGCCGATAGATGTTGAACCTAATTTCAGAGACATGTTAAGCCTCCGGTATGAGGTACAGTACGGTTGCAACAGGGCTTGCTGGAAGCGCGTTCACTTGCTGAATGTCTGTGACACTAGTGAAATTCGGAATGTCAGTGTATTCCTCGGTTACACTAACAGTCTTAGGCCAGTCTTCTAGGGTCACCTTGGCTTTCATATTATCCAAAACCAAAGTACATCCGTAATGGTCATCTACCTCTCGGTATAGGACAAGATATCTACCCGTGATATTAGAAAGTAACGTAGTGACATCCGTTTCACCTTGTGTCAAGGTGAGCCCCGATTGGATGACAGCTACATCAGTGCTGCTCGCGTCAAACGTAGATGAAGGATTATCCGTATTCCACAGATACCAGTTTTGATTAGAAAATCCATCAATCTGGTTACTGACTACTAGCTTAGGCGAATAACCATTGGGTACTGGATGGTCAACTTCGTTCAGATTGAATACAAGACGAGCTGAATATATGTAATCCGATGTAACATGTACCTCAGAAGCAGAACTATCATACGCGATGTCATATACTTCTGTGACGGGGTACGAACGAGTCTTACGTGTGAAATCAACCTTGATAGGATCAGTACCACCGAAATTAATATGGCTTGTGTCAGTCTCAACAGTAGTTTCGACACTGATAACATTCTGTGCAGAAATGTCAATACCGTCACCAGCAGTGTATGAAGCACCGCCACCGCCACCACCTTGGGCCGTCTGCCAAGAGTAAGAGCCTTGTCCACCGCTGTAAGAAGCGGTCAAAACCTTTCCGTCATCGGAGCTACCAACTGTCGGAACTTCGTCCATGCTGATGCCAGCAATGGCAGAAGCAACGGCAACACCAGACTGGGCATTAGTAGAAACAGCTGAATATGTCTGATCAACTGTCGGAATCGTAGGAGTTCCAGACAAGTCAGAGTAAGCACCAGTCGTAGCTACGGTAGCCAAGGAACTCGGCTGAACAGCGGTTGCACCAGCTTCGGCACCGCTACGGATAGCTGCGAGGTCATTGATGGTGTCTTGCTTTCCAGCGACTGCGGAGGCTACGGCTACACCAGACTGTGCATTGGCGGACGATGCAGAGTAAGTTTGATCTACTGTCACAGCAGCTGGGATAGACGGCTTGTCAGACAAGTCGTTGTAAGAGCCAGACGTTGCCACAGTAGCGAGGTTTGCGCTCTGTGCATACACGCTGAGGTCAGGCTTATTCTGGATGAAAGCCTTGCTCGAATTGCTTGTTTCGTTCCAGTTACTTTGTACCTGAGCAGCCGGGATCGACGGCTTATTGGTCAAGTCATCATAATCTCCAGTCGTTGCAACAGTGGCCAAGCTGGAAGTCTGTGCGTATGCGGTGAGGTCTGGCTTATTTTGTATGTAAGCTTTGCTTGTATTGTCAGATTCATTCCAGTTAGCTTGTACTTGAGCAGCTGGGATAGTTGGCTTGTTAGTCAAGTCATCATAGTCGCCGGAAGTCGCAACGGTTGCGAACGTCGGCTTGTTGAGAATCTGGGCAACACCAGATGCGGCATCCCAATCAGCGTTCACTTGAGCCGCCGGAATAGACGGACGGTTGCTCAAGTCGTTGTAGTTTCCGCTAGTAGCTACAGTTGCCAAGCTGGAAGACTGGGCATACACGGAAAGATCCGGCTTGTTCAAAATCTTAGCAACACCGCTACTAGCATCCCAGTCAGCATTGACTTGCGTAGCGGCGGCAGACGGTTCCCAAGAGAAGGAGCCAACGCCACCTTCGTAAGAAGCCATGAGAACCTTGTTGTCATCGGCGCTGGTCACTGTCGGAACCTGACCAGTACCAGCAATGGCTTCGGCCACGGCTGTACCAGATTGCGCATTCGAAGACTGTGCATCATAATGCTGGTCAACAGTTACAGCAGACGGAATGGTCGGCTTGTTGGTCAAGTCATCGTAGCTACCAGTCGTAGCGACGGTGGCGAGGTTCGGCTTGTTAAGGATCTGTGCAACACCGCTTGCAGCGTCCCAGTCGGCATTAACTTGTGCAGCAGGGATGCTCGGCTTGTTGGAAAGGTCTGCGTAAGAACCAGAAGTAGCGACAGTCGCAAGAGCTGGCTTGTTCGTGAGGTCATCGTAGTCACCAGTCACAGCCACGGTTGCCAAGTTCGCGGTCTGTGCATACGCCGTCATGTCTGGCTTATTTTGTATGTAAGCCTTGCTTGTGCTATCCGATTCAGCCCAGTTGGACTGAACCTGTGCAGCTGGAATAGTCGGCTTGTTGGAAAGGTCTGCATAAGAACCAGACGTAGCGACAGTGGCCAAGTTAGCCTTTTCTGCATAGTCGGACATGTTCGGCTTGTGAAGGATTGCCGCAACGCCAGATTCTGCATTCCAGTCTGCATTCACTTGCGCTGCTGGAATGTTCGGCTTATTGGAGAGGTCACTGTACGAGCCAGACGTAGCAACGGCTGCGAATGTCGGCTTGTTCAAGATCTGTGCTACACCAGAGTTGGCTTCCCAGTCAGCATTTACTTGAGCCGCTGGAATAGACGGCTTGTTGGAAAGGTCATCGTAATCGCCAGTGGTAGCTACGGTAGCGAGTTCATTTGGCTGAACAGCGGTAGCGCCAGCGGCAGCGCCGTTACGGATAGTATCGGTAATGGAAATGGCATTTTCATCGGAAATGCTGATACCTTCTCCAGCAGAGTATTCAGTGCCAGTCGGTTCGGCCCACGCATAGGAGCCGTTGTCGGCAGTAAGAACCTTGCCGTTATCGCCAGAGGCTGGTGTAGGAACGTTTCCAGAGCCAGAAATTGCCTGGGCAACACCGTCAGAAGTGACGCCGTTGAAGCTGCCAACAGTAGGGACAGTATCAAGAACTAGCTTGTCAACAAGGACTGGCTTGTATTGCTTTTCTTCGGAGTTAATTATCTTGGTAACGGCCATAAAAACCTCATTTCTTTCAAGCTGAAAGTAGGTTAGTGCTTGCCCCAGTCCTTGGGGTCAAAGAGCCATGCGGCTATGGTCAGAAAAGCCGCTATCCAAACAAGCGTAAACATCACTTCTCCTTCAATTCCTTTATGACATCCACCAGCGTATGTAACTGTGTGTTTGTAACGGCTAATGTCGAATTCAAGGCATTTATCTGCTTTTGCAAGTCCTCAATGAGCGTATCCCGGTGTTGGGCATTGTCCTTCAGTAGCTGGATGTCCCAAACCGCCTTCTGGACGGCATCATGCAGTTCTTGGGAATCGGCGTCGCGGGTTTCCTTTGTAAGAAGCCTATCAGCCTTCTGCTTGGCCACGTCCGTCGCCGTCTTTATCCAGGCGGCCAGGTTTCCAAGGCAAAGCAGTACGGCTCCCACCACCGCTGCTATCTGTTCAGTAGTCATAAAAACCTCCACGCATCGATTGCCGCCTTGCAGTGTGGGCAGCAAGTCATTGGATATAGGCCACGCTTGTTGATGCGTCGGTAGTCGATACCGTCGCTACGTACGTCCTCGACAACGCGCCTTGCGGCGCACCCTACCTGGTGTCCGGCGTTGTTGAGGAAGGCGCACAGCTTGAATCCGTGCGTGGCACCGTCCGGATTCTCTTTGTTGAAGCCGATGACCTTGTACGGAATGCCGTTGTCTTGGCAATACTCTTCCTTGGCTTCTCGGTCTATCTTGTCCACAATCAGATACTCGTCGAAGTTCTTAGGCGGATTGCCCAGCTGGTGGAAGGCCGCGACGATCTTGATGTTCGGCAAGTGCGGCAAGTTGCCGCTGCCGTTGGTCTTGACCAGCACCTTGTAGCCAGTGTCAGAAAGCCAGTGCAGAAGCTCGTCGATTTCCGGGTAGAGGCTCGGCTCGCCACCAGTAAGCTCTATGAGCCACTCGTCCTTGTTCACGTACTGCGCAAGCCACGGAATCAGCTCGGCATTGCACAAGGGCCAGCGAGGCGGCGTATAGTTCCTCCACTTACCCATCGGGCAGTGCCAACAACCGAAGTTGCACTTGTTCGTAAGTGAAATCTGAAGAAAGTTCATTAGAACCTCACAATCTCGTAGGTATTGCCGTAGACACGAATCATGTAGTTCGGATTGCCAGAGAAGGTGATCGAATGATCAACCAACCAGTTGTCATCGGAGAAACTGACATCCGTCAATACGAGCGGCCCAGCCAGCTTCGTGTTCTCGCTGACGCCGTAGTAGCTTGCAGTTCCAATCTGGAGCCACTTGCTCTCCTGACCGACACTGTAAACGACACTGGTCTGGTTTCCGTCACCGTCCTTTATGTTGTGACTGTTCGGTGTGACAGCGGTAATGGCCTTCTGTTCCTTGGTTATGGCATCGGAAGACGTGTCCGAACCAGTGATGCGCAAGTAGATGCCGGACGAAGACATGTCACAACGACGTTCAAGGCGAGGAACGGCGTTTTCGACGTCGAATTCGCAGTGTCCGTCGGAGTTGGTGCAGTCGAATACGACAGAGTAGTTGTATTCCTCGTCTGCGGCAATTGTAGGTGCCTCGATGAGAATTGAGCAGATATCCCAGTTATGGTTGTCGATAACGACATGGTTGATGGCATTGTTCAGCGTGTTCTGGACATGCCACGGATCGTCAGTTTCCGAACCGACACGGACAAAGTTAGCTGTGTGCTTGAGCAGCTTTCCGCCAGGGTTGACCGTTTCCCAGTGGGTCGAACCGTTGCCAGCGACAAGGCTCTTGCCGACGTCGGAACTGGTAGGTACTGGTGCGACAATGCCGAACGCGGCGTTAGAACCACTCGTATCCGTGCTGATTATCTGGCTACCCAGTGTCAGCGTCGGAACATTAGTATAGACTGGGCCGTAAGCCGTCGAGCCAGTGAGTTCCTTGACTTCGGTAACGGTTGGCTTGTTGAGGATCTGGGCCTTCCCAGACACGGCGTTCCAGTCTGCATTAACTTGTTCTGGAATCGTCGGAGTGCCGGACAAATCGCTATATCGGCCAGTCGTGGCAACCGTGGCCAAGCCAGACACGGAAATGGTGTTGGTGCCGCTGTCGATTGCGATATTGGTGCCAGCGTGGTATGTGCCAGCACAGCCGATGTTAAGACGCGCTTGAGCCTTCTGTTCGTTGGTAAGTCCCTGCTGCGCATTGGAAAGAACTTTTAAGACTTTTTCAGACATGTTTCACTCTCCTAGCTGTTGGTGACACTGAAGTAAAGTGTATTTTCAGCAGCGCTCTGATTATAGATACTGAGCACCGACATTTTTATCACGTGTGGTGTGGCGGTTGCACCTAATGTATAGAACAACGTAATATCGATGCTCTTTGGGAACTCTTTGGGGGTAGATACAGAAAAGAGCGATATAGGTATAATAAGGTTTACACCAGAGTATTGATTTCCTGCAGCTGTCCCAGGAATATATCCGGATTGGGTATACGTACTACCGTCATACATAATGTGCGAATAGCTCATAAATACGCGGCTAACAGTGGAGCTTGTAATAGATACATCGCCGTTGTAGCCGTTATACAAAAAATCGATGCCGTCAATGGTGAACAACGTCCGTACATCCTGAAAAGAAAGATTGAACATGTATACAGTGGCACCAGAGCTACCACCGCCACCGCCGTTGGCGACAAGCTGTCCACTTGCGTTGGTCGTGATGGTGGAACCATCGATCTTTACGCTGATTGCATCTTGTGCAGAAATGTCAATGCCAGTGCCAGCCGTGTACGAAGTACCACCACCGCCTCCGCCAGAGGAAGAGATTACGTTGTTGGCATCGATGGTGATGTTCGCGCCAGCTGTGAGCTTCGGCTGCAAATCGCTCGGAGCCACACCGGAATCGACCAAGTGTCCGTTGTTGTCGAGAGTGACGATGTCACCAGCGGTAGGCGAGGTCACTTTGACGCTGATTACGTCTGAAGTAATGTCAATGCCGTTGCCAGCCGTGTAAGTGGAACCGCCACCGCCTCCAGTAGCGCTGATGACATTGCTGGAATCAATGGTGATTCCAGTACCAGCCGTTAGCTTTTCTTGGTAGGTCGTGGTGATGGTATTGCCAGCAGCGTCCTTCTCGGCACGGTCGGCATAGATCGGATGGTTGTTAAGCGTATTTGCGAATTGAGTAGACATAAAATCTCCTATTTCCAATCAGACGGAATCTGTGCCAAATCGGCAGAGCCTTCCTGAGTGTTAATACCGCAGTTGTAGAAGGTATGGTAATGCTGCGCAGTGCCATAGCCCTTGCTGATTAAGTCTTGATAGAAGGCGTAAGCGCCAGCACCGACATTGGTCATGCCAGAGAACATTTCGTACAAGTCAGGCTTTTCAACAGAACCAGCAGCTATCGTAGGCATAACTACATTCGGAAACTCGGTGAGCTTTGTACAGCCAGAGAACATGCGCATGAATGTGTTTCTTGTACCGCTGACAACGCTCGGTGTAAACTTGATAGTTCCAATACTTTCTAGGTCGCTGTTGAACTTAACATCAGTAGTCACATCTGACATGGTCACATCGCCAAGATGAACTGCTTGTGGCACGTAGCTTACAGCAACGCTATGGTCTATATTCGGTAGGTTAATCGAGCTGACAGAGTAATATATTGCGTCTGGTCTCGCGCCGCTTTGTGCGTATTCAAACATCGGAGAAGTCTGATAACCGTCGCCATCAGTGCCAAGGCCAGTAACCAAAGGCAGATAACAATCATCCCAGTCGATTGTAAGAACCTTGGTCGGCTTAGGCCATGCAGAATACGCCATGTAGAACATTGCGGACACATTGCTTATACCAGCTCCACCAATGAGATGCACGTACTGCAACGACGGACAGAATGTGAACATGTGGTCGTTACCGCCACGGCGAGAGAACTCGCTCTGCCAAGTGTCATCGGCATTGCGCAAATCAATGGTAGGCACGGTTTGCAACTCGCTGCATCCGTAGCACATCCACCAGAAGCAACGTCCATTGGAGGTGTCGATGTCCTCGTTGATCTTGGTAAGCCTTTCGCAACTTACGACAAAGTTGTTGAAGTCCATGTTGCTAGAGGTGTTAAGGTACGGAACCTCTGTCAAGTGTCTGCATTCAGCAAACATTGCGCTCAAGTTAATACAGTTCTGCGTGTCAATAGTTACACAGCTTACCAAGCCGTCGCAGTTACGGAAAAGACCATCCATCTGAATAACAAGATCGGTGTTGCCACTACCTACACAACGGAATTCTCCGTCAGCATACCTAAAGTCACCACCATATCCACGATTGTAGTAGAACAAGTCATGCCAAGACGGGAACTTACACTCGAAGCGCCATACGTTCATTGCAGCGTCAATAAGCGACCAATGGCCATAGGACTTGCCACAGCCTTCTGCTTCCGGGTCGAATCCTTGTGGACACTGAATATCAATGTAAGGGATTCTGTCAGAAATTGTCAGTGCCTTGTTGTTGTGAATCAGCACGTCGCCGTCTTTTGCTAGATACCACTGACTCATAGAGTAATGTACCCCACGACTACACCAGGGACAGCCGTGTCGATGGTGACAATGTTGTTATAATCGGTCAAAGTAATGTTAGGGCCAGCCATCAGTTCCTTGGTGTCGTACAGGACAGACGGAATGTTTGGTTTATGCCAAATGTATGCATCCGATGTCGGGTCATCTTCAAGCCAATCAGACTGTACATTCTTCTGCGCACCAGACTCGATACCGTCTATCTTGTTCACATAAGTAAGAGAGAAGTTGTAGTCGGTGTGTACATAGTTCGGATCGTGAACAAGGTTGGTCGGGCTTACGCCAGAGTCGGTAAGGTTTCCAGTCGCATCAAGGCCAGCGAGGTTGCCAGCAGTGGCATTAGCCACCTTGTCTGCCTTGCCGCTGATGTCCGTCTCAAGCTGGGTGATTTGTGACTGGGTCGCATACTGGCTCAGATTAGGTTTGTTCTTGATATAGTCATCGGCAGCGACATTTGTCTGTGCCCAATCGGACTGTACGTTCTTTTCTGCACCAGATTCGATACCGTCCAGCTTCGTCTTGTCGCCGTCGGTGAAGTTGTTGTCGGTGTGGTGATAGTCTGGGTCAATGACTACATCGCTGTCAAGACTGATCGTACGGTTTACGTTGTCCACGTAGATGCCGTTCTCACCAGTGTAATCACCGCCGCCACCACCACCTACTGCAGAAATGACGTTGTTCACAATGCTGATGCCTTCACCAGCAGTGAGCTTCGGCTGAACCTTTGTCCAGTCAATGTCGATTTCGTGGTTGCCAGTGTTGTGTACGATCGTACCGTCACCAGAGTTGTAGATGCTTCCACCACCGCTTCCACCAGAAGCGGAGATAGTCCAAGTCGTGGTATCGATGTAGATATTGTCACCAGCGGTAAGCATTGGCTGGTAATTCTCTGCAACCCAAGTCTTCGAAGCAACGCCCATCGGAATCGTCGGAGCACCGCTGTAGATACGGTGAGCCTCGACATCGATGAGTTCAATGCCCTTGTACTGGTTGATGGACTGGTCAGCAACGTCAATCAAGAGTTCGCAATCGGACTCCGGAAGAACATCGGTGGAGATTTCATATTCCTGGGTGAGACCCATCGAGTAATCGGCAACCAAGGACTTCTGTGTCACGACAGTTTCTTCGCCGTGGCCGTAGTCGCACACGAACATGCCGAACATTTCATCGTACCAAGGTTCTGCATTGTCCGGCTTGGTGACACGGATATGGGCAGTGACATGGTAGTAATGGCCACCGTAGAGCTTGATGCCCTTCGTACCGACTTCCATCGTACCGTCAGTGTAGATAGGCACAAACGTATCGCCACAGACATTCCAGCGAGTAGAACCGTCACAGCGGATCCATTCAAGAAGTTCAGCCGTGTCTTCAGGCCTAGTAAGGTCGAACGTGGTCACGCCGCCGTCAACGGACTTGTCAACACTGATTGAGCCGTCGCTAGAAGTCACGTCATAGGAACAGCCGAGCAAGGATCCGCCACCGCCACCGCAAGGCGTCATCTTGCGGATAGTGAACTGGCTCATGCCATACTGGTCTTGCACATCAAGCCAGTAGACCTTGGCCGCATCCACGAACAGGCCAGCGGCACGGCCATTGTTGTCAAGCGTAACTGGCTGAGTAAGCTGTACGCCGTCTTCGTCGTAAAGGTCAGCAAGGTCATCCGTTGCTTCCAAATGCACGTAAAGGCGACCAGCCACATTGAGCTGGCCACCCTTCAACTGAAACTGTTGAGTTGGGTCGAATAGTCGCAAATACTTTACAGCCATCAGGAACCTCTTTCTTTCAAGCTGAAAGTAGGTCGCGGATTAGTCAACAGCTGCCATCGGGTTCACGCCGCAGTACTGGCCGTAGATGCCCCATGTACTTACGATACAGTCGAATGCATCGTTCGGCATGGAACGGTCAATCGCACATCGTGGAATGTAGGCATGGAACGGGAAGTCACAGCACATACCCTCGGAACCGACACTGCCACCGCCAGGAAGCATCATTGTGGCCTTGGCACGGTACGGCGTCATTGCGCAGAGCGAATCTACACGCACAATACTGTTAGAGACAACATTTTCCGGAACCGGGCCACGACTTTCGTTGATTACGGCTGGCATACAGAACACGGACTGCTGCGGCATATCATAGATATGAAGAGAACCGCCCGTAGGCACCGACGGATCACCCAACCACGGTGAGCACAAGCCTATCGGATTTATTCCTGTCGTGTGCTGGCACGGGTTAGGCCAACCGAATGCTCTAGGACAGTTACCGTCGTTGTTACGGTAAGTGAACGGAATCGGGAAGAGCGTAGGATCGCCCATCATTGCGGAAGAAGCCGATTGTCCAGTTACGTACGTTGTCAATCCACGGATGAATCTGTAGGCAAGGCTTGGGCCAGACCAGAACGGACAAGTGATGCCGAATACCGACGTGTTGAACACGTTGTCAGTAATGGCAAGGCCAGTCATTGCACATTCATACACTTCTTCGAGGTGATCGCTGACACTGTTATGCGCACCGATATGGATACAGCTCGAACCGTTGAAGCGGTTCTTGCGGAACTCCATAGACATCGTCCAAGTCATCTGATTGCCCTCGAAAATAGAGCACGGATAGACGTAGATAGGCGTGTTGGCGATGTTGCACTCAAGGAAGATAGGATTATCCGAACCGATGACACCGTCCGAAACCGTGCAGCGCCACATCACAAGCTGCTTTGTATGGTAAAGAGAACTGTCTAGGTCTGCACCGACACCGATGCGGTGTCCGTTCATGTTCAAGCTGGTGTTGAGCCAGTTCAACTGCACGTAGTAGGAATTGATGTCGCAGTTCATTGAAAACGAACTGCCGTTGTCGTTCCATTCCTTACAGCTTACGGACGTGAGTACGCAAGTGCAGTTCCTTGTCGTGACACTGATGTTCTGGTGCTCGAAGTTGAGGTTCAAACAGATTACGTTGTTCAGAACAATGCTGTTGTCGAAGTGCGCTTCGGAAATCGTAGCGTTGGTGATGCTCGTAAACGGCATGTCAGCGGTGATGGTTCCAACCGGACGGTTGTACAAGTCAATCGCAGTCAAGCCCCAAGCAGCAGCCCACAGAACGTACACGTTTGCGTTCTGGAAGTTGGCAAGGTCAAGCACATTGCTTGTCGTGGGCGCGTACTGGTGATAGTTCGGATTCATACCGATGTTGTAGTTGGCATCGTTGAACCAACGGTCGGTCAGAACCATGTCCTGGAAGGTGATGTACCAGTCCGTAGACAAGGCACGGTCATCGATGTCGCAGTGCGTGATGAGCAAGCCGCCAGTTCCGGACAAAGTCATCGGACGGCCAGAGATCTTGCAGTTCGAAACGCCAGTGAAGGAAGCTCCGAGGTTGTTGCTCTCGAAGTGGTTGGTTCTGGACTGGTGAAGCTCTGCAGCGCCACATGCCCAGAATGCCTTGGCCGTGCGGAACCAAGAAGATTCTGCATAGGCTTGGTGCAAGAAGATGAAGTCGGAAACGTAGTCGTTGACTGGTTCAGAAATCTCGGCAGCGATACAGCTGAACTTGGCCTTGGTGAACTTTGCGCCTTGGTCGAAAGAAATCGTCTTCGTACAAGAGAGCGTACCCTCGCTGGTGTAAGTACCAGTAAGGAATCGCGGCACTGGCGGCATGAAGATGCCGTGCGTACCGACAACTGGCAAGTAGGTCAAGAATGCGGACATGTTGCTTTCACGTCCAGCTTCCACGCCGTAGTACGTACAAGGTAGCTCGCGCAAGTCAGAAAGCAAGAGCCAACGGCCATGGTCATCCACGGTCGATGCCACGATACAGCCACCGTCTTCTTCTTCCGTACACTGGCTGTCCCACATGTACATACGCGGCCCAGCATAGGTTGTGCTGTCGTAGCCGACAACCGTGACGAACTCAAGGCTCGTATCGGCTTCGGCAAGGCCAGTCATGTTCTGTACGATGGTGTCGTTCTTCGCAGTCGGCATGTTGAAGCCGAACTGGAAGTCGCTGATCTTCACGTACTGGCCGTTGTCATACTTCTCGACTTCGATGTCGTAGATGGCGGCTTCCATGAAGACCGTGTTCTGCTGTTCGCCAGCGTTGTCAAGCACGACCGGGTTAGGGCCTTGGGCAAAGTCAGTTCCAGTCAAGAGGAAGGTATCGGCCAGCGTGTCCGAACCGTGAAGGTGAATCTTGAGACGGCCAGAGACGAGCGGCTTGCCGTCTAGGTCGAAGTATTGCTGTGGAGCCAAACTAATTTTCATTCTTCATTCCTCCGAACATTGCCTTGGCCATTTCGGTCTGTGCCTTCACCTTGGTAGTGTCAAGCTGGATGGCTTGCTTCTGCAAGTCCATAAGAGCCTTCTGGTTCTCGATCTCGGCTTGATCGGCGTTGAGGCCGTTGTCAAGCTGGGCCTGAAGAATCATGTCCTCTTGCTTGAACTTGTGTTCCATAGCGGCCTTGGCGAACTGGGCATGCAGATCACGTTCGTTGTTGTCGTTGAACAGTTCATACTTCTTGATCTGTTCTTGCAGTTCTTGGATCTGCTGATCCTTCTGACCGATGGCGCTCTTCATTTGTTCGATAACGTCTTGCTGCTGCATTTCAATCGGAGACGGGCCTGGATGCAGATTGATGGAGCCGAACACGTTCTTGAGCACCGCATTGTCTGGGTGGGTCATGAAGATACCGTTGACAAGGTTCATTCGCTTGTCCTCAGGCACGACTTGCATCAACGTCATGAGTTCTTGGCGAGCCACTTGCAGTTCAATGCCCTGCTCCGGCCCTTGGATGACTTCAACCACGACCTTGCCCATGCCGAGCAACTGCATGATGGTTTCACCCACGCTCTTGAAAGTGTCGCGAAGGTTTGCATAGAAATGACGTATCGTACACTGGGTCTGGCGTTCGCCAGCGAGAACTTCTGTCGCGGTCTTCTGAGGGGCTTCGCCCATCATGATTCCCTTTGCGTCAACGCCAGTAATTGTAGACAAAAGATCAAGGTTGCTGCTGATGATGGCCGTGAGGTCATCGTACTGGACACGGTTATCGACACGGATAGGAGCATTGTACTCTATCGTGTGGTCTTCACTCCAGCGATTGTAGATAAGCAACGGATTGATATTCTTGTTGAAGTTGCGATAATCGTCGGCATAGCCTTCCACGGCCTCGCCTTCGGTGATGAAGGCTTGCTTCGGTGCCTGTGCCATGCGCTCCGCGAGCTGCGTAAAGGCGTAGTTCACAAGCTTCTGGATAGGCATGCCCTTGCGGACAAGGCCCTGCCATACGACATCGTCATCGACCCAGATGCGCTCACCGTAGACCGGAAAGATCGGAATGCGGTCGATTTCGAGCGTGATAGGGTCATCAAGGAACTTGTCATTAAGCATGCGGTAGACTTCGCACTTGTTTTCGTTCATGCGGTAGTAGGTCACGATGACCATAGTGTCAACTGACTTGTTGTCCGTCGTATTAACGATAGGTCTGATGCCCTTTTCCGTAACCCAGTCATCGCCATACTTGGCCCTGACCCATTCCTTTGACTTGTACTCGCAAATCGCAGCCTCCATCGCGTCATGTCCATCCATTTCCACGGAATCTGGATCGTAATAGACATTCTCGATCTTCTCGATGTTGTACAAGGCTGGCACATCCACGGCCTCACCAGTCTGAGGATCCATGACTTGCTCGGAACCGATCGCCATGTAAGCAAGGCCGAACGCCGTGTCGTTGTACAGCGCGTCATAGGCAGCGCGAGCGTTGGAACCAGCCTTGAGGAAGGCTTCGCAAGCCTGGTCGATTTCCTCGATAGGGCTGTAGAACTTGTACGGATAGCTCGCATACACGTTGACCGTGCTGTTGACGGAGTTGCCGATGATATTTACGGTTCTCTTGGCTCTTGTGCCGTCGATTACGGACAAGTCCTCGTCGTCCCACTGGTTTCCGGACAAAAAATCACGGTCGACTTTGATTCTGTCGATCTGCTTGGTGCGCTTTGTATTGGCGCGGCTCTCAAAAGCCTTCCACTTGTCGATACAATCTTCAATATTTAGCATGGAGACCTCATTCTTTCAAGCTGAAAGTAGGTCTGAGCCTTGTCACGGGCTTTATACTTTGCTATATTTGGAACATAGGTGTTTATAGCTTTAATTTGAAGGCTTTTTACACCCATCTTCAACATTTAGCAGTTGACAAGAAAGACCAGCATATCGCTGGTCTTTTGTTATTCCTCGGATTCTTCGGCTTCCTTTTTCTTGAAAGCCTCGTCGATAATCTTCTGCGACTCGACATTCAGCTTCTTGTACCAAGGCTGTCCTTTGTAGGACTCGGTAAATCGCTTCTGTTCGGACTCACGGTCAACCACGTTCAGCGGATTTGCCTTTGCCATAGGTTCTACTCGTCCACCAACTTGTGTAACGCCGTAACCAGCAACTTGACCAAGATTTTTGGCAACTTGGTTGGCGTCCATTTCAGCGACCTTCTGCGGAAACAAGGACTTGTACAAGTCATAGGTGTCTTCACCGAGGCGAACTTCCTTGACCTTGCCGTTGTTAGTCACGATCTGGGTCTTTTCTCGCATGCTTCTCGTTCCGTCTGGGGCTATGTACCACGGCGACTTCGTAGGAGCCTTGTAATATTCAAGGATTCTCTTGGTATCGATGGTATGGTCGCCACCATTGTACTTTACACCAAACGCCTCGGCCATCTTCGGAGCCTTGTATGCTTGGCTGTACTTGCCAGTTTGGTCGTAGACGAAGCGTTCACCATTGTTGAACTCAGGCGCAAGCTCTTTGTTGAACAAGTTAATTGCAGACTTAACTTCTGCTTCCTCGGAAGGAATACCAGTCCTAGCGCCCTTCTGGAAACCACGGGCAACGTCCTTGGCGAACTGTCCTTGAAGCTGCGTTACAGCACCTCCAGCAGTTGCTGACATTGCTGGGCGTGTAGCACCAGATGTAAACGTGGCCAGAATAGGCGCAAGATAGTCGGCCTTCTGCCCAGTCTGCGACATCTGTTCTAGGCCGTACTGACGCGCACCTTCGGCAGCACCTTGGATACCAGCGTCGATAGTGCCCATGAGCAACGGGTTCACAGCCTTTCCGAACGACAGCATAGGAGCAGCCGCCATGATACCGTTGGTAGCATAGTCAAGCCGATGCAGCTTCTTCAATGTTTCTTCGTCACCGCCTTGTCCAGTTAGAACAGCGTTCTCAATCTCTTGTGTGTAAGACGGATAGAATAGCTTGTTCAGCCAGTAATTTGCTCCTTGCTGGCCTTCCTTCAATAGCTTTGCGCGGTCGTACTGGGTCTGGTAATCACGGACAAGGTTAAGGAACTCTTGGTAAGCACCAGGGATGTTCGTGTTATAGCCAAGGCGCTTCGCCTCGTTCTGCAACGACTTGCTATCCATGCTGTACCAGTCTTCGTTTTCTTTAGCGATACCAGCCAACAGCGGAAGAATCTTGCTTGCTTCCGTCTGTCCTTCGTATTCATCAGGAGCCTTTGCGCCATTGACACCTTCAAGCCAGTTATACAGAGAATCTGCGCTGTAGTCATTGAGTGCGTATTCGTATCCCCTCGTCATCTGGTCGATAGGACGCCACTTCCTTAACTTGTCTTGATACTCTGAATACTTGCGCTTCACTTCATCAGCGTTGCGCACGTTGTATGTGTACTTCTTAGGATCGAGTTCCTGAAGTCTCTTGAAAGCCCTAAGCGCGTTAGAACGGATTACCTTTTCGTATTCTTCTTCATTGTACGATGCCATAATCTGCCGCCTTAGTAATTAACGTTTTCAACGAGCTTACCAATGGTAAGCACCGCCTTGCCAAAGCCAGAACGCTTGATAGTGACCTTCTGACCATTCGTAGCCGTGTATTCTTGGCTTCCCTTTTCGTCGAGTTCGGTAGGAATGATGTGGAGCTTTGCTTCATCCAATGCGGACTTCTGCTTTGCTCTCAATGCCTTGCCACGGCCCTTGATTGTCTCGATGTCTTCCTCGGCACGGATAGCATTGAACTCGTCCTTGTGGGCTTCACGAACTTCCTTCGGCAAGCTGTACCAGTATTCGTTAATGGCTTCCTTGTCAGCCTTGGTAAGACCGTTCTTCTTCGTCGGATCGAATGCGTTACCAGTGCGCTTGTCAGAAACGAAGTTGCTGAAGTCTTGGAACGACCTCGGCTGTTCGATCTGCGGAGCACCAGTGCTGCCACGGAACTTCTCAAGCAACTGCTTGGCCTTCGGATTATTGTTAATCTGATACTGGATGAAGTTTAGCTTGTTCTGGAAACCCGGACGCTGGCTGTTGTCACCCATCATCATAGCGCTTTCAGTGTCGATAAACGAAGCGACCAAGTCCTCGGCAATCTTGTCATCGGCAGTCTTGCCACCGTTGGCAGCGGCAATCTGCTGTCTGGTCGTGATTCGGTTCTGGTGAGCCATTGCAGAAGCGATGTCGCCAGCGTTTGCACGGTTGGCGGCAAGGCGCATGTCGAGGTCATCCATTGCTCGACCAGCTTCGCCTTGGATCTTGACCAGTTCCATCTTGAGCTGTTCAATGCGCTGTTCGTTATCGGCATATTCAGCCTTGAGGTCTTCAATGGCTTGCATCCTTTCAGTGTAAGCCATACCTTGTCCGTAGTTGTTAGCACCCCACATGCGAGCGCGTTCGGCACCACCAGCACCACCTTGTCCAAAGCTCGGAACAGCGGGATCGGCTGGCTGTGCAACTGCATCTGGAGTACGGCTAGGGACATAGCCATTCATTGCGCTGGATGGGCTGGTATAGCCAACCATTCCATTAGCGGCAAGCTGTGCCACAGTCGGGCCAGCTCCGTTGCCATAAGCCATTGCGTACGTGTTGGACGGATTGGAAAGCGGTCGATAGCCTTCCATAGAAGCCCTAGCCTTGCGGCTCAATTCCTCGTCAAGTGTAGGTTGCCATTTCCATTCAAAGGCCATATTTAAACCTCTCTTATTTCACGCTGAAAGTAGGTTCGCTATGCGAAGGCTCCGTCGTAGTTCTTTCTGTTCCAGCTACCAAGCAGAGGATTGTTCACCTTGCGGCTGATAACTGGGTAGACAGCCCTACCAATAGAGTCGGCCTTGAGCAGTTCTTGTGCAGCCACAGACGCTTCTTGTGTGCTCGGATATTGCTGGAACGTGTACCAAGTCGGCTTTCCCTTCCACTGCACCTCTACACGCGCATCCGGAGTAAGACGGATGCCAGTCACGGCGCTTGACGATACCTTGAACGGCCTACGCGATTCAGACTCGTTCCAGAACTGCGGAAGACGCTTTTCGTCAGCAATACCAAGCTCAATCGCAGCGCGAAGCTCCTTCGGCTTCATGCCTGGGCGAATGTACTTCTTGATGGCTGCGTTATGTTCCTCCAAGGTCTGCATACGGCCAGCTTCTTCGATGGTGTCGGAATAGCTCTTACCAAACTGGTTCTCGTTGGCGTTGCCGTCCACGCTTGGGACATACACAACTCCGTAATTGTGGTAACGGTCTGGCGCGAACTCGGTTGGGTACTGCTTCGCCATGAATGCATCGGCACCACCGGGCACACCAGGGGTGAAACTTGCGCCAGAAACGATAGACAGCAAAGACGGGCCACCTCTAGTGGCTCCGCCAGCACCCAAGCCCATAGCAAGCTGCAACAATGCCTTGGCGACTTCGGTCTTAGAGGCCATACTAACCTCCTATCTGCTTCTTGATTTCTTCGTTGCGCTTTTCCAGTCTTGCAATCTCGGCCTTGATTTCCAAGATCTTTGCCTTTGTGTTAGGATTTTCAAATTCCTTCAACATGTCGGCATACTCTTGGTTGGCCTTACGTTGTTCATAACCGCGCACGGCTCCGCCCAAGTTGGCTGCGTCGTTACGGATAGTTTGCTGGTAATTGTTCGATCCGCCTTGAATCGGATTGATGTTCACACCAGCCCAGTTGAAAGTGAAAGCCATATTACTTACCTCCACCGAACCAAGAACTCAAGAACTGGCCACCAGCTCCGAGAAGTCCAGATGCCAAGTCCCAACCAGACGTGCCTTGCTGGGCATTTGCTGTACCAGCGATGGCATTGGCTTGAGACTGTAGCACAGCATTGCGGTTGGCAATGCCAGCAGACATTGCGTCGCTAAGGCCATTGACATACTGGTCACGAGCATTTCCGTACGCATCGACCATGTACTGGTTTCGCGCATTCGTGGCATTGTAGTTGTTCCAGTTATTCTGGGAATTTACGTTGTACTCATTGAGAGTCTGTTGACGGTCTTGCATGAGACGGTTGTACGCCTTTTCCCATTCCTCACTGGCCAGTGCTTGCTGCTTGGCCCCGACACGGTTAATGAAGTCGGAACTAAAGCGAGAACCGGAACCAGCAGCGCTGTTCTCAATCGCGGACATTGCAGCGGCTACGCGCTGGTTAGCTGCTGGATCCATGAACGCATCGATAGTTTGCCCAGGCTGGTCTCCGTACGAGAAACCTTTGTTCTGATAGACTGGCGATGCCAAGAAATTAGCTAGAGCATTGCTGTACTGCTGCGCCTCGTTGCCATACATGTTGTTGACAAGGTTGCCGTACCGCTTGATGTCTGCTTCATTCGCACCACCAGCTTGCTGTGCAAGTCCAGAGATCTTGTTATACGCTTTTTCGGCGCGGTCTGCCGCCGCCTGGTTGCCCATGTAGTTACTGAGCGCACCACCAGCTGCTGCTAGAGCACCCGCTACGATTGCTGGCCACATAAACTAATCCTCCTTGTCCTTCTTTTCGGACTTGTTAGGCTTGTCATCGGCCTCGGACATATCGACGTTGTCGATGTAGTCTTCGATTGCGGCGTTCAAAGCCTTCAATTTCGCAAGCATTTCCTTCTTGTCCATGGAAACCTCTCTATTTCATGCTGAAAGTAGGTCTAGCGCACGGCTTTCAACTGTGTCGCAGATCCGAAGATCTGAATCTGCACCACGCCAGCCTCTGGAATGTCAAGCGCATCATCACCAGGCTTGACAATGAGAGCCTTGGCCTCGCCAGACTTGCCATAGAGCAGCGCCGGAGTAGGCACGGTGACATTGAATGGCAGAGGAACGGAGCCTTCATCGCAGACTCTGTCCATGACAGTAAAGAACGGACACTGAACTATGTGCCATTCTTGGTAATTTCGCTCGTCCCACTGTCCAGTAAGGACAGTGAGCACGTCGATGATAGGAGTAGTCTTGCCGACAAGTCCAGAATACATCAGATTACCGCCGTCGTTGGCGTAACACGCTGGCTACACGCAGTAAGTTCGAGCGAAGTCGGGTGAGAATACGTTACTTTCAGTACGCACAAGCGATTGTAGCCCAGAACTGGGAACCTTACGCGGTGATTGTACTGGCCAGTCTTGCCCATCTTGGCATGGCGAACATGACCGAAGGTCATACCGCCATTTTTTGACACTTCCAAGAGCAAGTCCGGCTGCAGTGCGTAGTCACTCCATGTGCCGACGTTGCATTCAATGGTCAATTCGTTGAAGATAAACGGCCTTTCGTCGTTCACAATGACCGCACCTTGTCTGTGACGGATCATTGGAAGCCTTGCGACATGTCCATCGACCTGTCTCAATCCGTAATCCTCGTACCAGTAGTCATCGGAATGGCGGTACAGACAACCGTCATTGCAGCAGACAAGGAATTCGCCCTTGAACCACAGCATTGCCGAAGCTCTCCACTGCGTTTCCTCTCCACTGTCCAAGACACGGCTTACGCGCTGGTGCCACTGCTTCGTCTCCGTGTCATAAACCCACGTCTCATGAACCGTGTTGAGCTGCAGTACATAGAAGTTGTGGCTACCTTGCGCGTAAGCGAATGCATAGGCAGAGTCACCAGTCTCTTGCAAGAGCTTTTCGTCAAGCCAATCCTCGCTGATCTTGGTGTACTGCTGGCCAGAGACCATGAGCACACCCTTGGCATAGGACTCGCCAGAGCCGAGATAGTACAGATTACTGCCACAGATTGCAATGGAGTTCGGTGCTTGAATACCGTTCGATGCGTTGGTCGTGTAGGACTGTCTCTGCCAAGTCGAATCCTCGCCAGAACCGCGCTGCCAGATCTCGATGGTCTTGTAGCCGAACAAGTAAAGGTTAGGGCCGATGGCGGCGATTGCCCTTATGTTGTCCGAACTCGACTCGGCGTTGAAGAACTGCTGTACACCGTAGCTATCAAGGAACATCCATTCGAACGCATCGACAGTTTCCTTCTCTATCTTGTACGGATTGTCCGGGTCATAGATAGGCGTACGCTTGCCGTCCACGACTTGGGTCTGGAACACTTCTCGCGTATCGTTGTTCAACGGATAAGGAATCGAATAATACATGAAGCCGCTGGTTCGGTCATTGATAACCACGGAGCCACCCACGACAGCGACATGGCTTGGGTTGATCTGGCCACCTTCACCAGTGACACGTTCTGGCAAGCTGATGCGACGGAGTTCGCCACCGTCCAGCAAGTGGTAAGCCCAGAGGTTGGAACCGTCAGCGATGAGCAAGTACGGGTTGATGCCACCAGTCTCAGCGAAGTGGACACGGTTGGAACCGCTTGCCACGTTGCCTATCCTTGTGCAGTTGCCGATCCAGTCCAAGCGATACACGGCATTGCCGAACACGACAAAGGCGTTCTCTTGCTGGTTCTGGCTGGACAGACCCACGCTTGCCACGTATGCGCCACGGCAACGTGCATTGTTGTGAACCTTGCGGATAAATTCAAGTCCGGGAAGCGAGGCTAGGTACTGGTTTTCGTTGTTCACGTCAAGGAACATGTTGCAAGACCAGCTCGTACCCATCGTAGCCGGATGCTTGCCCTTGTTCGTGCCTGGGCTGATCAAGTAGTTGGAAACTGTAGTCTTGGAAGCCGTCATATTACATTCCTACGCCGTTGAGGCCATTGAAGTAAGAATCACGGTAGTCGCCCATGAGCTTGCCAGTCTGGAGCATGCGCTGGGTGATGTTGTTGCGCTTGATCATGGACTTGGCCGCGATGAAGTCACGGCTGAGACTTGCCTTCTTCTCGTCCGAGAGTTCGAAGTAGTTGGCAAGGCGCAAGCACAGACCAGACATGAGCACTTCATTGTAGAGGTCGCTCAAGTAGATCGTGTCGTTTAGGTTGTACGTAGGCAACTTTGAGTTGTACCATACCCTCACTTGGTTACGCGGGTCGCCGTCGAGGTGAAGATGTCCAACCACGCGCTGCTCAAGTCCACTCGGCGCGTTCTCGACCTTGGTATCGTACGTCCAAGACAGTGCGATCGTGTAAGGATTCTTCTGTGCCATCTGGACATGGTTGGAATTGTTGAGCACGATGAAACGGTCGCCAACACGGCGAGCCACGGATTCCACCTTCTCCGGCGGTTCCATGTTGACACTGGTATCGGTACGGATTTCACCAGCTTGCAACTTTCTGAAATAGATGTCGCTTGCGCAAGGCACGTCAACCCATTCTTGAGCCATGGCGATATAGCCTTGGTTGTTGAGCTGCGTGATAAGACGGTTCAGCTCCTTGCAAGCCACGACTGGCATATTGCCGTCGCCGTAGTCATCTGCGGATTCGTACGTGCCTACGGCCTCGCCAAGCCCAGTCATGCCAATGCTTTCGTAAGCGTCTTGAATTAGTTGGTTAACGGCTATCATATAAACCTCATTCTTTTCAAGCTGAAAGTAGGTCTGCAACAAAAAAAGGCCAGCCTCACGGCTGACCTCTTTTTAACCAGGAGACCTATGGCTAATTACATTTCAACGTAAATCACCACACAGTTACGCGGCTCATAGATGGCTGCTGCATAAGCAGAGTCAAGACGGATGAGCTTGTTGAGGTTGGTGCCATCGCCGAAGATGCGCATCTTCACAGACGAACCGCCCACAGTTGCAACCTGTTCTTCGTCGCTGCCCGGCAGAGAGTCGAACTGGTAGGTATCATAGGCGAGAGCGTCCTTGGCACGGACTTCGCAGATCTGGTAAGTCGTGTTAGCCTTGAGGCCAGCAACCAGAGTTAACGATTCAGTACCAGCGGCCACCCAAGCATTCGGATTGCCGTAAGCCTTGCCGTCGAAGGTGATGCGGAGCGGGTTGATATAGCCGACAGTGCCAGCAGCGTTCGTGGAGAGCACGATGATCTGAACCGGAACGTCAGTCTGGATTCCGCTAGTGTCAACCATCTTCAAACCAGCAACAGTGAACATGTCGCCAGCGACGAGGTTCGTACCAGAGATCTGCGTGATCGGAGCGAAACCGAGAGCGTTGCCCTGATCGGCGTCTACGACCGGAGTGCCGAGAGTGATGGAACCAGTGTAAGCAGAGCCAGCAGTCGTGATCTGCGGAAGATCCGGAGTTTCGACCCAGCCAGCCGTGGCATACTTACCGATGGAGTTTTCACCGTAGAGCTTCATGAACTGAGAGTCAGAGGTGATGAACTTGTTAGAAATTGCCTTGTCGGAAATTTCAGCTTCAACATCCGGGTCAAGGAAGCCGACGAGTTCGCTAGAGAGAGCGAGCTTGCGGAGCTTTGCAGTGGCCTTGCCGAGCATGCTGTAGTCAGCACCGTCAAGAGCAGCAGTCGTCTTCGGAGCAACAACAGCGCCCATGGCCTTGAAGATTTCGTGCTTCACGATCTTCTTTTCTTGGTCGCGAGCAAGAGACGTAGCCCACGGGCCAGCGATTTCTTGCTGGAAGGACTCGATGTCACCGAGGCGCTGCCACGGGCCGAGTTCGTTCGACACGTTGTCGTTGTCGAGGTAGACCTGGGTTTCGATTTCGGTAACGTCAGACGGATCTGCAACAACACCGTTGACAACCTTCGGCTTGCCAGGGATGTAAAGGGTGTAGGAACGTCCAAACTTCTTGCCAGCAAATTCGCTCTGGCTCATCTTGGACACGGAAGCCTTCGTAAACACACGGGCGTCAGCAACGTTGGCTGCAACGAGCTTCACCTTCTTGTTGTTCGCAAAGGTATTGGTAGGAGTGGAAGTAGTTCCGTAAACTGCCATAATGTTTTCTTTCCTTCGCCACGCCATTCAAAAGCGTAAAGGGAATGCGTGACAAATTGTGACTCGTAAGAGTCGGTTTAACTTGTTCTTGTTGCCACCGTGCGTTCGGAAGCTGTAATCACGCATATCTGACTGAGCCGTCAGTTGGCGAAGGAATGCAGTTAGCTATTCTGCCTTACTTCATCCTCAAAAGTAGGGAATACAAAAAGACCACCTAGTAGGTGGCCTTTCTTGACATTTTTCGACACTTATCGATGGCGACGGACGAAGTCGATTAGGCTTGCATCGTCGTGGTACATGTCTGGCGCAGTCCTTGTAGAACCGCCAGCACCAGGCTTGCCAAGGCTTGGCATCTTCGGCGTCGGTGCCGGAGCTGGTTCAGCCCCACGGCTGGCAATCTCACGCGCAAGCTCATGACATTCGATGACAGCGTCCATCGGATTGGATGCCAGTCTCATGACACGGATAAACGATTTCTTGTCCAAGAGCATTTCGTTCAGCACGGCTGGGCCGTTCGGATTGCTGAAGATGTAGTCACGCACTGACGGTGCCTCGTCCAGCACATCAGCCAAACCATTGGCAATGCCTTTCTGGACAGCCTTCTCGAACTCGGCATAGCCATCTCCAAATGTCCTCTTTGCATTGGTGTTGAAGTATTCGGCCACTTGCCTCTGCTGTTCTGCGGCTTCTGCTTCAGCCTTGGCCTTTGCATCGGCTTCAGCCTTGGCCTTGGCATTGGCTTCGTCAATCTCGGCCATGCGCTTGTCAACTCCACGCTGGGTCAAGTAGTCGATAAATTCATCGTCGGTGTCGAAGTCTTCACGCTGCTTGGGCTTTTCCTCACCCTTTAATGACTTCTTGAACTCGTCCATCTGCTGTTGGAACTCCTTGCGTAATTCCTCACGCTGGGCATCCATCTCAGCCTTGTGCTTTTCCTTCTGCTTGGCAAGCTGGCGTGCGAATGCATGCTCAGCTTTCTGTTCCTTTGTAAGCTGTGAAAGGTCTGGCTTTGGCTGTGGTTCAGCGGGCTTATCCTCGGCTGGCTTCGGTTCTTCCTCGGCTGGCTTCTGCTCTTCGTCGTCATTCGGCTTGGCCCATTCCTTAGGCGGTTCATGCGACCATTCCTCTGGAGCCTTCGGCTCGTCTTTATTCGGCTCTTCTGTAGATGTTTCCACTACAGGTTCTTCGACTGGCGTTGGATTGGTTTCGACCGGAGTTTCCACTGCTGGAGCTTCGGCGTTGATTTCTTTCATTACTTCTTCTGCGTAAGACATACTTACTCCTAGTTTTTATAAATTCTTTCTTTGACTGGTAGCTTGTGTAAAGCATCCGCAATGTCTTTTGGCACATTGCGATATTTTCCGTCATTAAACAGAACTAACGGATTAGCTGCTTTATAAGCCTTCATATATTCTTTCTCATGACCTTCATATAACACACCATACTTAGGATTTAAAGCCACCGATCGATTGGCTTGCTGTTCTTTATATGTAGCCCAGCGAAGATTGGATACAGAATTGTTGTGCGGGTCTCTACTATCGATATGATCCACCGTAGGCTTATTTTCTGGGTTAGGTATAAATGTTTCTGCAACAATTCTATGCACTCTGTAATGCTTTTTATTAATACCAACCACTAGGTATCTACCAACTGGGTAGCCTTTAGTCCAATGACTGTCGTTGCTATTCCTTGCATTTGGAACTAACACTTCTCCGTTGTCCCGCACCATCACACCCAATGTTGGGTGCATCTTTTCACGTATCGCAATATTCATAAGATTCTCCTGTCTGGGTCTTGCTCTATTTCATAGCCGACACCAGTCATGTTTCCATAGAAATCTGTCCTTATGACAGCACCTTCTAATTCCGTACTCTCATGTTGACGTTTAAGAGCATTTGCTTTCATAATTTGGTCTCTAATTGCTGATCGACCGCACTTTTTAAGGTACACCAGTATCTCACGTGGGCGTCTCTCCAGACACACCTTGTTCGAATAGTTGACAACGGCAAGCAATACTTCTGACTGGAAATCCACGTCTTGACTGAATGTCCTCCAGAGCTTGCCAGCCCTTACAGCCTCTGCAATGGCCCACTGGCTGATTGAGTACAAGATATGTCCTAGCATGTCATCGACGGCTCTATCAATGTTGCCACTTCTGCGCATGACAAGGGCTTCCTTGAGTGCATCGGCATAATCCTCTCCTAACTTGTTCTCTAACATGGCTAAATCTCTTGGTATGCTGTGTAAATTACTTCAAATTCAGTTTATCGCATGCGGCTTGCGTTTGTGCGTAAAAATCGTCCTCGCTGACCTTGCCCTTGAAGTAATGCTCGTAAACCCAAGCAACGTTGCAGATGGGAGGACGCTTGTCATAAATTGTGCAAAGATTGTCTTCACCCAAGAATTTGCATGCGCCATCTGGCTTGGCATAGCTTGCCATGCTTGGCACCGATCCGACATGGCGGCAGCATTGTCCACACTTTGTACAAACCCATCCCATCATAATGCTCCTAGCGCATAAATTACCCCATTCTGTACTGCGACAGACAGAGCCATAACAGCACCCACGAAACTGCCCATTAAATTCCTAAATCGCCTTATCTTCTCTCGGTTAGATTCGATGTTGGCCTTCATTACCGGATCGTCAGCCGTGTACTTGGTGAGACATGTCAATGCCAGAGCATCCGCGATATCCGTACTCATTTTTAAAGCCTCGCGCAATTCCTCTTTTTTGCAGAGCAGTAGTCGGCCTTGGTTATTCCGTAGCCAAGTAATGGCGCACATCTGTCTCTTGATTTCAGCAGTAAGGTCGAAGCCGTCCACGCATAGGCCATGCTTGACTTGCCAAGCCAAGTTGAAGTACATCTCGGCACGGACATTGGCGTACTTGTCCTTGTTCAGCTCGGTTGCCGCCCGTGCGAAGTTCACTTGTTCACACGGGATCTCGTACTTGAGGATGTTGTATTCATAGTCGCTAAATGCTGCGTCCATGTTGAGCTTGTCTATTTTGAGTTGCTTATTGCTTTCACGTATGCGACGCACGGTCTCTTCGTGGTTGATGCTGTTGATCTTCCAGCATTCAATAATCTGGTTGCCACGGCGCTTGACAAAGGCAGTAGCGTCGCGTTCGACGCCTTCGGCGCAGTCCAACCCAGCTATGACACGGTTGTCAGTGGTGAGCGCTGGTTGTGAAGGGAAGTCGGCTAGGTGTATAATTGCCGCACCGCCAAGGTCTGTGTTGATCTGGCCGAGGATTTCTTGCTTGTACTGTTCATCGGAAGTGATACCGTCAAGGATAAGCTGGTATTCTTCGTCCTTGATATGCGTGTTGTCCGTAGTAACAGCCTTGATGATTTCCCACTTGCAGTTAGGATCACCAAACATGACGTTCCACAATGAGCCAGCCCTTGGTGTTGTCGCACCGACCCAGCGTGTTTTGCCGTCTTCGGTAGAACGCATACAAGGCCCCCAAACGGCTGTAATATTGACTGGAGCCAGGAACATTTCATCAAGGACAATTAATGACACACGTGAGTAACCACGGACAGCATCTATGGATTCGTAGCTGCCAAACCACACATGCGCATGGCCTAGAATCATCATCATCGGTGACATACGCCAAGTGATGAGGTCGTATATCTTCCATTCCTGTGCCAAGTCCTTGATGTCGCTGTACAATGTTGTCTGCAAGGTTTCCATTCTCTGGCCACCTACCAGGACGTTCTTGCCCTTTAGCAATGTCAACAAGATAAGTGCAGCACAAGCGTAGCTCTTTCCAGCGCCACGCCCACAAATCAATGCCGTCTTGTTGCTCTTACTGTTGATCAGCGCTCTCTGATGTGGCAATAGTTTGTCACCAGAGAGGTCTATGTTGATCTTTCTAGCCATTCAATCCAGTGACGGATATTTCAACCTTGCCATCAACCTTGTTATCGCTCTTGAGGTCGATCTTCTGTGCAGCCGCTTCTTCACTCTGGTCATGCTGTAGCCCTATAAGGCGCATGGCTTCCTTCAGCAGAGTAACCTTGTCGAGATCGCCTTTCTTCAGTGCCTTTACCATTTCCTCGCCGAAGTCGTAATTGCTTACAACCTTGTTGAGCATCTCGGCACGGACTTGTTTGCGCAAGTTCCTAGCACGGACAGACGCTTCTTGGGCCTGTTTGGCGTTCATGACTGTAAAAGGAGTAAGACCCTTCGGAACTGGATTCTTTTTAGTCTTTTGAACGCCATCAGCCACGCTACCTTCATCCTTACACATGTCCGCCTCCTAACCTAATTCTTACCAATTCCTTCAGAATTGCCTTCAACGTTGTGTCAACATCGCCTTTATGGATCCAGCCGTACAAGCGCTCGTATTCAGCATCAGGGTCAGTGTACAGAATCACTGGGTTGTTGTTGACTTCGACCTTGGCTGTTTCGTACAAAGGCTTCGCCGTCGAAGTATCGACGCTGACCTTCTTCTTGTCAGTTTTTGGCATAATTTTCTCCTGTTATCATTCTTGATAGTAGGGCTTTGCACCTACTTTTGAAACTGTCGTCCGCACTTTGGACAGAAGCCAAAGTCGCAGAACACTGGCCCGTCTCCAGTGAAAAACACGACATTTGCATTACGCTTACGCATTTCTTCAAGCAGTTCTTCGGTATATCCGGAGGAATACTGTTCTTCTTTCGCTAATGTTCGTACTCCAACAGGGCCTATGACGATCGAAACTAATGCGCCCCAGCCTTCGCATTCGATACGTTCATTACCGCTGCAATACTTGCAAGGAACTTGAGCCGACGGCTCTGTATAGACATACTCGTCCTTAAATGTGTCTCCCATGTATGCCATTATGCCAGACCTACCTTGATTTCGCAAGACGTAGCCGAGAGAGGCCCGTCGATCTTGCTGATGATACGTGCTGCCAGTTCCTTCGATATGGGATGCACGACCTTGTCCATGTATTCTTCAATGCCCATCTTGTCGTGTTCACCGTCCACGATAGAGAACAGTTCCATGGCTCGGAATGTGCTGGACTCGGTGACGCCCTGGTAGGTGCATGTGACCTCGAAGTTCTGCCCCTTGGTCTTGTGCGCGAAGGCGAGCATTTCCTCGGCAATGGCATAGCGGAGTTCGTCTGCGGCGAATGCGTCGGTGTATTCTTGATTCTTCATCGCAAGCATCTTTGCGATGTGCATTAGTAGGGTTGTTGCGTCGTTGCAAGTGTTGACGCGGTCGAAAAAGGTATGGATTGTCTTCTGCATGGTAATCTCCTGATGCAGAAGAAATTACTTCATTTTGTAATGAATCAGTAACAACCATGCCGTACAGCCCAGGCATGGCTTACAATGGTGTCAACGACCGTTATGAAATGTCGGCACATGGTTTACACGTATTGCCGTTTTTGAGCCGTTTTACGCATCTGTTGTTATACCACACACTCATACTTTTGCTATCTTGATGTAACAATACAAGTGACAACCAAGGAAGCTATTATGGAACAAGTTAAGATAAGCGTGTGCGTGTACAAGAAGAATGCCGCACGTCTAAAGAATCCGCAGTACTACGCAAGGGTTAGGCATGGCGGCAAGACAACCGACGTGCCGTTGCATACAGAGTCACGTGAAGTGGCTGAGGCATGGGTTAGACTTCGCAGGGACGAGGTAAAGCGCTACAACGACTACATAGCCGTCGGAGAGGAACCGCCTAGCGACTTACTAGCAAAGCTGCCAGTATTTGGCCAGAAAGCGCCTTCCAAGGCCGTTTTGAAGATTATGGAGTGCTACGACAGCTGGGAACTGGAAATGCGCCGTAAGGGCATGCGTGAGAAGTCAATAGCGGCATACATGAAGAACGTCCGTCTTACCGTGCCTCTGAACGATCCAGTTACGTCAGTGACACGTGACAACTTACGTCTATGGATGGCAAAGCACGACAGTCTGTCCTCTGCTACACGCAAGCACTATTCCGTTGCGTTGCACGAGTTCTGCAAGTACCTGGCAGAGTTCCATGGGCTTGATCCGCGCATTGCCACGAACTGGCCCAAGATACGTGTAGAACAGACAGAGAAGGGCTACTGGCGCATGAACGAGATTTACCACATAATCGAAGCCGTGGAATGCAAGGACAAGCTTTGCGAACAGCAGATGAAGGTGTATCTGTGGATAATGGCTACCGCTGGCACAAGGCAAGGCGAGACGAGCATGCTGAAGTGGTCGGATTTGAGGGATGGATGCATAACGCTTAGGGCGGAGACCACCAAGAGCAACAAGACAAGGGTTGTTCCTCTGGATATACGAATACTGGACATGCTGCACCGACTTCCGAAGGACAGCGACTACATATTCTCTCACATACCGGACAGCCAAGCTGGGCGGTACACGGTTCTGTCCAGGGCCATAGCGAAGTCTGGAATGCCTAGCGGTAACTTGCACAAGATGAGGCACAGTGCATGCATGTACCTATATGCCCACTGCAACGACATCAAGGCAGTGGCACAACTGGTAGGTCATAGCCCAGCCGTGAGTATACAGTACTATGTCAAGTCTAGGGAGCCGGACGAGCTTCGATCACTTGTGGACAGTGCATACAAGGACGAGAACATGATCCCAAGTCCTATGGACGAGCTTATCAAGGCTGGTTTTATCTAATTCCTTATATGCATTTTCATGCATAGACCATGCATGGTTTTTTAACGAATTGGCGTTTTTGAGCAAATTTTGCCATGCTTATTCAAGTGAAAACGCATATTCAAAGCGAAATCCAAAAAAAGTTGGTGTGTACACCCACACCAACAATAGAAAAGATATATAGGTAATGTATTTCTTTCTTTGGTACTTTCTTTCTTGTAATAACACTCATACTTTGTACCATATACTCATTACAAACTAACTTGAAGAGATAGTCCAAAAACTATGGGTGTATGGTCTTCTTGCAATTCAAATTTAATGTTTTTATATTACAACCCATCTTAACGATGGAGTTTGACTTAGTTCCGCATTTCAGTAGTATAGAGTAATTTATTGATCAACAAGGCTGGCACGGTCTATCATTCAGAAAAATTTTGTGACCACCAGCTAAACTACACATATCACAAGAACCAGTTGTGACGCACCGGACTAAGTAAGAGATTTTCTGAATGAGGCGGTGTCGGGTTGGAGCTGGTTCCTCCAAAAGCCCGACACCGCTTTTTTTTAATGGTGTCAAAGGACATAAAGATGAAAGTAAGATACTGCTGCCCTAATCCAGACTACGACTATTACGGTAACAACCGTACTCACATTAAGTCGCTCAGAATGTACGACACAGAGGAAGAGGCACGAGCCGTAGCCGACAAGTACGGCATGGACGTTTTTAAGTGCAATTATAACAACTGCTGGCACATTTGTAGGTAATATATGACAGACCAATTCACTAGCTTTTTCAACAAGAACTACAGATTCAACCTTAACAAGTCCACGCACCAGTTCGGGGTATTGGACGTTCGATCCAACCGCTACGCAGACGGTATATCCATATTCACAAAGTATTCGCAGACCATGAGCGACCTGGGCATGACCGTGGGCGTGACCATAGACGAGGTTAACGCCTACATCACTGCAAACATGCCCAAGGACGAGAAGGAAGAACGCATGCCGCCTACCCAGTTCATAGAGAACTGGCTCAAGGCTCATGGAGCAGAATGGGACATATCCCCAGCATTCAAGGAAATTAACTATACAAAGGGTGGCGCAAGCGCTCCGAAGGACATTGAGGAGCTTAGGCAAGCCATCATGTGTACCGTATACGACCAAGGATGCGGCTATAAGGCTGAAGAAATTAAGGCATGCCTTGGCAAGCTCGCCATGGACAAGATGCAGAACGCCATCGTCGACATCATGAAAAACATAGCCTATGACGCAAAGATGGTTGATGCCGGAGAACGCTTCTTGCATGCAGTATACGAATATTTCGACATAGAGGAGTCGTACGACATCTTCGCCACCCTGATGAAGCACTGGGCTTGGCAAGTGAAGCGCAAGCTCAAGAACCTTCCTACAAAGGATCAGATATGGCCTAATTTCTATGGAGCTGGCGGACTTGGAAAGACCACGGCACTAAAGAAGCTGTGTAAGCCGTTTGACGATTTCTGCTCCGTAACGAACATTGCAAAGCTGTTCGACGATACAAAGGAAGTCAAGCGCCTTACCGAGAACTACGTTATCATATTCGATGAACTTGCCATTGACGGCGATGACGTCGATGCTAAGCTGTCGAAAGACCAGCTTGCAATCATGAAGTCGATCACCACTGGAGAGAAGCTTGACGCTCGTATCTACCAGTCGCAGAACCAGGCTAAACGACGTATTACTTTCTCGTCAATATCTTCGGCAAACTATCACTTGTATGATATCATCTTTGATGAACAAACGATGAGAAGATGGTTCGAGTTCCATTGCAAAGGAAAGCGTCCAGAAAGCTTTGACAAGATAAACAAGTTCTTGGACAATTCGTACATATTCTGGAGAGCTATCGACGACAGCCGTGACGAAGGTTACTGGGATCCAACTGATGGTAATGTTGGTACTGCTATTACAAAAATCCAAGAAACATATTATCCTACACAGTCTACGACGTCCATGTGGATTGAAGCCAAGCATGTGAGACCTGGCAAGGAATCGCTCAACGACGCATACGACTCTTATAAGCAGTGGTGCAATGAGTCTGGAAACGGTCGAGGAAAGGCAAGGCAGAATTTCGCAAAGGATATCAGACACATGCTTCCGGAAGCTGTTAACGAACAAGGTGTCATTCATCTTGCATGGACTGACAACCTATCCGATGATCCTATCTACATGAAGCCCGATAAAACGGTCAGCACGGACTTGAGCTGGCTTGAGGATTCCGACGATGAAGCTGCTGCGTAAATCCCAAAAGGAAACCAGGTACATGTCGTACTTCCGCATGGATGCTTCCATGTGGAACAACCTCATAGCCAATCCTATTGTAAAGAAGGACAAGGACATGGCTCCTTTGTTCATATTCGGACACATGAAAGACGTTGTTCATCGTGATCCGAAGAACGGATTGATTCTTAATGATGGTGGCAACATTGGGTTTCTGTATGCCCTGCAAGTTGACGTCGATAATGGTTGTACCATTGAAGAATTTGTCAATGATTATCGCAGATATTCGTTTCAGCTTTACACAACGACTGGATATGGTTTCAAGCAAGGCGATAGGTTCCGCGCAGTGTTTCCATTGAAAGAACCTATTTATACAGATTGGCTGGTGCCTCCAGTTAAAGAGACTCTGCGACGGATGTTCGACATGTGCGACACGACTTGCTTCGATAAGGGCCATTGGCAAATTGTCCCATGTATACTTGCGGCTGGCAATCCGTACAGGTACATGCAGCACCAAGGAGAAAGACTGTCATTCGCTTCTGAAAATTTCGAGCAAGTTTCCAAGGAATATTATGAGGATTTCCACTGGAAGAAAGCCATTGCAGAAGCTGACCGTGACCCGTCCGCAAACCATCAAGGAATGCTCAACCACGTCCAGAAAGTGTTCGACAGCACCACCGAAGGATCTCGTGATAAAACTGTCTACAAGGAAGTCATGTGGCTCATAGACAAGGGTTGCGACTACAATGAAGTAATTTCTTTAAGGCCGCCAGTCGGCTTTGAACAAGATTACATACGCAAGGTAGACCGTCTTTTCGGAATGAGGTGACTATGGACAAGGTACTTGGCAACGCATTGATCTCTATTGCAGGAGTTTCTTTTATCTACTTCTGCTACTGGGCTTGGAATGATATTAAGAGAGAGAAACGTCCTCCGGTGACTGACGATATGATTAACGAAGCCTTTAATCGTATGCTGGATGAGAATGATATCTACATTCTGCCTAATTCCTTGTCTGTTCCAGAGTGAGTGAGCGAGCAGATGCCCCCCTTCACCAAAACGCATGTCTTGGCTTCCGACACGAGGTCGGCTGAAGGAGAGCGTGGCTGTGTACAAAGTTGTTCCGTCGTTCGGTCGCTTCGCATTAGCCCACAGACTATCGTCTGTCATGTACCACGAACTATGAAGGATAGGGGCAATATGAAAGTTCGTTCGAGATGGTGTCCGTCCACCAAAAGCATTGTCATTTTCAGACGCTGAATGTACATGCCCTTTGAGGCAAAATTTAGCAGGGATTGCGCTGAGAACAAAGTAACGAAACGAGCTGGAAGCCCCGTAAATCGGGGACTGGCAAGCCTAGTCCGAGATAAATTAACTTTTTCCATGTAGACGGTGTTTACAACTTTCTTGCTAAAAATTATATGTTAAAAGTTTTACAAACTATGAGTGTGTGTTATAATTGACTTTCAAATTGAATTAAGCTAATTTACTGACCGTTGATAAGCCAATCAGAAACCAAAGAAGGTATAATTATGGCAGAAGAACAGAATGAATTTCTAACCGCAAAGCCGTCCGTTGGCGGCGAATTTGAACTCCTCGAAACTGGCGCATACTCTGGTGTGTGTGTTGGCCTTACCAAGAAGGAGTTTAAGAAGTACCAGTCTACTGAAACTGAACCGAAGTTCCAGTTCGTGTTCCAGGTCGTGGATGGTGACACTAAGCATTACTTGCGCACGCTTCCGTATCGCAACGTGATCAATGAAAAGTCTAACCTTTTCTTGTTCCTTAACGCTTGGCTGGGCATTACTCTCGAAAAGGCTGCCGATGGCATCGACCTCGGCAAGACCGTGGGTCTTCCTTGCCAGATCGTCGTTGACGTTGCTGAACGTGATGGCAAGCAGTATAACGTCATTTCCAATGTCCTCA